>JAEEGL011907712.1_pt1 | contig 10707 bp, 5 predicted proteins | sample 9134231 | NCBI WGS metagenome assembly JAEEGL01 (sample SAMN16246548, study PRJNA631951) | gut metagenome | biome: gut microbiome; feature: rumen; material: fiber-attached | host: Bos | place: Iran: Karaj | collected 2018-10 | reverse complement strand
TGTGTACAATTCATTTATATCACTCTTTTTAGCACTTGTCAATTGAAAGTGCTAAAAGAATAAAAAACATAAAAAAAGAATAACCAAATTGATTATTCTTAATGAATATATAACTTTCCTTTGGAATCAAAATAATAGTATTGACCAATCTCATCTTCTAACATGGGATATCGATAATCGTCCCCTTCTATCTCGATAACTCCAAGTTTCACAATATTAGGAACAGCCATTTTCACAAGGCCATCACGCACTTTTTTCAAATAAGCCGTATCATCTTTTAATTCAGATTTTGGATATTTTCCATAATAAATTACATTACTACTTGTTTGAATTAATAAAACATAATAATTTTGATTATCAATTAATAAATAATCTCTAAATTTATCATCTGTTGTAAGTTGAGAATGAATATCCGTATAAGTATTATTTAAACGTAAAGAACCATTTTCTGGATCTGTATCCAATACAAGAGGAGTATTCTCTAAAGCATATTGATCATAATGATAATAAGAAATTTTAAAAGAATCTTCAATTGGTTTTTTTGAATAATCAGGACATAAAGAATCATCTGCTCCACCATGAACAAATACCAAGCCTATAATATAAACAAGAACTCCAATTCCAATTAATATATCTTTAGGTCTCTTATCTTCTTTTTCATATAAATCCGTTTGGCGATATAACCAATAACAGAACATTAAATAAGCAAACGTAAGGACAATACCACGTACAATATTCAAAATAACAGAACCAGTGGTTGGAGTAGATGCTAAACAATCTCCCAAAGAATTAGCCTGTCCTAAGAATAAAGAAAAATCCCATAAGGCATGTGTTCCCACAACAACCCAAATATTTTTTGTTTTATAGTAAACAAGAGCTAAGAAAATACCACCAGCAGTTGCATTCATAACTTGAACCAAAGTTTCAAAGATACCTCTTGTTTCTCCAATATTAATAAAATGAATAACACCAAAAATGAAAGATGAAAAGATAATCGATAAAATAATTTCTTTTCGGTTCTTAGAATATCTTTCTAGGAATTCATTCAGTAACCATCCTCTACATAAGAATTCTTCAACAATACCAATAAATAAACAATAAAGTGCTAAGTTAAATACCGCAAAGATATCAAATGTTCCCGTATTACTAATAAGTAATATAATACTTAATAAACTAAAGAATAAAGAAAGTAACAACTCCGGTAAAACAAAAGGAATACTTTCTAAAAATCCCATTCGATCTTGTGTAAAAATGTATTTGTTTTTAAACAATAATACAATAATTAAAACAAGACCTGCCCATAAAATTTCAAAAGTAGCTTCATGTCCAAATTTCGAAGTAGACAAACTACCTTGCATGATACTAGCAACTATTTGTTGTGAAAGTAAAATGACTACAAATAAGACAATCATAAATAACCAATACACAACAATATGTTTTCTTTTCTTTTCCATTCAATCCACTTCCTATTCTAAAATAAGTATACTATGAAAAAGAGAATATTAATTCCTGTTTTCAAGTCTTTTACAATTCATTTGACAAAAAAACGTTAGAATCATCTAACGTTTTTATTCTAATAATAAATTGTTCTTAATTCATAATGTGTACTTCCTGACCAACCAGCTGCATGACTTCCATCGAACCAGTTACCATAAGACAAGGAAGATTCACATGAAGAACAAGTTGGACAATTTCTCTTATAAGTCGTACATCCACAACAAGATTCATCGCTACACGTTTTATTTTTCTTTGTTTTACACCAACAAATATTAAAACCAAGAATTGTATTCTTTGCATAACAACCAGCACCATAAGTAGAACATGCACTCTTAGTAACAGTTTTAAATGTGTCAACTTCTTCTTGTCCACAACATGACTTCGTACATGGTTCTACGTATTCACATCCAGCATTCTTACATCTACCACATGAAGAACAATAAGCGGTACGATTCTGTTTCTTAGAACTTACAGTCGAACTACATGAATTCGTATTTCCAGCATTATCTGTTACAGTAAACTGTCGAGAAGCTGTTACATTGTTAATAGCAGCCGGGTTAGATCCACTTCCTGCACATGTTTTAACACCAGAACCTCCACTATCATTACATCCAACGCTGAAATCAACACCACCTGTATCATTAACAGTTGTTTTTGTAGCACTACATGTTGGAGCAGTTTTATCAATCCATACATCAAATCCATATCCAACACACTGTGCAGTATTACCGGCATTATCTTCAATTGTTTTACTAAAGTCTTTGAAAGTCTTCATTTCACTATCATATACATCTTTTAATTGAGCAGCTGTTGTCTTACATCCAGATCCGGACCCATCCTTACAGGTTCCTTGAATGGTTACTGATCCATTCGTCCATCCTGTAGGAGATTGAGTAATATCACAGCTTGGTGCCTCACGATCAATTCTAACATTCTTGTAGGCACAAACAGCTGCATTACCAACATTATCATAAATTGTTACTCGACAGGATCTTCCATCTGCAGAAGCATCTGAAATATCAAGTACCGTTCCTAAACCAGTTTTATACTCTTCTTGAGCACTCGTTGTTCCATTGGCACAAGCAGGAAGTTCTGGAGTAACAACACAACCATCTGGTGTTTGATTACAGTTATAAATGTTGTCTGCACAACCAGATCCAGAATCAGAACAAGTTCTAGATACCGTTACAGAGGCTTCTTTGGTCCATCCGTTTGCAGTTGATCTTACATTACATGATGGACCAATTCCATCCAATCTAACAAGCTTAGTTCCACAAGTTGTTGGATTGCCGACTTTATCAGTAATAATATATCCACCTTCATTAGTAGCAGATCCTCTTTGACCATTAATTTGTTGTCCACCACTTATAGAGTATGTTTTAACATGGTCTGTCGACTCATTACATCCAGATCCAGGTCCACCAATCGATAATGGATCGGCCGCACACTTACTAATAACCGTAACACTAGAATTTCTACCTAACCACTTACCATTATAATCAGATCCACCTACCCACTCGCCATTAGCATAAGATCCACCAACAGTTGATCTAACATCACAAGTAGGTCCTGTTAAGTCAATTTTAACAGTTGTAGTTGGACAGGTTGCTGGTGTTCTATTGTCAGCTTTATCATATCCTAGAAAATATACAGCATCTCCTCGCGCAGTAGCTGTCGTTGTATCAATTTCAGTTTTATAATCATAAGATTCGTTTGTTGCACAGCCACTACTGGTTCCTTTACCATTTTCATCAGCTGTACAAGTAGATTTAACAGTAACAGTAGCACCTTTTCCAACCCAGGTTCCTGTGTAGTTTCCAATCAACCAGCTCTTACCATTTCCACTTCCTGTAGAAGAAGCCGTCGTTTCGCAAACAGGATTAGTATAATCAATTTTAACGGTACGGAATCCGGTACAATTTGCTTGATTTCCAGCATTATCAGCAACCGTTCCATTATCCCCTACTCCGACAGCACCAGCTTGAGAAGTATTAATTTCATAATCATAAATTTTACTTTTAATGACGCCATCACAACCACTCTTTTGGCTTCCGTTAGAATCATTACATACTTGTGAAACACGGGCCATTTCTTTAACAGGAGAAGCATCCTGTGTATGACCAAGCCATCCCCATGCTGAAAGAAGTCCAGAAGCAGGAATGAATTCTGTAGATGAATGCGTAACACCCATTCCAGTACCATAATCAATCTTCGTCGTACATACTGGGATAGTATAATCAATTTTAACGGTTCTATCAGATGGACATTGCTTAATATTTCCTGCAATGTCTCGTACCTGGCCACCTTTTCCTGCACCAGCAGCTCCAGCATTACTAATATTCATTTCACTACTATAAATATGACTTTGTTTGTTATCCGAATGATTGTTATTACATGTACTTTCTACATTAGCCATATGTCCATTAGCAGTCGTTGATTTAACATCCGTACATTTTAGAGAAACAACGGCCGTTTTCTTACTTGGACCAGTTCCCCCAACTAAACCTAACCATCCAGTCTCTAAAGCCCCTGTTGGATGTAATGGATCTCCTTGAGGATAACTAATAACTGTTTGGCAATCTGGAGCAATATGGTCAATTTTTAATGTCATCTTAGGACATTCATTACTAATATTTCCAGCATAGTCCGTAACGTGACCACCTGCTGTATTATCTCCTGGCGCATAAGTTGATTCATATCCATTTGCACCAGCCTTGGTAGTATTAATATCTTTATCAAAGTTATAACTTTGTTTATTGTAATCACTATCAGGATTACATCCACTTGAGAATTTATTATCTTCATCTAAGCAGCTGTGACTTAATCGAACGCTTTCACCGTTCTTTAACCATCCTGCTTCATTTGGACCAGTTGTTCCAGCATAAGTTGTAACAATATCACAAGTAGGTTTAACTGTATCGATTTTTGGATAATCCTCATCACTATAAACAGAACAGTTTCCCGCTTTATCGCAACTTAGGAAAGCAACTCTGTGTGTTCCTTGATCTTTTAACTCAATTCCATATCTGGTTGTTCCACTAAATGGAGCAGAAACCATAGAAGTAACAGTATCTGCCCAAGTTAGATTTTGTCCATTCTTACCTGTTTGTCTACGATAAGCAGCTATGAAATGATCGAATCCAGATAAAGAAACTTTTGTATTAGGATCTTCTGTTTGAATATCCTCTCTTTGTCCTTCAACATAAGCTTTTAAATATTCATTAGACCATAACGTATGTTCTTTATAGTTACTTGCATTGGCAGCAGTATAAGCACCACCTGATGTTGATTTTGAATAAGATACACGAGGAATAAGTGGTGGTGTACGGTCAATATTCGCAAAAATATTAACAGTCGTACAGTTTCCAGCTTTGTCGCATACAACCAACTTACCATAACGTTTTCCTTCACGTTTAATGATTAATCCTTTAATCGTACCACTTTGTATACCATGTTCTGCATTCTTTAATTCTTCCATATTGGTTGGATTATCAATTAAGTTAGGGCTTGCAAATGTTCCGGTAACAGCCGTTCCACCATTTTGCTCAATTTGTGAGTTATAAGTAGAAGCAGTACTTTGAACATCAGCATCTTTCGTACCTCCACCAACATATGGGTTATTAACAGACCATTCATAAGAATATAGATAAAGGTTATCTGTAATACTTACATCTAGCACAATTCCATTAGGGAAGTTTTCTTTATTCATCCATTTTTCAGAAGATGTTCCTGTAACACCTGTGAATTGTTGTGATTTTAAAGTACCAACTGGTAAAGCAACTGTTCTCTTACCATCATCTTGAACAGTAATAGTTCCAATTTGATTTCCTTTAGATCCATTTGCATTTACTTTATAAGCAGTAACAACAACTTTTGGAGCTTGTACATCGACATTAACTCTTGCAAAACATAGAGTTTCATTAATATCTTGTGCATTATCCTCTAGTTTAATATAACTCCATCTTGTACCATAACTATAATCAATTCCAGAAGCAGAAGTTCCCGTATCATTTGGCCAAGAGATTGTAAAGGTATCTCTCTTACATCCAGATCCTTCTCCATCACTACATCCTACAGAAACACGTCTATAATTGTTTTTATAAGTACCGGCATTGAAGATTGTCTTATTAATCCAATCATCATCACTAGTAGCTTGTCCTGAAACAAGTCCACAGAATGGTGCATCTGTATCTTTAAAGTTACCAGTAGAATTAAATTCAGATTGTCCACCTTGTTCGTTAATAGCTGTAATATTAATACGAATAGAGTTATAACCTGTTACATCAAAATAATTAGATAATGTTTTAGAAGTAATAGACAACTCTGCCTCATTACCACCTTTTAAATCTCCGGAATTAAATACTTCAGCTAATTCTCCAGTATCATTATGTTTAGCAAAAATAATATATTTATAACTATAAATACCTAATTGACCATCAGCATCTCCCTTTAATTTAAATGAGAACGTTGCATTCTTAACGTTACTGAAGTGGCTTCCATCTCCATATCCATTAAATTTAAAGTCTAAAATTTGTGGCGTTGGAATTTCTGGTTCATCAGGAATATCGTCACCTTCACAATATAAATATGTGTGATAAGAATAGTCTTTTTCATCTAATTTATAAACACGTACAAAAGAAAGTTTCGTACAATCTTTTCCATCTTTATCCTTAACATCCTCTTTTAAATAATTCGTACGTCTTAAATCAGAGACATGTACAATTGTACTCTCTCCCATAGCACGAGGTAATAATTCACGATTTGCTTGCAAATATAATCTTGCAGCCATCGCAATATTATCACGATCTGCTTTACTTTTTTGGTTACCTGCTTGAGATATATATCGACTAGTTCCAACAACAACCAATACAGATAAAATTCCTACAATTATAATAACTGCAAGAAGTTCAAACATTGTAAAACCTTTCTTATTCATATAATCACCTACATATCTATCTTAGTATTCTATACTACTTAATTATAATATATCTAGGTATTAAAAAAAAGAGATTTTTGAATTTTTTCATAAAAAAAATCGGTTATTACCGATTTCTCTTTTGAGGCTCTAAAGAACGCATATCATAGAATGTTCTTACCCATTCAAGCCCCTCTTTAATAGATGGTGTAATACCAACTAATTCATCTAAATCACAATCAATTAATTCCTGCAAATTAGAGATATGATTCGACTGTACGACTTTTAATTCCCATGGATCAAAGATTTGTAATCTTAAAAACATATCCATATTAAATCGTACATTTAAGCTCTTTGTCTTCTCTTTCTCTCTAGTAGAAATAGTAGAATCCAAATCATGTTTTAACTCCTCCATACTACCATATTGAGAGACGATTTTCCTCATTCTTTTTAAATCATCCAACTTCATGTCTTGTATCTTCATAGTAGCCACCCCCAATTGGTAGACACATTATATCATATTTTCGCCTTTTTTGCAAATAAACTATGGTATAATGAGGAAAATAAGACAATGATGAAAGGAGATTTTATATGAAATTTGACATCAGTTCTATTCAATTTGATTATAATTCAAAAGTCATTTTAACCTATTTATTCATTTGTTTAGGTGCATGGTTTATCAATAAAATATCCGGAGGAAAAACAAATAAACTTTTATTTGAAAGTTATCGTTCTTCTCCCCTAAACCCACTAACTTATATCAGAATGTTTACACATTGTATCGGTCATAAAGATCTCGATCATTTAATTAGTAATTTCTTATATATTTTATTAGTAGGACCTATGATTGAAGAAAAATATGGTAGTATCAATCTCATTATTATGTTCGCCATAACATCCTTAGTAATTGCCCTATTCAATATTATTTTTACAGACTATTCCGTATTAGGAGCAAGTGGAAATGTTTATATGTTAATTGTATTAAGTTCTTTCACCAATATTTCAGAAGGAAAAATCCCATTAACAGTTTTATTAATACTAATCTTCTATGTCATGGGAGAAGTAAAAAAATCTCTACTAGAACATAACAAAAAAGTATATCATGATGGACACTTAATAGGAGCACTTTGTGGAATCCTATTTGGAATCTATTTCCTATATTTCAAATCATTCCCATTTCTATAAAACAAAAAAGAACCAAACGGTTCTTTTTTTATGGTTTTACTAATACATTCGATCTTGTAACTTCCATGTTAGCTTGATCAGGATCAGCTGCTTCTGCTCCAACATGGGTAACAATCCAATCAACATCATCGCTATCTTTCACATATACCTTCTGGGAAGCCTTAAAAGGAGATAAAACACTGCTTCTAGGGGTTCTAACTCCAAAAATAGATCCATAATTAGTTACATTAGAAAAATCAAACCCAGACAAATCTAACTCTAAATTATCATTATTATAGCAAACACCCCATAGCATACCATCCATATCAGTTACCTGACTCGTATTAAATTTATTTCCGAAATCAATATTACATGATGGATTACTGTAACCAACATGGAAAAACATATCAGACATGTCTGTAACATTATGAGTATCAAATTTGTCTCCTAAATCAAGAGAAAATTGGGGACTTGCTACACCTGTAAAATAAAGAAACTGCTTCATCGTAGTAACATTGCTGGTATCAAATTTATCGCCCAAATCAAGAGTAAAATTAGAAGCATTTTGGCCAGTATAGCAAAACATTCTCTCCATAGTCGTTACTTGACTCGTATCAAATTTATCACCTAAATCAAGAGAAAATGCATCACTGACATAGCCAGCATTTTCAAACATAGCTTTCATTTCCGTCACGTTACTCGTATCAAATTTATCACCTAAATCAAGAGTAAAATTGGTACTCGAATGGCCTGTTCCATTAAACATAGAATTCATATTCACAACTTGACTCGTATCAAATTTATCTCCAAGATTTAAAGTAAAGTTCGTGCATTGATATCCAGTAGAAGAAAACATAGAACTCATTCCCGTTACGTTACTCGTATCAAATTTATCCCCAAAATTAAGAGTGCAAGAGTTGCCCTTAGAACATACACCTGCAAACATTGCGTTCATATTTGTTACTTGGCTTGTGTCAAATGCATCCCCCAAATCAAGAGTAAAGTCAGTATTATTACCTCCAACAGAGGCAAACATAGCATTCATGTTGATTACTTGACTTGTATCAAATTTATCGCCTAAATCAAGCGTATAAACCGTACTTTGAGAACCAGCAAACCTAAACATATAAGACATATCTGTTACCTGACTAGTATCAAAATAATCTCCTAAATCGAAATCAAAAACAGTGCTATAATAACCCATTTCATTAAACATATATTTCATATTTGTGACTTGACTAGTATCAAAATGATCACCCAAATCTAGGGTAAAAGCTGTACTTCTATTTCCTGCTCCATCAAACATGTAAGACATATCTGTTACTTGACTCGTATCAAAATGGTCTCCTAAATCTAGTGTAAAATTTTGTCCGCTATAACAAGTTGATTTAAACATATAACTCATAGTAGTTACTTGACCTGTGTTAAAATTATCTCCTAATATTAAAGAACAAGAATCACTATTAACACCCAGTCCAGTAAACATATAGGACATATCTCTTACTTGACTCGTATCAAAATGGTTGCCTAAATTCAATACAATATCTTCACCATCCATAATTGCATAATAAAACATATAAGACATATCTGTTACTTGGCTGGTATCAAACTTGCTTCCAAAATCCAATTGAAAACCGTGATTGTGATAACCCGCATGATAAAACATAGAATTCATATTAGTGACATGACTCGTATCAAAATGATCACCTAAATCCAAGTGTAATGAGGAACTATCACTACCAATCCCTGAAAACATACCAGTCATATTAATGACACGAGAAGTGTCTAATGTTTCAATACCATTGATTTCTTCAACGCTGGATAAACCGGCAAACAGATAAGAACTATTAGCATTAGCATATAAATGACCGTTTCCTTGAATGTATAGATCATACTTTGTATCATCACTCGCATTTTGAGTAACATATGCCATAACATTTCCATTTTGAGCAACACCTATATCCCAACTGGCTAATACATTTTCAGGTGGATGAATCTGATTATCCAAATTTATAACCCTGATGTTACTTCCATAAGGGGAAGATTTAAATGCTATGGAATTATATGCAGAAAACACTCTAATAATAGGCTCTTTATACTTTCTAAAGCGAACATTACCAAATAAATTCAAGTTACTACCTAAGGTAGAATATCCAATTCCTAAGGACAACACAAAAACTAGGAATGCAATGATCCATTGTTTCCTATGACTAAAATGATACTTATTCTTTCTATTTTTCATAGTATCACCTATTATCCTAATCTAATTATAATATATCGATTTATCACACTCAATAAATCAACTGAATTATAGATAGTACTTTACACTTTTTTTGTATTCAAATGAATAATAGTATGATAAAATACACATATAAGGAGTGATTATTATGAAGACAATTTTAACAGGTCTGAGACCAACCGGTAACCTACATTTAGGTCATTATTTTGGAGCCGGAAAAACATGGCGTGAAATTCAAAATGATTACGACTTTTATTTAGAAATTGCGGATGTGCAAGCACTAACAGACAATTTCAATGATCCAGAAAAAGTAAGAAGAAATGTATTTGAAATCACAAAAGATTTACTCGCAATTGGGCTTGATCCAGAACGTGTTCATTTCTTTATTCAATCAAAAATACCAGAGATTGCAGAACTAACCGTTTATTATTCGAACTTAGTTACTGTCGCAAGACTACAAAGAAATCCAACCGTTAAAACAGAGATTGCACAAAAGAAAGAATTATTTGGAAATGATGGAGAATCTATTACCTACGGTTTCTTAGGATATCCAGTTTCACAAGCAGCTGATATCACCTGTTTTGAAGGAGAAGTTGTTCCCGTAGGAGAAGATCAATTACCTCTTCTAGAACAATGTAGAGAAATCGTAAGAAAGTTTAATTCTATTTATGGAGAAACCTTAGTAGAGCCACAACAATTACTTTCAAAAACACCAAGAATTAAAGGATTAGATGGAAATGACAAAATGGGTAAAAGCTTAGGAAATGCTATTTACTTAGTAGATGATGATGAAACAATTCGTCAAAAAATTATGGGTGCTGTAACAGATCCAAATAAGATTAAAAAAGATGATCCTGCAAACCCAGATATTTGTATGGTTTACTACTATCAC
>JAEEGL011356624.1_pt1 | contig 10707 bp, 8 predicted proteins | sample 9134231 | NCBI WGS metagenome assembly JAEEGL01 (sample SAMN16246548, study PRJNA631951) | gut metagenome | biome: gut microbiome; feature: rumen; material: fiber-attached | host: Bos | place: Iran: Karaj | collected 2018-10 | reverse complement strand
TTTCCAAGTGGTGGAGTCATAACATGTTTATATCCTAATCTTTTTTCTTTAGTTTTAATATATTTTTCAAGTTCTTCCCAAATAATATAACCATTAGGTAAATACATTGGAAGTCCTTTACCTATTAAATCATGAGTTAAGAAAATATCTAAATCTTTACCAATCTTTCTATGATCTCTTTCTTTAGCTTCTTCTAACTCTTTTAAATGTGCTTCCAAGTCTTCTGGAGTTTCAAAACAAATACCATATATTCTTTGAAGCATTTTATTTTTAGAATCACCTTTCCAATATGCTCCAGCTACTTTTAATAGTTTAAAATTCTTTAATAATTTAGTATTCTCAACGTGTGGTCCACGACATAAATCAGTAAAGTCACCTTGATCATAGCAAGAAATTTTTGTCTCACTTTCATCCATTCTTGATATTAAATCAACTTTATATGGATCATCTCCAAATTCTTTTAATGCTTCTTTTTTAGATATTTCACGTCTTTTAATTAATTTTGCATCTTTAGCACATTTTTTCATTTCTTTTTCTATTTTAGGTAAATCTTCTTCGGTTAATCTTACATCACCTAAATCTATATCATAATAGAATCCTTCTTCTACAACTGGTCCAACCCAGAAGTTAGCATCTTTATACAAATGCTTTATTGCTTGTGCAAGTAAATGAGCACAAGAATGATTCAATACACTTAGTTTTTCATCTTCTTTAATATTAATCATAATTATTCCTCCCTACAAATAAAAAACTCCTACAAAAATTGTAGGAGTGCATTACACGGTACCATCCATGGTTTAACTTAATTAGTCTGTAACGTAGACAACGGAAATTTCTTTCGAACTCTGCTCATAAGTAGTAATTTAAATATTTCTTTATTAACTTTCACCAAATGTTAACTCTCTATAAAAAAATATATCTAAATCATGTCTTAATCATCGCATTTACAATTAAAGTCTAACACTTTTATTATTATATTTCAAGTCTAAATGAAGAAACATATTAATGCTAATAATGCTAATAAGATTAATCCAATTAACTTGAATATATATGAGTGTACTTTTTTTGTCTTTCCTTCTGATTCCATTCTATATATTTCTATATATGGAACTGGGCTTCTTCTATACCAACCTTTTATAATAACTTCTTTATCAATGAATGATTGCGCTTTAAAGAAAGCAAATATCTTGTTCATTATCCATAATGGTTGATTATAATCTAGGAATATAATTCCTGTTTCATCTCTAATTACAAAATCTTCACTGAATATATATCCAGCATCTCCCTTTCCTATGATATTACCTTTAACTTCACAAGGAATAGAAGTAATACCAGATACATCTACTTCACCAAGAAGATTAGCAACTGTTGCTTTTTTGAATCCACTCATCTTATACTTTCTAAAGAATAATATAAATTCAAATAAAATAAATAATTCTGCTGATATTCCTAATCCAATATTAAATGAATTAGCACCATCTGCTGTAATCATTAATAAGAAGAATATTAATGCACTAATCATTGCAAGTATTGGAAGGAATAATAACAATAATTCAAATAAGAATTTCCCAAGGAAATTTCCATCCCTAACAAGATCAAATACAACATATGGTTCTTGATTAAATTCTCTACTTCTTCTAGTTATAGCTTCTAATCTTTTTGAAATTAATGGATGTGTTGAATTAAATTCATACCATTTAGCCCAATAATTCCATTTTTCCCATTTCATTGCATTTTTAATAGATTCTTTACTTACATTTATACTCATACCATCACTTGATGAGCATGCAACTAATGTCTTTGACGTTTTCTTATCAAATATTCCTAAACCTTTAACTGAAGAAACATCTGCTTTTCTATTTTCTTTATTCTTTTTCTTCTTTCCTTTTTCATCTACTTCTTCAACTACAGGTTCTTCTTTTTCTTCTTTAGTTGTAGTTAATCCAAATCCTACTTTTACTAATGCTTCTGCAAGTGCATTTGGATTTTTTGTCTCTTCTATACTGAATGAATCTGCATAGTATTCTCTTGTTCTAGATAACCATAATACAATATATTGTGAAATAATATACAAAACAAAGGCAACTGCTGCTATTGCTCCACTATATTTATCATCGTTATCTCCACCACTACTTGCAGAATCTCTACATGTTTCGTAAATAGCGTAGAAAACAATTGGAACCAATTGTGCCACTGTCATAAATAACATATCATAATGAGCAACATGCCCAAGTTCATGACCGATAACTGCTTTTACTTCTTCTGGTTTTAATAAATCAAATATTCCTCTTGTAACAATTATTCTTGCATCTTTTTTTGTTCTACCATAAGTATAACAGTTTGGAGTACCATCATCTATTACTCCTATTTTTGGATATTTAATTCTGTTTTTAGCACAAACTTCGTAAATAAATTCTTTTAAATAATCAGGTATTTCAGCATTAAAATCTGCCTTATATAACCATCTTGTTGTAAGATCCATTAACCATGGAGATATTAAAAATTGTAATATTAGTACGATAATACCTACAATTAATGCTGGTAAAATACTAACACCACATAGTAAACAAATTAAAACCCCAAGAGCTACTAATAAACCATACAAACATGTAATAGTTATTAAAGATACACTAGCTAATTTTCCCATATACTTCACCTCTATTTAATTATATAATATTTTAATATATAATGCTATGATTTTATTAATGAAAATTGCGTTCAATTATACCACAATTTATTATATATTCATAATTATGACTTTCAAATGATATACTTCCATAACTATGATAAACATTAAGATTTGATGTTTCTACATCCTTACAATACAAATTACCATTATTATATAAATCTTTACATTTGTTATCCCAAAGTATTTGCATAAAATATTTATTTTTATTATGAATTGGTTTATATCTATCAAAAACAAGACTTGATTCTAGGCAGAAAGGTATATTATCTTTTTTTCCACATAAGTATGCTTTTGTTATTTCCTTATTTTCGTTTAAAACCAATCCTAAAAAGATTTTTTCAGTTGCTTCATTAATTACTTCTCTATAATCAGAATATAACTCATCTTTCACTTTGGTTGGTTTTTCAGGTTCACCAACTGGATAATTCATTTTTCCTGTATTCCATGTTGTATAGTATAAATCAATAATATTATATGTAAATCTACATTTTGGACAAGAAGGTATACTTCCCATATAATCATCTAAAAACTTAGATGCCTTTTTTTCCTCCCATACTCCTTTATCTCCTAATATTTTAATTGTTTCTCTATTACCTATACCAGTTTTTTCAATTGTATTTATTATTTCACTATCTTTTATATTTTTGTCAAAATTATCTTCTTCAATTTCTCCTAATTTATGAATTGCGGTTACATTTCTTATTCCATCTCCATTTGTTCTATTACCTATAAAATAATAATTGTATCCAACATTATCATATGTAACACCAATATATGCTTTTTCAAACCATTTATCTGAAATATCTACATTGTTCTTTTCTTTTACATATTTAGCAGAAATATAATATGTTACGTTAGTATCATCTATTAGTTTGCTTCTATTAACTACTTTTTTTGTTTCAATAATTATATCTCTTACTGCATCTAAATAATTGTATTCTTTATGATTTGATTTATAATAATTAAATAGTAAAAATCCAATAACTACAACTGCTATTATTATTAAAATTCTTGGTGTATATTTATCTAAATCTTTTTTAAAATCCTCTATATAATTTAAAACACTATCATTCATTTTTTCACCTCATTACATATCAATTATAAATAATAATAAATGTAATAACAATTATAATAAATTATTTTATCAAGTTTACACCATAATATTTTACAAACTATAAAAATATAATATAATGTTGATAAAGTTATAAGTCAAGAAAGGTTGTAGATTTATAATTAGCGCCTGGACCTTTTAGGTTGACGAGGTTAATAGTTATCGAAATATTCGGCGGATACTATTACGGTTGTGTAAACGTTAGATATACTAGAAAAAGCAAAATTAAAATTGTAACAATAGTATATTGCACAAACTATAATAAAGGAGACATATATGTGTGGAATTGTTGGTTATAATGGTAAAGAAAAAGCAGTAGATATTTTACTAGATGGATTATCAAAGTTAGAATATCGTGGATATGATTCTGCTGGAGTTGCTATTAGAGATAATAAAAAAGAAATTGAAATATATAAATCTAAAGGAAAATTATTAAATTTAAAAGATAAAATTAAAGATAAAAAATTAAATGGTACATGCGGTATTGGTCATACAAGATGGGCTACTCATGGAGAACCTAATGAAACTAATGCTCACCCTCATACTTCTAATGATGGAAATGTAACATTAGTACATAATGGAATCATTGAAAATTATCAAGAATTAACTCAAAAATTAAAAAGACATGATTATAAATTATATAGTGAAACCGATACAGAAGTATTAACAAATTTAATTGATTATTATTATAAGAAATATAAAATGGGACCTATTGATGCTATTAACAGAACTATGGTAAGAGTTAGAGGATCTTATGCTATTGCAGTTATGTTTAGAGAATATCCAAATGAAATATGGGTAGCAAGAAAAGATTCGCCTATGATAATTGGATTAGACAAAAATGGAACTTATTTAGCATCAGATGTTCCTGCTATTTTAAAATATACAAAAAATGTATACTATATTGATAATATGGAACTTGCTTGTCTAAAAAAAGATAGTGTATCATTCTATGACTTAAATGGAGATGAAATAAATAAAGAATTAAAAGAAATAAAATGGGATGTTTCTTCTGCAGAAAAAGAAGGATATGAACATTTTATGATCAAAGAAATTAATGAAGAAGATGAAGTTGTTAAGAAGACACTTAATTCATTAATTAAGGATAATCAAATAGATTTGAGTCAAACTGGTCTTACTATTGAAGAAATTAAAAAGTTTAAACAAATATACATAGTAGCATGTGGTTCAGCATATCATGTTGGAATATGTGCTCAATATATACTAGAAGACTTAACTAGAATTCCTGTAAGAGTTGAAATAGCATCAGAATTTAGATATAGAAAGCCTATTCTTGATAAAAACGGATTAGTAATAATAATTAGTCAATCTGGTGAAACTGCCGACTCACTTGCTGCTTTAAGAGAAGCAAAAGATCAAGGAATTAAAACACTAAGTATTGTTAATGTAGTTGGATCATCTATAGCTAGAGAATCAGACCATGTATTATATACTTTAGCAGGGCCAGAAATCGCAGTAGCAACTACCAAAGCATTTAGTACACAATTAATCGCTTGCTACTCTCTTGCAATTGAATTTGCAAAAGTAAAAAATAAAATAAATAAAAAAGAATATAAAGAATTAATTGATGAACTACAACTAATACCTGACAAAATTAAAACTATACTAGATAATGTAACAGAAGAAATACAAAGATTTTCAAGTAAATTCAGTCATATAAAAGATGCTTTCTATATAGGAAGAGGTCTTGATTATGCTATATCACTTGAAGGAAGTCTAAAATTAAAAGAAGTAAGTTACATTCATACAGAAGCATATGCTGCGGGAGAATTAAAACATGGAACAATAAGTTTAATTGAAGATAATACTCTAGTTATCGGAATTGCTACTCAAGAAGAAATATTTGAAAAAACTATAAGTAATCTAGTTGAAGTAAAATCACGTGGTGCATATGTACTTGTAGTAACACCAGAGGGAAAAGATGTTAAAAAAGTTGCAAATGCAACATTCTATATTCCAGAAACAAACAAATATTTTTATCCTTCTCTTACAGTAATACCTTTACAATTAATTGGTTATTATATGGCAGTATCAAAAGGATTGGATGTTGATAAGCCTAGAAATTTAGCAAAATCAGTTACTGTTGAATAAAAATTGACTTTTTCCCATTTTAGTGATATATTAGTTTGGTTTGTTGCCTAGGGGGGAAAAAGAAAAATGGAAAAAGAAAGAATTATAAAATATTTGTTAATAAAAGGTTTTAGTGAACAACAAATATTAAGAATAATGCAATCAAATGCGATGAGAAATCTAATTGAAAAAGATATCCTTGAATATGATACAAAATTATCATATAACGATTTTTCAAAAAGAGAAGTAACAGAAACATTTGATACATATAAAATACTACAAGCAAAAAGAAAAAAAGAAAAACTTTTACAAAAAAAGAGAATTGGAAAATAAAATCCAATTCTTTTTTATTCATTTCTTCTATTCTTCCCCACTAATTCTATAGGTTTAGATACTTGCTTAATTCTTTCTATAATTCTTTTAGCTTTCATTTTATCATCATTAATAATAAAATGATTTTCTATTTCTTTAATTGAATAGTTTGAAGTAAAGAATGTTGGCAATTCTTGATCCATTCTATATTGTAATATTGGTTCTAATACTTCATCTCTAGCCCATGGTGTTAAGTATTCAGCTCCAATATCATCAAGAAGTAATAAAGGAGTATTTAATACTTCGTCAAACATTTCACTATAATAGTCATCAAATGAATCCTTTATCAATCTAATCAATTCAGGAACATGAATCATGACACTTTTAATATTATTTTTTGCTAAATCATTAAAAAGTGCTGCAATTAAATAAGATTTCCCTGAACCAAAATTACCATATAAATATATACCTTTTGGATGTTCATTTTTTAAATAAGCATCCTTAAACTTTTTCATTTCCTTTAATATTTCTGTTCTAGATTTATCATCATTATAAATATTAGATATAGATGCTTCTTTTATTCTTAAAGGTAAATCAAAATAAGTAATATTTTCTTTAAACTTATCTATAGTAGCATATTTACATTTAACATATGAAAAAGTTAATCCATTATTATTTTTAGATGCATTTAAATAACTTCCATTTAGTAGATTTTTACAACTCTTAATGTTCTTACATTTACTGCAATTTTCTTGTTCATTAGCACATTCCATTATATTAGATGTATACTTCATTAATATTTCACTAGGAAGATCTAATTCTTTACAGATTTTATTAAAGTATTTATTTTCTAGAGCTTTAGAAAATCTTGCTTTTAAATTAATCTTTGATTCACTTTTCTCAAATGACATCTTTTCCATATGCATCACCTTCTAAATTATATAATACAAAAAAGATAGAATAAAATCTACCTTTTTATTTTAAATTACTAAAAATGATAAAAAGTTAAATGAAGTAATAAATAATATATAACATGCTAATAATATAAATGGTCCAAATGGCACTACTCTTTCTTTTTTTGAAAAAAAGTTAAATAATGCAAATGGTGATGCTAAACAACTACATAAGAATAATTCAACAAAACCATTTATTAAAACCGCATAACTTCCTATATTTAATAATTCTATTGGTGCTATTACATTTAAAATACTACCAACAAAAAACATTAATTTTACATCTCCGCCACCTAATGTTTCTTCTCTCATTATAATACTGCTTACCAACATAATAATGTACATTAAAGTAAATAATATAAATCCATATACGGCAGATGATAATGCAAATTCCCATCCTTTCAATGACAATTGAATTGCTATTGAAATTAATGAGAAGAAAACTGTTACCTCATCAGGTATTACCAGATAACTTACATCACTTACTATTACTATTACAAAGAAAGATGCAACTAATAAAGCAATGACAAACTCAAATGTAAATCCAAAAACTAAATAAGAAATTAAAAATAATATTCCTGTTAATAGCTCAATTAATGGATAAAACAAAGAAATCTTTGAGCCACATTTTCTACACTTTCCTTTCTGAATTAAAAAAGAAAAAACTGGAATTAATTCATACCATTTTAGTTTATGTCTACACTTTGGGCAAAAAGAACCTGGAGGATTTATAATAGATAAATTGTTAGGGATTCTATAACCAACAACGTTATAGAATGACCCTAGCATCAATCCATATATAAAAACTATTATTCCAAAATATATTTCCATAAAACACCCTATTAAATCTGTCCATACAAATCAAACATTGGAACTATAATGGACATAATTATAAATCCAACTCCACCAGCTAAGACAACGATAACAACTGGCTCAATCAAACTTTTAACTGCTGTAACTGAGTTTGTATGCAATTGTTGGAAGTGCTGAGCAACTTTTTCCATCATAAGTGCAAGTTGACCAGTTGATTCTCCAGTAACAAGCATTTCATATGCAACAACTGGGAATGCCCACTCACCTTTAAATGATTCACTAATTTTTCCACCTTTACTAAGGTTAATTAATGTTCTATTTATTATCTCTTTATATATTTCATTACTTGATAATTTAGACAATATTTCCATACTATCTGTAATAAATACATTATGGTTAAGTAATGAAGCAAATGTTCTTGTAATTGTTGATACTTCGTTATAAATTATTATGTTTCCAAATACTGGTAAATGCATATAGAAGGTTTGCATTGTTTTTCTAAACGATTGTACATTTTTAAATAACCATCTATATACTATAATCAACAATATAAGTAAAAGTAATAATTTCCACCAGTTAGCACTCAAAAAATCTGACAGTGCAATAACAAATTTTGTTATTCCTGGAAGTTCGGCACCATTAGATGAGAACATTCCAACGAACTGTGGAACAACGTATACAATTATGAATACCAAGGCAGCAATAGTAGCAGTCAAAATAACTGCTGGATAAATAAGTGCAGATTTCATTGCTTTTCTTGATTTTTCAATTTCTGTATAATAATCAGCCATTTCATCAAGTGTAGTTGCCAAATCTCCTGTCATTTCTGATGTCTTTACCATGTTAACAAGCAAACTTGGAAATGCTTTTCCTTGTTTTTCCAAAGCAACTGAGAATTTTTCACCGACAACTAATTCATATACTACTTTATTCAATATCTTCTTTTGAGCTGCATTAGTTGTTTGCTTAGCAAGGATTCTAACTGAGTTAATAAGGGGAACACCTGCTTTAATATATGTAGAAAGCTGGGTAAGCATAAATGCTAAGTCACCATTCTTAATCTTTGAATTAAAGCTTAAGTCTTTATCAAACCTACCTCTTTCTTTTATTTCTATTACTTCATAACCTTCATTTTGAAGGAATACTCTTACATCGTTTTTAGTTGCAGCTTCAAATGTATTTGAAACTATTTTTCCACGATTGTCTTTTACTTTATATCTATAAGAAGTAAGTTTCTTATTCATGTCTCTTTCAACTCTTAATTTATCATCTTTATCATTTTGATTGATATATTCCTGAGTTTCATTTTGAACTTTTGATAATTCTTCTCTTAATGCATCTCCAGTTGCTTTTTGAATCTGGAATGATGATGTATTATTTGTAATCAAGCCAACCATAAAATTAAATCCAGAAACAGCTTGTCCAAAAAAGTTTGAAATTGCGCTAAACAATGGTCCTATTGTTTTGTCAGCTAAATTCTTTTGATACACTAGTCCATCATTATCAACTTTTTCCTTTTTTTTCTTTTTTTCTTCAGATTTGTTAGAAGCACTATTTTCCGCATTTTTAGATTCATTATTAGAAAGAGGGGCATCGTTTTTTTTCTTTCCTTTTAAACCTAGACCCATTTTATCCCTCCTAACCTATCATATAAAAATTATAGCACAACTTTATTTTTATTTAAACTATTTTTTACATAAAACATATAATAAAATGAAAAGAGGTAGACTATGTTTGACAACAATTATTATAAATACTACAATCAACCAAAATTTAGTGACTTTAAAAAATTTAATTTCAGTAAATTTTTAGATGGAACACAAAAGACATTAAGCGTTATAAATCAAGCAATTCCTTTAATTTATCAAATGAAACCCTTATATGAAAATGCTAAAACAGCTTTTAAAGTAATTAATATCATAAAGTCTGACGAAGAACAAAATAAGAAAGTAAATAAAACTGTAAACAATGATAAAAAAACAATAAAAAAAGTTGAACCAGTAAATAGTCCAACTTACTTTCTTTAAGACATTTTAGTTAGTGTTCCTGTCAATATAGAAAATAGATATATTTCTATTTTTTTATTTGTTTTCTTAGAAACATATTCTCTATAACATTCTAATTGTTTAATATAATTTGGATCTTCAACATTTTTTAACTTATAATCGACGATCCATATATAATCTTTATATTCTAATATTAAATCAATAATTCCGTGATAAACATTATCATTTTCTTGATACATAAATTCATATTCTTTATATGTATTAATTACATTAGATAAATTAAGTGAATTGATTAAATTCTTTATCTTTTCTTTATAATAGTCATCTATTTCAAAGTCATCATATTTAGGATTTTTAAAGTCAATTAATTCAAGTACTTCATGCATTAAAGTACCAAATTTCATTTTATCTATTGTATCTTTATCAAGTAGTAATTTAGTTTCTTTAGATATTTTTTCTTTATGTATAATCTCATTTTCTATTTCTATTTCGTCTATTTTTACTATTTCATCTGATTTATTAATTTTATCTTTATAATTTGTCTTTTTTATAAAATTATATTCATTAGTTAGTTTAAGATTATTAACATCAATATTAGTTATATATGTATTAATAATATCCTTTGTCATCATAAGAATATCTAAAAAGTTTCTTGCTTGTTTAATATCCATATTACTATTATCTTTTATACTTGTAACAATTATTATTTTCTCTCTTGCTCTTGTTAATGCT
>JAEEGL011311111.1_pt1 | contig 10707 bp, 5 predicted proteins | sample 9134231 | NCBI WGS metagenome assembly JAEEGL01 (sample SAMN16246548, study PRJNA631951) | gut metagenome | biome: gut microbiome; feature: rumen; material: fiber-attached | host: Bos | place: Iran: Karaj | collected 2018-10 | reverse complement strand
GTGCGGGACGAGTCGGGGCTGGTGCGGCAGGTGCGGTCGGCGCGGGACGGCCTCGCGGAGGTGGTCGAGACCTCGCCGGGGGTGGCGTACGAGATCCGGCTCTACGCGCCGTCTCAGGGCGGGGGGCGCGGGGCGGACGGGCTGTACGCGGTCTCCGGGGCCCCGCACACGGTCTGGCGCGTCTCGAACCCCGCGCCGGGGAGCCACACGCGCGTGGACGTCACGCGGATCTCGGGGGGCGCGGAGGAGACCACCGCCTTCGACTACAGCTTCAGCTCGGACGGCTGGCGGAAGACCTCGCCGGACGGCGCGCACGTCGTCTCGTCCACGGCGGAGACGGACCTGTCGCGCACGCTGCGGACGGTGACGGTGACCGAGCGCACCCGGGCCGGCCAGGTCGCCTCGCGTACGCGCAACATAGTGCGGCAGTTCCCCTTCGGGGAGCGGACGGCCTCCTCGACGCTCGACCCGGACGGGGCGGCGCTGCGGACCGCCTGGGAATACGGAACGGATCCCGCCGACGCGGGAAACTACGGGCGCCGGAAGTCCGAGAGCCGCCCCGACGGCGGCTGGACCCTCTGGCGCCACGACGCGCACGGCCGCGTGGCGGCCGTCGTCACGCCGTGGCTGGACGCGCCCTTCGGCGCACCCGACGCGGAGACGAAGGTCGAGCTGTATTCCTACTCGCCGGTCGATCCGCGCGACACGGTGGCCGCCACCGACACCCGCCCGCGCGTGGAGGAGACGCGGATCCTCGGCGTCACCGTGTCGAAGACCTTCCACGCCTGCTACGCCGAGGACGGCCGCCTGGTCGAGGTCGAGGAGCGCTGCCTCCGCCCCGGCGCCGCGTACGGGGACGCCGACAATCTGCGCACCGTGAGGCGGCACCACCCGGCCGGGGACGCGGCCTCCAGCGCCTCGGCAGGCCGCCTGCACACGGTCTCCCATCCGGGCGGGCTCGTCGACACCCACGCCTACGAGCGCGGAACGTGGGCGCCCGGCCCGGACGAGGCTACGCCGGGCGTGTTCACGCCCGGCGCGGGGTCGGCGCTGCGCGTCACGGTCACGCACGGCACCGCCGCGCACCCGGAGGGCGTCGCGTACCGGACACTGCGCACGGTCTCGATCCGCGACGCGGCGGGCAACGAGGTCTTCGCGGAGCGGCAGGTCTACACGGGCGCCGCCTACGCACGCCTCGACTGGACGGCGTACGCCTACGACGCGCGGAACCGCATGGTGCGGGAGCGCCGCTCCAGCGAGGCCGTCGCCGAGACGGCGTGGGGCTGCTGCCTCAAGGCCTCCGAGACGCTCCCCGACGGGCGCTGCTGGCTCTACGAGTACGATTCGCTCAAGCGCCTTGCCGCGAAGACGCTCCGGGGCGCCGGTGCCCAGCCCGACCTGGTGACGGAGTACGAGTACGACGACGCCGGCCATGTCACAGGGACAACGGTCAGCGGCGGCGGGCTGTCGCAGTCGTCCACCGCCGTCTTCGACCTGGCGGGGCGCATGACCTCCTCCACCGACGCGCGGGGGATCACGACGACCTACGCCTACCTCCCCGGCGTGAACCAGGGCGCGCAGCGGCACGGGGAGGTCGTCACCGCCACGCATCCCGGCGGCGCGCAGACCGTCACCGCCTCCCGCTGCGACGGGCGGACGGCCTCCGTAACGGGCAGCGCGCAGGTGCCGCGCTACTACGAGTACGGCGTGAACGCCGACGGCACGCAGTGGACGCTGGAGCGCGTCGGCGGCGCCGCCTCCCCGCGCTGGACGAGGACGACAACGGACATGCTCGGGCGCGTCGTCAAGACGGAGAAGCCAGGATACGGCGGGAATGCAGTCGTTCAACAGCAGAACTTCTATGATTCGGCAGGCCGTCTGGCAAGGACCACGCAGACAGGGGCCGCGGACACGCTCTACCAGTACGACGAACTGGGCGAAGTCGTCCGCGCCGGGCAGGACGCGGACGGCAACGGCACGTTAGACCTCGCCTCGGACGACCGGATCGCGGAGACAACCGCCGCCTTCGCGCAGGACAACGGCGGCGCCTGGTGGCGGCGCACGGAGACGCGCATCTACGCGGGCTCGGGCAGCGCCGCGGCGACAACCGTCTCCGTCGTGGAGGAGCGCCTCTCCGGCTTCGCGGCGGGCGTCGTGGCCGAGACCCGCGGGACGGACATCCGCGGGAACACGGCCGTCACGACCACCTCCGTCGACCGCGCGACGAAGACCGTGACGGAGACGCGCCAGATCCCCGACTCGACGGTCGCCGAGCAGCAAGTCGCCGTCAACGGCCTGATCGTCTCCGTCCGTTCCAAGTCCGGCCTCACGACGACCTTCGGCCACGACGGGCTGCGCCGCCGCATCACCGCCACCGACCCGCGCACGGGGACGTCCACCGTCACCTACAATCAGGCTGGGCAAATCTCCGCCGAGGCCGACGCGGCGGGCAACACGACAACCTACGGCTACGACAACGCGGGGCGGCTTGCCTGGAAAAGGAATGCCCTGAACAAATACGCCAGATACGCCTACAACGCGCGCGGCCAGCAGACCCGCGTCTGGGGCGACACGGAGTATCCCGTCGAATACGGCTACGACCAGTACGGCGACCAGGTCTCCATGGCCACCTTCCGCACCGGGAACGCCTGGAACGGTGAATCCTGGCCCAATCCCCCCCCGCAGGGCGACACCACGGCCTGGCTCCGCGACGCCGCGACCGGGCTGGTGACTTCCAAGGTCTACGCCGACGGCAACGGCCCCTCCTATACCTACACGGTGGACGGGAAGCCCGCCACCCGCACCTGGGCGCGACGGGACGCGCAGGGCGGCGCACTGGTGACAACCTATGCCTACAATGCCTTCGGCGAGTTGACGGCCATCGACTACTCCGACGCCACGCCGGACATGGCATATTCCTACACCCGCTTCGGGAAACTGGCGCAGGTCACGGACGCGGCGGGAACGCATGTCTTCGCCTACAGCGCCGCGCTCGACGAAATATCCGAGACCATCACGGGACTCTACAGCAGGACGCTCGTTCGCACATACGACGCGCTCGGCCGCCGATGCGGCCTCTCCATCGGCAACGTCCAGCACTACACATACGGCTATGACACCTACGGCCGCATGGACCGCATCGACATCCCCGCCGGGCGCTTCCAGTACACCCGCCTCGCGGACAGCGACCTGATTGCGCAATTGACGCGCCCCAACGGAATCACCACCATCTGGTCCTACGAACAGAACCGCGACCTTGTCACGCAGGTGCAGAACGGGACCGTCTCCTCCTACGGCTACGTGAACGACGCCATCGGCCGACGCGCCTCCATGTCCCGCGCCGGAAGCGCCCACGCCAATCCCGACACCATCGCCTACTCCTACAACGACCGTTCGGAACTGACGGGGGCAGCCTCCAACGTGGACGTGGCGTATTCCTACGCCTACGCCTACGACCCCATCGGCAACCGCGTCTCGGCCAGCGAGGCCGGCGTCCCCTGGACCTACACGACCAACAGCCTCAACCAGTATACATCCGCGACCGAAGGCAACACACAACTCGCCTTCGCCTACGACCTGGACGGCTCCATGACGTACCGCCCCGTCTTCGTCGCGGACGGCTGGACGCAGGTCTGGAACGCCGAGAACCGCATGGCCGAGACCAGCAGGGGAACCGACCGCATTACCTGCAAATACGACTACATGGGCCGCCGCGTCGAGAAATGCGTCTGCAATGGAAACACGCCGGTCTTGAAGACCCTCTACGTCTACGACGGCTTCAAGTGCGTCGAGGAGCTCGACGCGCTGAACGGCAACACCGTCCTCCGACGCCACGCCTGGCAGCCGTTCGACGCCGGCCTGGATGTCATCCTCGCCACGACCGACGCCACGGGCACCTCCTTCTTCCTCCACGACGCCAACAAGAACGTCATGCAGAAGACCGCCGCCGACGGCGCACTGTTGGAAACCTACGCCTACGCGCCCTTCGGCCAAACGCTCGGCGGCTCCACGCCCTCCGTCGGATTCTCATCCGAAATGAACGACGCCACGACCGATACGGTATTCTACAACTACCGCTACCATGCGCCGGGGCTGGGGCGGTGGACGCGGCGCGATCCCATCGGGGAGACGGGAGGTGAGAACCTCTATGGAAATGGCAACAGCGTTGTAAATGAAGTTGACCTTCTTGGAATGTATTCCATCGACTTCCACTATTATGCGATCTACTACATTTTGCGCAGCAAATGCTGGAGTTCAAGCAAGGCGAATGAAATCGCAGGATGGTCTCAATATGTGGATGACAACAGTAAAACAACCGCAATTCGGTTCAATCCTTCTGATGTGGCAGAATACCATTTCCCCGGCTCCTCCCCGGATTCCGCCACAAAAAGAGATGACGAATCTGCGCGCAACAAACTCGTGGAGGCAATACGGGATTATCAAAATGGTGTGGCGGGAAGTGACGTGCGTCTGGGCGTGGCGCTTCACGTGTATGCTGATTCATTTGCACATGAAGGATTTACACCATGGTATAACAGAGATGTCAATTATCGTGAAGGCAGGGAACTGGATTTCAGTAGTATTATAGTTGCAACAAGTGGTAATTATATTGGAGATTATCTTTTTTTCTCGGTGGTAAATAAAAGTGATGGGTTTTATTACGACGGGGTCTATTATCCAAAATACTTTGGCTTATATTGGGGGCATGGAGATGCGCCTGATTGGGGATATGCCCCTGATTATCCGTTTCGTGATGTTAATAAAGCCATGGAGGCATTACAAAAGATTTTTATAAAATTGCCGGATTGCTGCAAAAATAAGACTTCTTGGCATTCCGTGGAAACACATGTCCGTAAACTATTTTCGTTCGAGGCAACCGATGACAAACGTAGAGTGCAGCGTTGGAAGTTTGGAATAAGGGCGAAGTTTGGAAATAATGCTTCGTACAATAAAGAATACTTTGAAAAAAGGAGTGTGTATTATGAAAAAACTTTGGGTTACTAAAACGTTTTTTACAAAGCAAATGACAAGACATAAACTCGGAATCTCTTTTGACTAAATTCATAAAAGTGTTGTGCCTACCTTTGAATCTTACATTTGAGATTTCGTTTTTCAGTGGTAAGGTAAGAGAGAAGACCACCACAGGAAAACGAGACCAACAATGCCGAAGATCAGATTCACTGCAGACGAAAAAGCCAAGGCGGTTCTCCGCCACTTTCAGGACAACGTCCCCATCTCAACCATCTGCGCGGAACTCTCCATCCATCCCAATGTCTTCTATGCTTGGCAGAAGCGGCTTTTCTCCGAGGCGCATCTGGCTTTCGAGCATACAGGCAAGGCGCTCCAGCGCCAACATGAGCGCGAAGTGGCTGAGCTGGAGAGGCGACTTCGGGACAAGGACAACGTCATCGCCGAGCTGCTGGAGGAGTACACCGCGCTAAAAAAAACGCGTGGGGGCCGTTAGATGGCTGGGTGGAATACGACCTCCGTGACCAGATTGTCCGCTTCATCGAAAAGTGGAGTGCCCGTGCGGGAGTGACCGTCAGCCGGCTCTGCGCCCTTGTCGGCGTCACCCGCCAGCGCTACCATGGCTGGAAGGGGCGCATGGGCACGGCGAATCGCCACGCCTGCAACGCCCCGCACGCCAACTGGCTTGAGGACTGGGAATGCCGTCTCATCGTCGAGTTCTACCAGGAGCACTTCGAGGAGGGGTACAGACGCTGCGCGTACATGATGATGGACGCTGACATCGTCCACGTGAAGCCATCGACCGTCTACAAGGTCCTCTGGCGCTTCGACGTCATCCGCCACTGGAGCAGAAAGCCGTCCAGAAAGGGTGGAGGCTTCGAGCAGCCTCTCCAGGTGCATGAGCACTGGCACATGGACATCACCTGCGTGCATGTCAGGGGGCATCCCTACTACATGATCACCGTCATCGACGGCTGCAGCCGCTTCATCGTGGCCTGGGAGCTCTTCGCGACCATGGAGGCGCGTGATGTCGGGATTGTGCAGCAGAAGGCGCAGGAGGCCTTTCCGCAGGCGCTCCCGAGGTTCATCACGGACAACGGGAGGCAGTTTGTCGGAAAGGAGTTCAAGGAGTTCATCGCCATGCACGGATACACTCACGTGACCACCTCCGTCTGTTATCCTCAGAGCAACGGCAAGATCGAGCGGTGGCACAAGTCCCTCAAGTTGGAGTGTGTCCATCGCAAGTGTCTGACGGACCTCGACCACGCCCGTCTGGAGATCGCGATGTACATCGACTTCTACAACGAGCGGCGGCTTCACAGCGCAATCGGCTACGTGACGCCCCGCGCCCGCCTGGAGGGACGGCACGTCGAAATCCAGGCGGAACGTGACAGAAAGATCGAGGAGGCCAGAAAAGAAAGGGGGGCACGGTTTGACATCGCGGAGAACGCGAATACAGTAAGAGACATCGACGAAGCGGAGGCAGGCTCTGCGGGGACGCAACCTGCCAAGGAATAGTCGATGCCTTGACCGAGCGGAAGCTTGGGCGGCGGTCTTCGGGCCGCCGCGATTTCACCTGGTCAGGCGGCACAGCCCAAGCTTTGCTCGGGCAAGGCCGATGCCTCAGAAAATCCCGGGGGTTTGGGGGCAGAGCCCCCAACTAAAGGCCCCATTTTCAGAGTGCCAAACCACTGAAAAACAAAAGTCGATTTGTAAGGTTTTAGAGTAACCAGCACAAAAGATCATTGTATGAAAACACATTGGAACCGCAAGTCATTCAGAGTGACCTTTAGTATTATGGTTATCTTCCACTTATTCCCATTTCTTGTGTTGGGGAAATGGTATATACGTTTTTTATTAATTAGAGTTTTACCTTTTGACACCTTCGTCGCAGCACGTGTGATTCGCGTTTTTTTGACAACCATCTTTTCCTCTTGCACTTGGGCCTTGGTAGCCATGCTCTTGCTTGAATTGGCAAAAAAAATTTATAAAAAAGTAATTCGCAGGATCAATAGAGCAAGGGCTGTCCTCAATGGCCATCCACATGAAACTGCAATTCAAATGACTGAAAACATATTGAATATAAAGATTTTTAGACGCTTTTTCATTGGAATACTGCTCATTCAATTCTTTCTATTGCTCATCCAATCATTACTATTCGATAAAATTGATCAAGGAGATTCAATGTACTCTCATTCCGTTGTATTCCCTTTTGGCGCACTACTTGATGAAAAGAACATGATGCTTTTCTGCGCCGCCATTGCTTCTCTTTTCACTTGGGCATTGATTGTTGTATTGTTGCTTTCATGGTTGAATCTGATGTCGCATGGAGTTCACTGGCTTTATGATAAGGATGTTAGTGAAGATGATATTTTTCAAGAAAAGATGATTCAAATATTAGAAAAATGGTGGTCATTTAAGATATTCGGAGGCGTTTTAACTGGCATTTTCCTCATTCAATTATCTCCTTTTTTCATCCTTGGGAAATGGGACGCAATGCTATTTTATTATGTTGTGTATCCTTTTGCCAATTTTATCGATGTGGAATTGATGGTTGCCATTTGCGCAATCGTCGCATCTTCTTTTATTCTAACATTGATTGTCATGGCTTTTTATTCTATTTTGAAACTGTTTTTCAAATAGCCTTGCAAGATGGCCGATGCGGCTAACTGCGAACTTGATGAGAATTGATGTACCGTTGAAGATTTAAAAATAACGCATTCATGTGTTTTTATTAATAACCGCATAGCAATTAAAGTACCATGAATACCTATACGAAAAGTTATGGCGGTTAAGCGACCAAGAAGGCATTATGAACAGTTTCCCACCAAAGAGAGATCTTTTTGTTTTACAAATCATTGAATGGGTTAGTTGAATGGTCAATTGAAAAGGCTAATGTTTAGGTTTAGGTGATTTATGCTAAACCTCAAATACATTTTCGATTGGGTGTTATATTATCCCCCGTCAAGCCAATGTCGTCCGCTTGTTATCCGCAATGACCGTACCACTCCGTCCAGCCCACTTGTGCAGCCAGGCCTCCCCCCTGCCCCTGCTGGCGGCGCTGTGCCTGCTGTGCGTGCCGTTGCAGGCGAACCTACCGGTGTCGTGCCCGAAGTGCAGCGGTACGGAGGACTGCGAGTGCCGGCGGCCGGCAGACGAGCGGGGGCTGGAGCCGAACCGGCGGCAGCCGGACGACCTGTGCTGCGGCGGGGAGGCGGGCGCGTCGCTGGGGAGCCTTCGGCTGCGGGTGCCGTTCGGGGCGGCGGCGCAGGAGGACCTGGAGCTGCAGGGCGAGTTCAGCCTGTACGCGCTCGCGGCCTCGCCGCTGGTGTTCACGACGCAGCACCTGCAGTACCGGAACCGTCTGCTGGACCGCATCCTGCAGACGGAGGTGGCCCCCGCATACGCGGCGACCATTCTCGGGGAGGAGTGGGAGTCGCGGCTGGAGGGCTTCTCCGTCACGGGTCGCGTGGTCGTGGACGCGACGCTGCCGTCCGGGGTCACCCACCGGGTGCGGCTGCTGGGGGAGCGGCGCGAGCCGGTCGTCTTCGAGTTCCGCGCGGGCGACCCGCGCGGGGTTCCGACGGGCGACAAGTCCGCGCTGCGCCTGTCGCTTCGGATGCGGGACGCGCCGGGCGCCGACGCGACCGCCGTCCCCGTCTACTACGACCTCCTCTTCGGGGACGGCTCGTCGGCGCGCTACGCGGCCCCGGACGGCAGGGTGGTCTCGTGCACGACGGCGGCGGGGCGGACGGTGACGCCGGCGGACGCGGGGCTGGAGGCGGAGGTTCTGAACAGTTACAAAGCTTCAAACATAGTTGATGCCATTAATGCATTGAAAGAATGCATTAGTTCAATTCCAGGGGTAAGTAATAGTATGGATATTCAATTTAAAACACAGGTAATAGGAAAACCACATATTGAGTGCGACTGCAAAAAACAAACTGCTTATTATCATTTTTATATACAGTCTTTCATTCATATAAAAGCACTTGGCAAGAAATACGTAATTTCTAATTCAACAGAACCAATTCACAAGGAATCTAAAATGATTTATAATCCATGTTGTGTCGTTTCGAAACCATAAAACTGTTTACAAATTTTCTTGATAATATGCAAACAAAAAAAACATTTTCCAATGGATTGCTGGCGCTTTTGCTATGCCTGCTTTCCGGGTGTAAAACAACTATGATGTCAAATCATCCGGACGAAGAGGAGGATATATTTCGTGCCTATGAAATAAGTACGGATATTAATATGTTTCAGATTCACAGGGATGCATTGTTTGTTTTCATCTCGTATCTAACGGATGAATTTTTAGTGGATCTGATTTTTCTTCGGAACAAGGTTCTTAAGCAACCAATCGAAAGCATTGATATAAAGTCTATCGAAGAGATGTTTCATTGCTTGTACATGTCATCTTTGATATTTCATAAGGACATGAACTCTGAGAATGTTATAACGAAACAAAAGTATATGCATTTCTATACCTGGGGTGACGCCGATGGGAATTATTGCGACGGTGTAGCCATCGCAATTCAAAACTTCCCTATGCCACAAGTTGATTTCAAAGATTCGAAATCCATCGACCTGAATTGCTTTGAGGATATTATTACAATCGACAAGACCAGTATTCTTAAAAAGGAAAAGGGACATGAATCTCTGCGAGGACATGGGATTCATTATTCCAATAGATATTGCTTTCTTTCTGACCTTTTTATCTCTAAGTTGTTTTATATATACCGAAATGAAAAACGAAAATTCCATAATCAATGTTTATATTTCCTTAAGAATCGCAAACGCGCCGAACTCATTCAATATCTTGATGCGACCGAGGAGAGGTTGAAAAAAGAAATCGCCTTTGGTTTTTCCAGAGAAGACCTCAATGCAACAAAAGATTCCAAAACTCCGTATTTGGTCTTTTCAATTTCAGAAGATGTGTTTAAATGGAGAAAGTTAGATGACTAAATCCTAAAAATCTATTTTCAAGCAGCATGAAAGACTTTCAAGGTGCCCCTGCCGCATTGATTTACGTCTTGAACCGAGTCCCACAGGCTTGGGAATAAGATGATGATTATATTATCCATCACAAGCAATTCCCTCCCCTTTCCATCGCGATGAACAACACAATCCGTCCAGCCCACTTCCTGCCCCTGCTGGCGGCGCTGTGCCTGCTGTGCGTGACGCTGCAGGCGAACCTGCCGGTGTCGTGCCCGCGTTGCAGCGGTACGGAGGACTGCGAGTGCCGGCGGGTCTCGGACGAGCGGGGTCTGGATCCGGACCGGCGGCAGCCGGACGACCTGTGCTGCGGCGGGGAGGCGGGGGCGTCGCTGGGGAGCCTGCGGCTGCGGGTGCCGTTCGGGGCGGCGGCGCACGAGGACCTGGACCTGCAGGGCGAGTTCAGCCTGTACGCGCTCGCGGCCTCGCCGCTGGTGTACACGGCGCAGTACCTACAGTACCGGAACCGGCTGCTGGACCGGATCCTCCAGACGGAGGTGTCGCCCGCCCACGCGGCCTCCATCCTCGGGGAGGCGTGGGAATCGCGGCTGGAGGGGTTCTCCGTCACGGGTCGCGTGGTCGTGGACGCGACACTGCCCTCCGGCGTCACCCACCGGGTGCGGCTGCTGGGTGCGCGGCGCGAGCCGATCGTCTTCGAATTCCGCCCGGGCGAGCCGGCGGGGCGCCCGGCGGGCGACAAGGCCGCGCTGCGCCTGTCGCTGCGGATGCGGGACGCGTCGG
>JAEEGL010429804.1_pt1 | contig 10707 bp, 7 predicted proteins | sample 9134231 | NCBI WGS metagenome assembly JAEEGL01 (sample SAMN16246548, study PRJNA631951) | gut metagenome | biome: gut microbiome; feature: rumen; material: fiber-attached | host: Bos | place: Iran: Karaj | collected 2018-10 | reverse complement strand
ACATGTATTTACCATACAGTACCTGCTTGAAATAGCAGGCTCTCGGATCCTTGTCGATCGCGACCGAGATCTCGTTGACCCTGGGCAGCGGATGAAGAATGGACAAATCGTTTTTGGCCGTCTTCAGTTTGTCCGGCGTCAGGATATAACTGTCTTTCAGTCTCAGATAATCTTCCTCGTTGAAGAAGCGCTCCCGCTGTACTCTGGTCATATAAAGGATATCCAGTTCGGGCATGAATTCAAGAAGGTCTTTCGTTTCAACATAGGGGATTTTGTTTTTGTTGAGCACTTCTTTCTTCACATACCCCGGCAGTTTGAGTTCCTCAGGAGAGATCAGGATGACGCGGACGTCCGGATAGCGGGACATGGCGTTGATCAGGCTGTGCACTGTTCTGCCGAACTTCAGATCCCCGCAAAAACCGATGGTCAGACCGCCCAGGCGGCCTTTTTCCTTATGGATCGTCAGGAGATCCGCCAGCGTTTGGGTCGGGTGATTGTGTCCTCCGTCTCCCGCATTGATCACGGGAACCGTTGCGTGCATGGAAGCGACTCTGGGAGCCCCTTCTTTCGGATGCCGCATCGCGATGATGTCCGCATAACTCGACACGACAGCGGCCGTATCCGCCACGCTCTCGCCCTTGGAAGCGGAAGAGGAAGCGGCGTCGGACATGGAAAGGACATGCCCTCCGAGTTCATACATGGCCGCTTCGAAACTGAGCCGGGTCCTTGTGGAAGGCTCGAAGAACAATGTGGCCAGCTTTTTCCTGTCGCAGGCATGCGCATATTTGTCCGGATCCGACATGATATCCTCGGCAACTGCGATCAGCCCGTCGATCTCATCGACTGTCAAATCATTGATATCCAGCACGCTTCTCATGATATGCCCTCCATCCAGGATTCGTCTGAGGGGTTGTTTCTGAATCTGATCAGACGGTCCACGTCTTTTTCGCGGATGTATCCGGTCTCTCCGGCCACCCGTGCGATCGTATCGAAATCGGTCAGCGACACGTTTTTGACGTCAGCTGCCGCCAGTCTTTCCAGGCCTTTTTGCATCCCGTAAGTGAAGATGGACGCGATCCCCAAAACCTGTGCCCCGGCCTCTCTCAGCACCTGCACCACTTCCAAAACGCTGCCGCCGGTCGAGATCAGGTCCTCTACGACAACGACTTTCTGACCTTTGTCCAATCGACCTTCGATCTGGTTCTGTCTGCCGTGGTCTTTGGCGCCCGAACGGACGTAACCCATCGGCAAGCCGAGCAGATGTCCCGTGATCGCGGCGTGTGCGATGCCTGCCGTTGACGTACCCATCAGGACTTCGGCATCGGGATAACAGGTCCGGATCACTTCAGCCAGCCCTTCCTCCACATGTGTCCTTACAGCGGGAGCGGTCAGGGTCAGGCGGTTGTCGCAGTAGACGGGGCTTTTGATGCCGCTGGCCCATGTGAAGGGTTCGTCAGGCCTGAAGAAAACAGCCTTGATAGACAGAAGATCTTTTGCGATCTGTTCTTTCAAAATATTCAAATCCGACATGGTATATCGATTCCTTTCAATCCACAAAGTCGTTGACGCAGCGTTCATATGCCGCTACGGGATCAGCCGCGGCGGTGATCGGACGCCCCACAACGATATAATCAGAGCCTGCTTTTTTAGCGTCTGCAGGAGTCATGATCCTCTTCTGGTCGCCTGCTGAACCGTCCGCGAAACGGACGCCCGGCGTCACGGTCAGGAAGGAGGATCCGCAGTTTCCGTGCACGTCTTTCGCCTCCAAGGGCGAGCAGACCACGCCGTCCAGTCCTGCCTCTTTAGCCTTCCGGGCATAATGGGACACGACGTCCGCCATCGGCATTTTGATCAGCAGGTCGTTTTCAAGTGTTTCCTGGTCCGTGGATGTCAGCTGAGTCACGGCGATCAGCAAAGGGCGCGTCCCGTCGGGACGGGTCAGACCTTCCAGTGCGCCACGCATCATGGCAGATCCTCCGCCTGCGTGGACGTTGCACATGTCCACGTCCAGATTTCTGAGCACCATCATGGCTTTTTTGACCGTGTTCGGGATGTCGTGCAGTTTCAGATCCAGAAAGATCCTGTGTCCGCGGGTCTTGATCTCGCGGACGATGGACGGTCCTTCCGCATAGAACAGTTCCATCCCGATCTTGACAAACGGTTTTCTGCCCTTGAAGAGCGAGAGAAATGCAACTGTTTTTTCAGCGCTTTCAAAGTCGCAGGCAACGATCACGTCTTTTCCCATAATGATAAACCTCTCGATAATTCGCTTAAGCTGCCGATCCCGTATTTGTCCATGGCCTCGGGCAGATCTTCGATGATCTTTTTGCAGGCGCAGGGATCGGTCAGATTGGCTGCGCCGACCTCGACAGCCGTCGCACCGGCCATCATCATTTCCAGAACGTCTTCGGCAGTCATGATGCCTCCCATGCCCACGACCGGGATCCGGACCGAGCGGCTCACGTCGCAGACCATGCGCAGAGCCAGTGGAAAGATGCAGGGCCCGGACAGTCCGCCCGTATTGTTTTTCAAAACCGGCCGTCGGGTACGCAGATCGATCCGCATGCCCAGAAAAGTATTGATCAGGCTGATTCCGTCCGCCCCTCCCTGCTCACAGGCTTTCGCCATATCCGTGATGCTCGTGACGTTCGGAGACAGCTTGACGATCACCGGTTTATGCGTCACGGCCTTGACGGCTTTGGTCACCGCATAGGCGGACTCAGGAGACATACCGAAACTCATCCCTCCCCCGTGTACGTTGGGACAGGAAATATTGATCTCCAGAAAGGAGACGCACGGAACGGCGTCGAATTTTTTTGAAACATCGACGTATTCCTCGACCGAAAAGCCTGAAATGTTGGCCATGACGCCTTTCCGGTAGCATTTTTGCAATTTGGGGATCTCCTCCGAAATGACTTTATCCACGCCGGGATTCTGCAGCCCCACCGCATTGAGCATGCCCGAGGCGCATTCCGCGATGCGGGGCGTCGGGTTGCCGAAACGTGGATCCTTCGTAGTACCTTTTAATGAGATAGAACCCAAAATATTTATATCATACCATTCGGAGAACTCATAGCCGAAGCCGAATGTTCCGCTGGCCGGAATGACCGGGTTGTCCAGTTCGATCCCGCAAAGACTCACTCTTGTGTCTGCCATATGATCTCCTCCTTGGTAAGAACGGGACCTTCTCTGCAGATCCTCTTCGTTCCGGACACCGTTTTGCATGAACAACCCATGCAGGCTCCGAAACCGCATCCCATCCTCTCTTCAAAACTGAATTCACCCGAAGTGTTTGTGCAGCGGTAGACCGCCTTCAGCATAGGCATAGGCCCGCAGGTGTAGAAGAAAGAATAGTCCAGATCTTTCATGGCGTCTGTCACGAATCCGCGGATGCCGTACGAGCCGTCCACAGTCGTGACGAGCACTTGCGCTCCGAGCGCCTTGAATTCTTTTTCGTAAAATATTTCCGATTTGCTGTTAAAACCTAGAATAACTGTGACGTCCTTACCCGCCTCAAGCAGTTTCTCGCAGAGGTAGTACAGGGGCGGGACACCGACGCCGCCTCCGATCAGAAGCGGACGGTCCGCAGCTTTGCTCAGATCATACCCGTGTCCGAGACCGCACAGAACGTCCAATTGCTGCCCCCGGGTAAAGGAGGCCATCTGTTCTGTTCCGGAGCCCACGACTTTATAGACGAGCGTCAGTAGGCCGGGCTCGGCATGACAGACCGAGATCGGTCTTCTCAGGAAATGACCGTCCAGCGCGATATTGACGAACTGACCCGGTTCGGGCAGATCCTGCATGGAGCCCTGGAGCTTCATTTCGAAGACGCTTTCGGTCAGTCTTTTATTCTTGATGATTTCAAATCTGACTTGTTCCATGGTTTATCGCGCGTCGATCGTTGAGATCGTGATGACCGTTTCTTCCAGAACGTCGAGAAGCACGCGGACCGTATCCAAAGACGTGAACATGGTCACGTTGTTCTCCGTCGCGCATCTGCGGATCGCCGTTCCGTCATCCGAATGGACGCCGGACCGGATCGCTCTGGTGTTGATAACGTAGCTGACGTACCCTGCCCTGATCGACTCGAGGATCTCGTCGCTGCCTTCGGAGATCTTTCCCCTGACCCGAGTCCTGATCCCGTGTTCTTTCAAAAATCTCGCCGTACCGGCCGTCGCCTCGATGTTGAAGCCCATGTCATAGAACCTTCGGATCAGGGGCAGTGCCTCTTCCTTGTCGTCGTCTGCGATGGTAGCCAGCACCGTTCCGTAATTCTGGAGGTGCATGCCCGATGCGATCATGGCTTTGTACATGGCACGGTGGAGTTTATCGTCATAACCGATGGCTTCACCCGTGGATTTCATCTCAGGAGACAGGTAGGCGTCCAGTCCCTTGATCTTATTGAAGGAGAAGACCGGCACTTTGACGTAGTAGCGTTTCTTCTCTTCGGGATAGATCCCGAAAATGCCCTGTTCCTTGAGCGATTTGCCCAGAATGACTTCCGTTGCGATATCCGCAAGCGAATAGCCGGTGGATTTGGAGAGGAACGGAACGGTCCGGGAGGAACGGGGATTGACTTCGATGATGTATACGCGGTCCTCTTTGTCTACGATGAACTGGATATTGTAGAGGCCGACGATCCCGATGCCGAGTCCCAGCTTTTTGGCGTATTGCAGGATGATGCCCTTGACCTTGTCCGAAACGCTGACCGTGGGATAGACGCTGATCGAGTCGCCGGAATGGATGCCGGTCCGTTCGACCAGTTCCATGATGCCCGGGACGAAAACGTCGCAGCCGTCGCAGATGGCGTCGACTTCCACTTCGCGTCCTTCGATATAATGATCGACCAGAACCGGTTTGTCTTCATCCACTTCGACAGCCGTTTTCAGATAGCGGCGAAGCATTTTCTCGTCTGCCACGATCTCCATGGCCCGGCCGCCCAGGACGAAACTGGGTCTGACGAGAACCGGATATCCGATCTCGCGGGCGGCATTGACGCCGTCTTCGATATTCGTAACGGCCATGCCCCGTGGCTGCGGGATCTGAAGTTTGTGCAAGATCTTTTCGAACTGGTCTCTGTCTTCGGCGCGCGCGATCGCATCGCAATCGGTCCCGATGATCCGGACGCCTCTGTCCCTCAAAGGTTCAGCCAGATTGATGGCGGTCTGTCCGCCCAGAGAGGCGATGACGCCTTCCGGATTTTCAAAATCGATGATGCTCATCACGTCTTCCGGAGTCAGCGGTTCGAAATACAGTTTGTCCGCCGTGGTGTAATCGGTGGAGACTGTTTCCGGGTTGTTGTTGATGATGATGGATTCAAATCCGGCCCGGCGGATGGTCTGCACGGCATGGACGGTGGAATAGTCGAATTCGACCCCCTGACCGATCCGGATCGGACCTGCGCCGAGCACGACGATCTTTTTCTGATCGGAGAGTCTGGAATCATTTTTGACTCCCGGATCCATCATATTCTGATATGTCGAATAGAGATAAGCAATATATTTACCTGTATGAAGCGTGTCGACCATGCGGAAAACAGGCAGGATGGCCTGTTCCTTGCGGTAACGGTAGATCTCCGTTTCGCTCACGGACCAGAGTCCTGCGATGAACTTGTCCGAAAAGCCCATGGCTTTGGCCACTTTCAGCGTGTCCGGATCGAACGAATTCTCGGAGAGTTCTTTTTCCATGTGAACGATCCGGGCAAAGCACTCCAGGAACAGAGGCGTGATCATGGTCCTTTGATACAGTTCTTCGACCGAAACCCCTCTGCGGAGAAGTTCGGTGATCGCGAAAATGCCGTCTGCGCGGAACTGGCGGATATAGTCCAGAATGTCCTCGGTCTTCATTTCCTTGAATTTTTTCATGGACAGGTGACACACGCCTGTCTCCAAGGAACGGACGGACTTGAGGACGCACTCGTCCAGTGTCGAGCCGATCCCCATCACTTCGCCGGTCGCCTTCATCTGCGTGCCCAGGATGTTGGGAGCTTCGGTGAATTTGTCGAACGGGAACCGCGGGAATTTGGCTACGATATAATCCAAAGAAGGCTCAATGGCCGCCGTGCCTCCCGCAACGGGGATCTCTTCGAGTTTCATGCCGACCGCGATCTTGGCCGTAACGCGGGCAATGGGATAACCGCTGGCTTTGCTGGCCAAGGCAGAAGAACGCGAAACGCGGGGATTCACTTCGATCAGGTAGTATTCCGAACTGTTCGGATTCAGCGCGAACTGAACGTTGCATCCGCCCTCGATCTTAAGTTCGCGGATGATCTTGATCGCGCTGTCGTTGAGCATTTTGAGATCATGGTCGGACAGTGACAGGATCGGCGCCACGACGACCGAGTCGCCCGTATGAACGCCGACGGGATCGACGTTTTCCATGCCGCAGATCGTAATGGCATGATCCGTGCTGTCCCTCATCACTTCGAATTCGATTTCCTTATAGCCCTTCACGCTCTTTTCGATCAGGACCTGGTGGACGGGAGACAGTTTGAACGCGTTGGAGCCGATCTCGATCAGTTCCTCTTCGTTCTCTGCGAATCCTCCGCCGGTGCCTCCGAGCGTAAATGCAGGGCGAAGAACGACCGGATAACCGATCCTTGCGGCTGCTGCCTTGGCATGATCCATATCGTAAGTCACTTCGGACGGGATCACGGGCTCACCGATGGACTGACACATCTCTTTGAACAGTTCCCTGTCTTCGGCCCGCTCGATGGATTCGGCTGGCGTTCCGATCAGTTGGACACGGCATTCTTTCAAAACGCCTTTGCGTTCCAGCTGCATGGCCAGATTGAGACCAGTCTGGCCTCCGATGCCCGGCAGAATGGCATCCGGACGCTCGTATCTGAGCACGCGGGCCACATATTCCAGCGTCAAAGGTTCCATATAGACTTTGTCCGCGATCGTCGTGTCCGTCATGATGGTCGCCGGATTGGAGTTGCACAAAACGACTTCGTAGCCTTCCTCTTTGAGAGCCAGGCAGGCCTGTGTCCCCGCGTAGTCAAACTCGGCGGCCTGACCGATCACGATCGGACCGGAGCCGATGATCAAGATCTTTTTGATATCCGTTCTTTTTCCCATTTTATATGTCTTCTTTCTTTTGGTATACGATTTTAGAACCGGCCACAGTCAGGTAGTTGACCCCGTACAACTGCGTCCCGGCAAAAGGTGTGGCGTGTCCGAGTGATAAAAACCGGCTCGGGTCGACTGTCTCGCATTCGTTCAGTTTCCAAAGCGAATAACCGTCTTCGGGTATTCCGAAACGCCTTCTCGGATTCCATGCCATCAGATCCATCAGTTTTTGCAGATCGATGATCCCCTTGCGGACAAGATTCGTGTACAGTGCCGGAAAAGCTGTTTCCAGCCCGACGACGCCGAAGGGCGAGGACTTCAGGCCCCGGCTTTTCTCTTCATCCGAGTGCGGAGCGTGGTCGGTCGAGATCATGTCGATAGTGCCGTCCAGCAAACCTTCGATCAGTGCCTCCCGATCTTTCAGTTCGGCCAGCGGCGGATTCATCTTGAACCGTCCCTCTTCCCGGAGATCCTGCTCCGTGAAGACCAGGTAATGCGGCGCCGTTTCACAAGTGACGTCTACGCCGGCTTTTTTGGCATCCCTGATCAGTCGGACGCTCTCCTTCGTCGAGATATGGCAAACGTGATAGGCGCATCCCGTGCGGGCCGCCAGGCGCAGGTCTCTCTCGACCTGACGCCATTCCGCGTCCGATGGGATCGCCCGGTGAGCGTGTGCGTCCGCATAAGCGCCCGTGTGGATATAGCCTCCGTTCACGTATCTTTCATCTTCACAATGCGCGGCCAGTATCTTATGAAGGCCCTTGACGCGAAGCATCAGCTGCTCCATCATGGCATCGTCCTGTACGCCCTTTCCGTCATCCGAAAAAGCGATGACGTGAGGTGCCAATTCGTCCAGATCTGCCGCTTCTTTTCCCATTTCGCCGACCGTCAGCGCACCGTATGGATAGACCGGGATCACAGCGCCGGCATCGATCAATGCCTTTTGTATTTTTAAGTGATCGAGCGAATCCGGGACCGGATTCAGATTGGGCATGGTACAGACAGCGGTATAACCGCCGTGAGCTGCAGCCGATGAACCCGTTCGGATCGTCTCCTTATAAGAAAAGCCCGGTTCACGAAAATGCACATGCACGTCGCAAAAACCGGGCAAAACGGAATATTCAGACGAATCAAACGAGGGATCAACGGAAGAAAATGAACCGGTGTGGGAAGAAAACGTGACAGGGACACTTGCCCCCATAAGCTCCGGACTCTTCCTCACTGCCGCTCTATCCTCCATCGTGGCCTCCTCACACCCATCCTCATTTAGAAAAGGTTTGTATTCAAGAAGTGATTATACCATTTTTTTGTCTGTCTGTCATAGCTTTTTTAAAAAAATTCTTTTTTTTTCATAGTGATCTCGAAAAAGAAGGAGTTTCCCGCCCTGGCGAAAAACTCCTTACAAACCCGTGATGATTCAAGCAGCGCCGTGTCTCATCCTCTGCGGGATGACTCGTCTTCAAGATATGCCAAAAAGTCCGGTTTTTCCAGCGGCTTGCTGAAATAGTAGCCCTGGATATAGTCGCAGCCGCAGCGGATGGCCAGATCCAGTTCTTCTTCCGTTTCAACGCCCTCCTGAACGATATCCGATCCCATGCTCTCAATGAATTTCATCAGACTTTCAAGCATCTTCGGGTCACTGGCATTCTTGGACACGTTCCATAAAATGGATTTGTCGATCTTGATATTTTTGAAATCCGTGGTGATCGTTCGGACAAGATTGGAATAACCCGTTCCGAAATCGTCCAGCGACAAGGAATAACCCAGCTCCCTGAATCTGTCCAAAGTTTCAGCGACGTTATATCCTTCGAAAGTCATCGCCGTTTCGGTGATCTCCAGATTGATCTGGGAACTGTCTATCTGATACTTTTTCCTGATCTCTTCGAACTGATCGACCAGATCGTCATTCATGAACTGGTAGACAGACAGGTTCAGTTCGACATACCGAATGCCGGAATTCTTGATGCGCTCTTCGCTGAGAAAACGACAAACGTCTTCGAGCACAAAGAACCCGATATCCCGGATCAGACCCGTCTTTTCCGCTACGTGTATATAAGCTTCGGGGGAAAGGTTTCTCAACTCGTCACAGTCCACCCGCAACAGTGCCTCGGCCGAAACCGTTCGGCCTTCCTTCGCTGACCAGATCGGCTGGTATTTCACGAGAAGTTTGTTTTCAAGGATCGCGTTTCTCAGAGCAGACTCGTAAGAACTGGACTTCATCATATCGACGATCTCTTCAAAAGAAACGCTGTAGGAACCGGGTCTGACCTTTGTATATCCGAGCGAAACCAGATTCTCGACCTCTTCCCATGTTTTGATGTCTTCAGGGACTCGGACGGCGACTGTCGTCACATCCGCTCTGATTCTCAGAGAACCTGCTTCCCAATCTTGATTGAACCGTTCCAGCACCTTCTGGTTGAAAGCTTCGTATTCCTGATAGCTTCCATCCTTGAAGATGACTGCGAAATCTTCCTTGTTGTAGCAGTAAACGTCGTTGTACCCTGCCTGATGACTCAAAAAATTCGCCACGCTGATCAGGAAGCCGTCCGCTTCATGACCGTTGAACGTCTTGGTGATCTTTTCCATCTCAGCCAGTTTGATGAACACCATGACATACCTTTGCTTGGTCCCCAACAACTTTTTGTTGATATCCGAAAAAGCCACTCGGTTCAGAAGACCCGTGATCGGTTCGATCCGCCCGCTTTTCTCTTCCAGCACGATCATGATGATCAGGCAGGCCAAAGCTTCTGCAAACAATTCAACCAGATAACTGGATTTGACCGCCTGGATGATAATGCCGATGGCTGCGACCACAATGAACGTCCCGACTGCCAAACTGTCTGATTTGGATATCGCCTTTTTGTTTTTGATGAAAAAGACAAATCCCAGCACCACATAAAGTCCACCGATCCCGTACAGCAGGAGCATGAGGTCTCCTCTGTGATAGATCAGATTTTCATCTATGTAAAAGGCCAGACTCGTTGCAGGATTGGTCAGGATAATGATCTCACTGATGATGTAAGGCAGGAAGAACAGAACGTAAACGTGCGGTTTCCACTTGATCGTCGTGCCCGTGACGTTCATGATATACAGGGTGAAAGAAACGGACAGCGTGGCATGGAAAAAGAAATAGAAGGCATGGAAAAGGTACTGCCAAAATGCAACATGTTCAAATGTTGCAAATGTCAGATAAACTCCGACCACGGATGATATGGATGACAAGATATTCGTCAAAAGCATCAGCAGGAATGCAAAATGCTGACTTGTCAATTTTGCTTTGAAGCCTTTAGGCAAAACATATTGTTTGCGTTTTGCGGTCAGACTGTATGCCAGACATAATGCGGATAGCAAAAATGCGGGCATTTCAAAATTTATCTCATACATGTGATCTATTTCCTAGTCTTTTCGACATTACCGTGTATTATGTGAAGCCTCACACGACTAAAGTCGCGTGCTTCCCTTAAGTGCATTATGCACATAGCCTCTTTAGGAGGCAGGAACAGCGTTTCCACTCATACAGTCTGACTCAGTACAATCGGGTCGACCGGAAAGTACCGCATACAGATTAATCAGTGTGGATAACGTGCAGGTGCTTCTCTTGGACACTTGCGGAACTTTTGCCGCAAGAGCCAACCTT
>JAEEGL010095885.1_pt1 | contig 10707 bp, 14 predicted proteins | sample 9134231 | NCBI WGS metagenome assembly JAEEGL01 (sample SAMN16246548, study PRJNA631951) | gut metagenome | biome: gut microbiome; feature: rumen; material: fiber-attached | host: Bos | place: Iran: Karaj | collected 2018-10 | reverse complement strand
AATAACTATGTAGATATTTTCTGCGAGAGCTTCGGCGTTGAAAAGCCGGATTATACATCTAACATGCGTTGTGCAACGGCTGATGGCATCACTATGATTAATTTCGGAATGGGAAGCCCTAATGCTGCCATTATTATGGACTTGCTTAGTGCTATTCAGCCGAAAGCTTGTCTTTTCTTGGGCAAATGCGGTGGTATTTCCACAAAAACACAACGCGGCGACCTTGTCCTGCCCATCGCCGGTATTAGGGGGGAGGGTACAAGTAACGACTATTTCCCCCCTGAAGTGCCCGCCTTGCCTGCCTTCATGTTGCAGCGCGCTGTTAGTAGTACCATTCGCGACCTTGGCTTTGACTATTGGACAGGTACGGTCTATACGACCAACCGTCGCGTCTGGGAGTTCGATGAAAGATTCAAGGAGTACCTGAGAACCACTAGAGCAATGGCTGTGGATATGGAGACGGCAACGCTTTTCACTTGTGGCTTTGCCAATCATATCCCTACGGGAGCTCTCCTCCTCGTCAGCGACAACCCCATGACACCAGAAGGTGTGAAAACCGGTGAAAGCGATAGACAAGTGACAGCCAGCTATGTGATAAACCACGTCAAAATAGGCATCCAGGCCCTTGAAATGATAAAACAGGAAAAGAAGACGGTTCGTCATCTAAAGTTTGACTATTGATATGGCAGCAAGAGGCATCACATACGAAGATATTCTGCGCGATGTTAAGGCGCAAAAGATAGTTCCCGTTTATTACCTAATGGGGGAAGAGGATTATTATATTGACAAGTTGAGTGATGTTATTGTGGACGCTGTACTAACCAAGGAAGAAAAGGATTTCAATCTTGATGTTGTGTATGGTGCCGAAGTTAATATCGATAAGATTATAGAATTAGCACATGCCTATCCGATGATGGCAGAGCGACGTGTCGTGTTGGTGCGTGAGGCGCAGGCAATACGCTCTTTGGAAGGCCTTGAGGCTTATTTGACACACCTGACACCAACGACGGTGCTTATTTTCTGTCATAAACATGGTAAATTGGATGCGCGCAAGGCTGTAGCCAAAGTCATACAACAGGTTGGCGTTGTTTATGAGAGTAAGAAACTCTTTGATAACCAGTTGCCACCATTCATCTCGCAGTATATGCGCCAGCATGATGTGGATATTGAGCCGCAGGCTGTTCAGATGCTTGCTGGTCATGTGGGTGCAGATCTGAGTCGTCTGACGACAGAGATGGATAAGCTTATACTGGCATTGCCGAAAGGGGGGAGAGTGGTGGATGCAGCAATTGTGTAGCAGCAGACAGGCATGAGCACGGACTTTAATGACTTTGAACTGATGGCTGCACTCGCACAGCGGAATATCTTTCGAGCCAACCAAATCGTCAAGTACTATCAGGGGAATCCTCGCAGCTTCGCTGTCGTTCGTACTTTGACCAATTTATTTACATTTTTTTCGGACGTAATGCTTGCGTATTATGCACCTGACAGAAGTGATGCAGGTATAGCAGCATGGCTTGGAAAGAGTGAGTGGAAGGTTCGGCAAGATGTCGGTCCTGCACGAAGAAACTATTCTGGAGTGAAAGTAATGCAAATTTTGGGTGAAATACGCAAAACTGATGCCTTAAGCAAGGGAGTAGGGGGCTGTAGAACCCCTCAAGAAGAGCTTCTACAGGACTTAATCTTCTTTATCTTGCACTGATTTTGCTCTATTTTGCTTCGTTATGAGAAGCCTGATTTTGGGCTTTATTTACTGAAATCAAATAGTTTATGCAGGGTTCATGCCCTCTGAGAATCGCGTAAAATCTGATGGGGTTGGCTGTGGTCAAGCAAACGGCAATAATCGTCGTTTTTCTTCATTTAAGCTATTATATGTAGTTTCTTTTCGTCTTTCCCAGGTTTAGATTTACAAACGTAAATCCAACGCAAAATCCACAGATCGAAACAGAAAGTAAGTAGAATTTACAAAATTGTGTATACACGAGTCCGTTGGTTTGTATATGAAAATTTCCAAATCAAAAGAGAAACATACCAATTTGCATATTAAAACGAAAACTTATGCGACGTAAAATCTCTGCCATATTGGTTTAAAAACCTGATAGTTGTGCTCTAATAATAAAACCAACTGAGACGAATAATTGCACACAGGTGTCCGTCTATTGCAAGATATTCATGAAACGTGTACGAAGATGAAAGTTAAGGGCAGGGATTAGGAGCTTTTACCCAATATATTAGATGATTTTGTAAAAGTGTAATGCTTTAAGCTGATTATGAGAGATATAGTTATGTTTTTTCAGAAGCAACAGATTTTACAGTCTTAAATATTTGTGTTTGTAAACTTAGGGTTTTGAAATCTAAATACTTGCTGCCACTATAAGTTTTCAAACATAAAGTTTGCAGGTTTGGATTTTATTTTATAACTTTGCAGTCGATTTAAAAACTTAAATGATGCCATAAATCAAGAGGAGGACTAAAAATTATGAAGGATCGTATCATTTCTCTCATGAAACACATGGGAATGTCGCAGAAAGTATTTGCTGCAGAAATACGCATATCCGAGGGAGCGCTCTCAAGTATCTTCAGTGGAAGAACCAAGCCAACACTCAATACCGTAAACAGCATTCATGAGAGATTTCCTGAAGTTAATATGGGATGGCTGATGGATGGAAAAGGTGAAATGTTTAATTCGAAAGCCTCAAACTCTACCCAACCTGATATGATTGAAGGTGCATCTGTCAATGTTTCACCCCAAATGACGGGCATTCCTATCCAAACTAGTTTTATAGAACCACTTTTAAGGTCTCAACAAGTTGCACCCCAGAACAATTTCTCGTCATCAGAAACGAAAATTCTTGACAAACCTATGCGTCGCATAGCAGAAATTAGGGTGTTTTATGATGATGGAACTTTCGAAACTTTCTCTCCTAAGCAATGAAAAATATCGGAACATGCTAATTGTTCCGATATTTTTTGTAACTTTGCACTACTTTTAATATATAAGGTATATGAGGAAGTATGTTTTAGACCTGCAAGTCACCTCTGTGGAGCACGTCAGCGAGCGTTTTCTTTTGCTTACTGCAACCAATCCTAATGGGCCTCTTCCAGAGATGTATCCAGGGCAGTTTGCACAACTTCGCATTGATGAAAGCAAAGATACCTTTTTGCGTCGTCCAATCAGTCTCCACTGTGTAGATTTTGAGAAGAATGAAGTGGAATTCCTTGTTCAGATGGTAGGAAAAGGGACGTCTTCATTACAGACGAAGCGTCCAAATACGTTGCTCAATGTTATTTTGCCCTTGGGTAATGGATTCACTATGCCTACCTCCCCAGATAAGAAAGTCCTTCTTGTGGGTGGTGGTGTAGGCATTGCTCCGCTCCTTTTTATGGGAATGGAGATGCAAAAGATGGGAGCTCGTCCCACATTCTTGCTTGGAGCTAGAAGTAAGGCTGACTTAATCAGGATAGATGCCTATCGTGCTTGCGGTGATGTATTTGTTACTACGGAAGATGGCTCAATGGGTGAGAAGGGCTTCGTTACACAGCACAGTATTTTGCGAAGCGAACAGTACGATAATATAGCTGTATGTGGGCCTAAGCCCATGATGATGGCAATGGCTTCCTATGCAAAATCTACAAGAACACCTTGTGAAGTCAGTTTGGAAAATATGATGGCATGCGGCTTGGGTGCTTGTCTTTGCTGTGTGGAGGATACGGTAAATGGCAATGTTTGCGTCTGCAAGGAAGGTCCGGTTTTTAGTATTGATAAGTTGAAATGGTAGAAGAGAGAAAAGTATGGCAGATTTAAGAGTGAATATAGCTGGCCTTGAACTCGTCAATCCTGTGCTAACGGCAAGTGGAACGTTTGGATATGGCTTAGAGTATCAAGATTTTGTCGATTTGAGTCAACTGGGAGGCATTATCGTTAAGGGCACAACGCTTTTGCCCCGCGAGGGTAACCCATATCCCCGTATGGCTGAGACGGCGCAGGGGATGCTTAATTGTGTGGGTCTTCAGAACAAGGGTGTGGACTATTTTTGCACCCATATCTACCCACTGATAAAGGACATTCAAACCAATATGATAGTAAATGTGTCTGGCAACAGTCCTGATGATTATGCTGAGTGTGCGGCACGTATCAATGAACTGGATTGCATCCCAGCGATTGAACTTAACATCTCCTGTCCTAACGTCAAACACGGTGGAATGGCTTTTGGTACGACAACCGAAGGGGCGGCGAGTGTGGTAAAAGCTGTACGTAAGGCGTACAATAAGACGCTCATTGTGAAACTCTCACCCAATGTGACTAGCATTACAGATATAGCAATGGCAGTGCAAGATGCTGGAGCCGATGCCGTGAGCCTTATCAATACGTTGATGGGAATGGCTATCGATGCAGAGAAACGCAAGCGGGTTCTGAGCATAGGAACAGGCGGTCTTAGCGGTCCTTGTATCAAGCCGGTAGCTTTGCGGATGGTTTATCAGGTGGCACACACTGTGCAAGTGCCCGTTATTGGCCTTGGTGGAATTAGCAATGCGAAGGATGCAGTGGAATTCCTCTTGGCAGGAGCTTCTGCTATTGAGATAGGAACAGCTAATTTCATAGACCCAACCATCAGTATAAAAGTGGCTCAGGGTATTGATGAGTACCTTGAGAAGCATGGTTTCGCAAATGTAAAAGACATCGTAGGAATATGCGAATAGACATCATCACAGTCTTGCCTGAACTGATACAAGGATTCATGCAGGAGTCTATTGTCGGAAGAGCGCAGAAGAAAGGGTTGGTGAAAATACACATCCATAATCTCCGCGACTATACTTTGGACAAGTGGCGTCGCGTAGATGATTATCCTTTTGGCGGTTTTGCTGGTATGGTCATGCAGTGCGAACCTATTGACAGATGCATCTCTGCATTAACGGCAGAGCGGCATTATGACCATATTATCTTCACAACACCCGATGGCGAGCAATTCAATCAACCAATGGCCAATAGCCTTTCACTATGCGAGAATATCATCATCCTTTGCGGACACTATAAGGGCATTGACTATCGCATACGTGAACATCTCATTACCAAGGAAGTGAGCATAGGCGACTATGTGTTGACGGGTGGCGAGTTGGCAGCTGCAGTTATGGCTGATGCTATTGTGCGCATCTTGCCTGGTGCTATTGGAGATGAGCAGAGTGCCCTTTCTGACTCTTTTCAAGATAACTTGTTGGCAGCTCCTGTTTATACCCGTCCTGCTGAATACAAGGGTTGGAAGGTGCCAGAAGTGTTGCTCTCTGGAAATGAGCGTTTGATAAAGGAATGGGAGTTGCAACAGAGTTTGGAGCGCACGCAGCGGCTTCGTCCGGATCTTCTGAAAGGTGAGATTGCTGAATGTCCCAAGAAGGAAAAAACGAAAGGAAAGAAATAAATAAAGAATATGGAAAAGAAGAAAATGAACCTATACATCATTGCAGGTTGCAATGGCGCAGGCAAGACGACAGCCTCGTTTACTGTACTGCCGGAGATGTTGGGTTGTCGTGAATTCGTCAATGCCGACGAAATAGCTGCCGGTCTATCCCCCTTCAATCCTGAGGGTGTGGCCATTCAGGCAGGACGACTGATGATAGACCGAATCATCTATTTGTTGAAGGAAGGCGAGACTTTTGCTTTCGAGACAACGTTGGCAACACGTTCCTATGTCAAACTCATTCGACAGGCACAGAAGCGTGGCTATTTCGTCACGTTGTTGTTTTTCTCATTGAGCACGCCAGAACAGGCTGTAGCTCGTGTGGCAAAGCGTGTTGCTATGGGTGGACACAATATTCCCACAGATGTCATTTATCGCCGCTATGAGGCAGGCTTGAGCAATCTGTTCCAACTCTATATGCCTGTTTGTGATAGCTGGGCGCTATATGATAACAGCGACTGTCCGGCCGTTCGTATTGCATCGGGTTGGGGCGGAGATAAGGTAATGGTATATGAAGAAGAGGCCTATCGCCTGCTTCAAGAGAAATATGGTAAGCCGGAGGAGGGCAAAAAGGCATGAAAGAGAAGGAAATACTGGAGATGCAACGCCTGATAGATGAGGGCGTGCGTCGGGCTCAAAGCCGATTGTGGCAACGTGCAGGTGCAGAAAACCAGAGCCTTGTTGTCTATCGCGGCGGCAAGATATTAGAGATGGTGCCAGAGGTGGAGCAGAGTATGGCCGACAAGAATAGCGGTGATCCTTTAGCGCGGCGCAAACAGAGGTAACACCCTATTGTAAGATAGGGTCACGCCTTATTATATGGTAATGCCTTATTGTGGATGAGAAAGATAGTAATTAATCAAGCGAACTAAGTCACCTATGGAGACGCGCCCGTTATCGTCAATGTCCAAAAGGTCATTGTTGTCGTTGACTATCTTTTCTGCCATCAGTTGAATATCTTCCCAATCGGTGATGCCGTCTTTGCTGGGTCATAGGGACCTGGGTAAGACTGAGTGGAAATAACCGGTCCCTGCACAATATTCCACCCCCAAGGTCCTTTGTTTGGATAACTATTGCGCCAATTCTCGAAGTGTGAATCGTCGTATGTCCAATCTGTTGCCAATTCTGTATCGCTGCCAACCAGGAACCATTTGTGCGTCTCATCGCCAGAAATGGCCTTAGTGGTCTTCCCGTCAAAGGGGTCATCCCATGTGGGGTCAACAGAATACCAATTCCCATCCTCCATCTGCACGTAGTTCCACATATGGTCTGCAGGTGTGGTATCTTCTGGCTTGGCCCATGCATAGCCTGTCATGAGGATACAGGGAATGCCCATTTCATCACAGAGCACCTTCAAAGCACGGGCATAACCCTCACAGACGGGTGCCTGACTGTCGGTTTTTCCTTCCAATGCGCTGAGTGGACTCCAGGGTAATTCGCCTATCATATCAGGTCCCATACCTCTGTAGAAGGGACGGTTGTAGCTGTTGTGTGTGGTGAGCCAGTCGTGAGCTTTTAGCAACCTCCAGTACCATGAATTGCTTTGACTTTGTTCCAAGATTGTTTGAATCTGGGAGTGAAAGCGGTTTACCGACGAAGCGATGTTCGTGGGGCTGGTAAAGTCGTAGCCTACACCACCATTGATACGGACGTCGAAGTTTGAAGTGTGAAGGATGAACATTAAAGCTGTCTTGAATGTGACGGTACCCTCTCCATTGTCATAGGTCCAGCTGTATTGGGTGCCTGTTTTGCCGTATTGGATGCTGTTTCCTATCCAGAAGGCTTCAGGACAATCAAAATTGACCGACAAGAATGCATAGGGCATGAATGAACTCAGACTGTCAGTCTCAGGTTTAATGATAGCCTCGGTTGCATCAATGGCTGCCTGCTTAATCTCATTGCTGGTCGCTCCAATTTCGTAGGTGAAACTGGCGCTGCAAGAAATTTCTTTCAGAGGGAAATAGTAGATGTTTCCATTCTTCTCTCCCTTAGTGGGGTCGCTTAGCCAGTTAGTTCCGCCATTGAGAACTTCTTGGGTGGCCTCCCGGTATTTTTTGATAAAGATGTGAAGGTAGTCGGGTAAGTTGGTAATGCGGTCCTCGAAGCTAACGACAGGATTCTCACCCTCGATATACCGCCTAATCTTGGTTTGGCTAGAAGAAGACGCATTTGAGTGCACGAAGTCACGCAGGTCTAAACTGTACACAACAGGCGGAGCCTCGTATAAATCTGTTGCAACAACGTCTTGAGCCATTGAGGGAAGGCATGCAAAGGACAGAAGTGCAGCTATGGTGAAATGTCGAGTCATCATGTTTATATAACTATGTAATAATAATATGTATAGTTTTAGAAGCAATAGCCCAGATGTACGCCACATTCGCGAACGCCTGGGAACTTGCTTGAGTCACGGAAATCTCGTGAGTAGCTGATGCCGAGATAGTAGCGGCTCAGGTAGAAACGCATGCCTGCCTGCCAGGCGACCTGAAAGCGTTCCCATCCGTCGCTCCCACAGAGATTGGTGTGGTTGGCGCAGTCATGAGCCATTGCGATAGCACGGACCGATGCTCCTGCGAAGGGAACGAGGGCATAGTCTTTCTCTTTCGAGAGATAGATTTTGTAGAGTACATTGACAGGAATTCGGAAAGTGATGAGGCGGGCATTCATCTCATCACGTTTTGTCCAGGAGAATTTGACGCAGGCTCCTGCCTCAACGAAGTAGGGCATTTCTTCTACAACCTGAATGATGCGGTTGTAGCCCAGCAATAACTCATTGAAGCGTATGCGGCTTTCGTCGTTTACCTTGTAGCGTGATGGGGAGTACTGCAAATAGACGGCATTCTTATACTCCTTGTGCTGTGGCTTAGGTGCTTCTTCCTCTTCCACGTCAAGACTCCAGTCATCCACACTAATATCATCATCGAATTGTGCTTGAGCATTGAGGCACAGGCACAATACGGTGAATAGAGCCATTATCTTTCGGGTGGGCTTCATGGCTTCTTTTCAGCTAAAATAGGAAAGCGTGGTAAGGCTAAGAGCGTTTCGTTATGACAATATGTGTAATGATACCGGCAATGATGATAAGTAGTGCACCGATGTTGTAGAAGTTGTAATCTACCAGGTCTGTGAAGTAGCTGATGATAAGTAATAGTGCACCAATCACGATGAGGATGAAGCCCAAATTCTGTTTCATAGTAGTATGTTGTTTAGTGTTGAATTATCTTGTTTGCCCTGCAAAGATACAAAAAAGTTATGAAGTCTGCAAGTAAGTGAGCAAAAAGCCAAAATAATTTGAATTTTTTCGAATGTGAGTCGGCTTGATTTCACTCTCAGAGCTGCCACCATTTCTTCTTTGGCTTTGGCACATCGATTGCCAGTCGTTCTGTGAGTACCTGCTCATAGGACTTCTTTTCGGTAATCATCTGATAGATGGTACCCCAGTCAGGCAGGCCGCCTATGTTCCGGTCGTCAATCCACACATCTGCTTTGAGTTTGCGGCTGAAACTTTGGTTCTTGGAGAGGTCTTCCTCTGGGAAATCCTTGTTGACGGCATAGAACTCTACACCGCGCTGGCGGCACCATTCAACTGCATCTTCAAGTAGTTTGCCCTCACGCACGCTCCAGAGTATAAGCTTATGGCGATCCTCGATGAGCATTCTCAGCGTCTGTGTTGCAAAAGGTAGTTCTTTGCCTATTTCTGGATACCGGTGTTCGACGATTGTTCCGTCAAAGTCAACTGCGATGGTCATATATGTGCTATTATTTGTATTTCTGCTGCAAAGGTACGAAATATAATTCATAAAATCATAATTCAAAGTTCATAATTACGAAAAACTTCCCGACAAAAGGCAAAATATCATGGAAAAACGAAAAAAACGGAGCATATTGGCTTTGTTCTCACTAAAAAGCGCTATCTTTGCACAGCAAAATAAATAATTCAATGAAAAAGTCAACATCCCTTTTGCTTGCATTGATGGCTGTGCTGTTGATGTCGAGCTGTGTTTCTACCAAGAAGATTGTCTATTTCCAAAATTCCGACGAAGTGTTCCAACAAGCACAACTCATCATGCAACAGTATGAGATGCGTCTGAAGCCTGCCGATCAAGTGCTTGTTAAAGTAACTTGCGGAGAGCCTGAATTGCTTACTATCTTTGCACAAGACGTCATGATGGGTACTGCCGGTTCAGTTAGCTCCTCGTATGTTAATAGTACTGGTAATATGACAAATTCTTATGGCTATACCGTCATCAACGATGGATTTGTCATACTTCCTGCTGTAGGTCGTGTCAGCGTGGCTGGTTGTACAACGGACGAGGCTGCCAAGCGTATCGAGCAGAAGATAATTGAAGCCAATCTCATCAAAGACCCCGAAGTTACCGTGCGTTTGCTCAATGCTCGCGTAGCTGTTCTGGGTGCGGTAAGGTCACCGAAGGTGGTTAGCCTTACCAGTGAACGTAACACCATTTTGGATGTGCTCTCTCAGTGTGGTGATATTGCCGATACCGGTTTGCGCCAGAAAATTTCACTTTATCGAGAAGAGAACGGTGAGCTCAAGAAGTTCTCCATTGACCTGACAGATTGTGATGTTTTCCAGAATCCTGCATACTATGTGCAGCAGAATGACATGATTTACGTTGAGCCTAACAAGAGTGCAAGTGTCAAGAGTAGTGCCTTCTACACCTTCCTCAATGCTGGTTCCAGCATCATCGGTGTAATCTTGACTATTGTATCTGTCGTGGTATTCGCTACAAGATAATGCGATTATTGCCCCCTGTTATGGGGTAGCAGAAAAAATAATGAAAGGCCTGCGGAACATTTCGCAGGCCTTTTCTATGCTGATATGAGAGGGGACGTTTAGGGGCTATCCCTCTTCCGTGAAGGCATCCAGCATCTTTTTGCAGACCTTGGGAAGGTTGTATTTGTAGTAAACCATATCGCCCCAAAGCAGCAGATATACGAGAAACACAAAGATGCCCCATGCAGTTAGTATAATCATAGTGGTATTCATGCTTTTCTGTTTAATGTAGGATATCTGGCTGCAAAATTAGCAATAAATATTGAAAAAACGCAGAGACAGGGTCTGAATTTGCTGGCAGGAACGGGTAAATGTGATGAAATGCCTCTTTCTATAGCTTTAGGCGCAGGTCGAAACCGAACTGAAGCGGGGTGCCCAACTGTGAGAAGACCTGGCTACGGGTGACGAAGCTGAAGGCATCGTAGTGCGTGTTGGTCAGGTTGTTGCCCCAGAGGGAGAGTT
>JAEEGL010045914.1_pt1 | contig 10707 bp, 10 predicted proteins | sample 9134231 | NCBI WGS metagenome assembly JAEEGL01 (sample SAMN16246548, study PRJNA631951) | gut metagenome | biome: gut microbiome; feature: rumen; material: fiber-attached | host: Bos | place: Iran: Karaj | collected 2018-10 | reverse complement strand
CTTCGACCAAACATTATGCGCGAATTGGGCCGCGCAATTGCAAAAAATACGTACGCCAAAAAAGTGCTTTTGGGCCGCGATACGCGCGAAAGCGGCATGTGGATGGACGCGGAAATTTCGGACGGTCTGAAATCCGCCGGCGCGGACGTAGAAGATTTTGGAATTTTACCAACGCCAGCCGTGCAGGCCATTATAAAGGACTCGGGCGAATATGACGCGGGCGTAATGCTCACGGCTTCGCATAACCCAGCGACCGATAACGGCATTAAAGTCTTTGGCTCGGATGGCGACAAGATCTCGGACGAGCGGGAATTGGCGGTCGAGGCGACTTTCTTTGAGACAAAGCTCGAGAAAGACGAGGATGCGCCAGAGGTGAAGTTCGTCAAACAGCATAGCGAGGCGGCTGAGAAGTATTATGAACAGATTGCCGCAGCGCAGGTTGGCAATAAAGACTTTAAGGGGATGAAAATTATCTTGGATGCGGCAAGCGGTGCTGGTCACGATTTCTCGCGCAAGGTATTTGAAGAGTTTGAATTAGAGGTAGAACAGATTGATCCGGAGCCGAACGGCAAGAATATTAATGATGGCTACGGCGCGCTTTATCCGGAAAAGATGGCAGAAGCGGCACGCGAACAGGGTTTGATTGGCGTGGCGCTTGATGGCGACGCAGATCGTATCGTGCTCGCGGACGAAGATGGTCGGATTTGGGATGGCGATCGTATCGTAATTTTGCTTGCCGAATACCTGAAGGAACAGGGAAAGCTCCCGGCCGATACGGTGGTTTTGACCGAATATAGCAACCTTGCGACGATTAAATATCTCGAGGATGAAGGCATCAAGGTCGCGAAGGTCGTGAACGGTGATCGCTATGTGGCGCAAAAATGCGTGGAACTTGGCGCTGGTCTTGGCGGCGAGTTGGCGGGGCATATATTATATCTGCCGTGGCTACGTGGCTCGGACGGTACCTTTATGGCTTTGATGGTTTTGCGGATTGTCCAGGAGAGCGGTAAGCGCCTCGCGGATATGTGGGCGGGCTACGAAAATGTGCCGTCGCAGCAGTGGGGTTTGTTCGTGAAAGAGAAGCGTGCGTTTGAAGAAATTGCGGGCTTTAATGAAGCGATTGCTGAGGCGGAAAAGCGTTTTGACGGCCGCGGCCGCGTCTTCGTGCGCTATTCTGGCACGGAAAATAAGATGAGAATACTTGTCGAAGGTGAGGATGAGACGCTAGTTGAGGAAATTGGCGAAAAGCTTGCTAAGATAGTGAAGAAGGAGATTGGGGCATGATTGAAGTAGGCGCAGTAAAAGAATATGACGTCGAGCTCGCGGAGGCGATGGGGAAGTTGCGCCAGCAGCTCAGCGCGCGCCATGACGGCTCGGCAATTAGCCGGGAATTGATTGAGGAACTCATCGAGTCGCCTTATCATGATATCTTGGTGGCAACAGATGGCGATAAGATTGTCGGCATGGTGATTGTCTCGATTGTGATGGCGACACTCGATCGCAATGTCTATATGGAAGATTTAGTGGTGGATAGTGAGTGCCGCGGTCGGGGTGCGGGTGGCAAGTTGCTCGACGCGGTGAAAGATTGGGGCAGGGCGCATGGTTGCCGCCGTCTCGAATTTACTTCTTCGAGCCGCGAGAAAAAGGAAGGCGCCAAGGGCTTCTACGAGAGCCACGGGGCGGAAGTACGCGAGACGAACGCTTTCCGCGCAGAATTGAACTAGTTTTTAGCACAAAGTGATGGTGGGGGCTTGACTTTTTTGGCGTTTTCGCTTATGCTAGTTGCAAGACTAGGTCAAAATAAAAAATAGTCGAAACAAACATAAATACAAAAAACAAGAGTATGTGGAAGAAAATTTTTGCAGCTAGCGCTGTCGCAGTAGGTATAGCAGGGATTCTCGGTAGCGGGAGCGTTTTTGCTGCTGAGACTCCATATAATGGCGAAGTTATCGATATTACTACCACGTCTCCATCTATTTGCGTTGATGCCCATTCTGTGGCTGATTATTCCGGCGAGCCGATAATCGCCTATATGTGGAATGATAATTATTCTCGTCAGATTGTCTTCGATCGTTTTGGTAGAGTGGATTGTTTGATGCGGCCGACAGTTCCTAGTGGTACTAAATTGAGATTTGTTATTCCAATGGGGATAAAAAACCCTACATTGTCTGTTGGTGATGATGGACGCTATGAGTTGGACGTAAAGGATGTTTCGAACAACTATTTGCGCTCTTATGGCCAGTCAACGACGAGAGTTGCTAAGACGAGATATCGTATTAATTTTAATATGAATGGTGGAGATAGCGGCTATATGGCCCCTGTCCAGAATGTGGGGACGAGCGATAGTATTGCATTGCAAGTAAACAGATATTCAAGGACTGGATATAGATTTGTTGGTTGGAATACGAAAGCTGACGGTACTGGCATAGCATATACTGACGGTGCGACAATTACGCTTCCTGCGGCGGGCGACTTGAAGCTTTTTGCGCAGTGGATTGAAGATAAGGCGGTGTTGGATTCTGGAACTACTGTAAACGTAAAAATGAAAAAATTGGCGGGCGCTAACAGTGCCGGTTATGATACGGTGGACGAAAAAATAAGAGAAATTAGGACTGCGTCTGCTTTGCCGGCTGGTTTCGACACGAATGATAATAGCCATATAGTTTCTTCGAGCGGAAGCCCGTTCTCAATTTATGCTTGGTTCGATGACGGCGATTACAATAGTGATGGCAGGGGCGATGGGATAGTGTATCTTTATACGGACGCAAGCAAGATAGAAACCAATAACATTCCATGGTTTATGTTCTATAACGCTCGCTCACTTTCAAATATTTCTGCGCTATCTAGTTGGGATACTTCGGGGGCGGGAACTATGGCTCGCATGTTTTATAATACTAGCTCTCTTTCAAATATTTCTGCGCTTTCAAGTTGGAACACTTCGAACGTATGGGATATTAGTTATATGTTCGACGGCGCTAGCTCGCTAACGGACATTTCTGCGCTTTCGAGTTGGGATACTTCGAAGGTGCAGAATATGAAATGGATGTTCCATGGCGCTAGCTCACTCTCGAACATCTCCGCGTTGTCTAGCTGGAACACTTCGAGCGTGACGAGCGCATCTGCGATGTTTGCGGGCACGAAGATTGCTAATGTGAATGCGCTTGAGACTAAACAGTATGCCGGGAATGCCTATATGAGTTGGGATACCTCGAGTATGACGGATATGAGCTATATGTTCGATAATTGTGCTTTGCTTTCGGATATCTCCGCGCTTTCAAGTTGGAATACCTCAAACGTAAAGAATATGAGCCACATATTCTATATGTATGACCAAAACTCTAGCTTGCTTTCGGATATCTCCGCGCTTTCAAGTTGGAATACTTCGAACGTGACGGATATGAGTTATATGCTCGGGAATACGAAGATTACCAATGTGAACGCGCTCGAAACAAAACGATATGCTGGCAAGGACTATGTAAGCTGGGATACCTCAAACGTATTGGATATGAGCTGGGTATTCTCTGCCGATAAGTATCTAACGGATATCTCCGCGCTTTCAAGCTGGAATACCTCAAGTGTTACGAAGATGGATTGCATGTTCTATAGCGCTAGCTCGCTCTCGAATGTCTCCGCGCTGTCTAGTTGGAACACTTCGAATGTGGAGGATATGCACTCTATGTTTAATGGAGCCGATTCTCTTACAGATGTCTCTGCTCTTGCCGATTGGGATGTTTCGAGTGTAACAGATATGAGCTACATGTTCTCTAATGTTCCGGCTCGTCCGCTCCCATCCTGGTATCACGAATAAAAACCGCCCTTCGGGGCGGATTTTTGTTGAATAAATTCTTTAAGGGAAGCGGGTTGGTGCAATGAGGTGCATGATGAAGTAGAGAATTAGAGTATGGAGGTTGCTAATGAAAACCATGCCGACGACGCAGGCGATGATGCCGGCGATTTTGATTTTGCCGTAGCTCATGACGCCGCCGGCCATATTGTCGCCGATCCAGCGGTGGTATTTGAGCACCAAAAGCCCGGCCACTAAGACGAAGATACCGAGTAAAAACCAGCCCCAACTAAATTCCCATTGCATAAGAATATAATAGCACGAATTTTAAGCATAAGGGGCTTGACTTTTCCTCGGTTTTGGCTTAAAATAACGGCAAGACTAGGTCAAAACAAAAAATAGTCGAAACAAACATAAATACAAAAACAAGAGTATGTGGAAGAAAATTTTTGCAGCTAGTGCTGTAGCAGTTGGCATAGCAGGGATTCTCGGAGCAGGGGATGCTTTTGCAGCTATTACGACCGATTCCTATACTCCCGGTCAAGAAATTTCACTATCAACGAATTACGATGTTTGCGTCCAGAAGAATGGCGGTTATGGCGGTGGTTTAATAATTGCAGACATTCGTGGCATTAACTATGAAAAACAGATTGTATTTGATAGTTTCGCGACAAACTGGCGTTGCGTGTCGGTAGAAAACATTCCGTCTGGCAGTAAAATAAAGTTTGTAACCCCGATGGGCATCGGTGACATGATGTATACCCAGTCTGGTAGTAATACTCAGCATACAGTTACTCTCGTCTTAGATAGCGCGACTGACGTGGATGGCTATCTGCGTTCTTACGGGATGACGGCAACGAAAATAGCAAAAACGATGGCGACGATAAGCTTTGACGCTAATGGTGGCGCCGGTGCGATACCAGCAATTACTGGCGCCACGATTGGTTCGAGCGTGACCTTACCGAGAAATACACTGACGCGTAATGGCTATAGGTTTACGGGGTGGAACACGAAGGCGGATGGCACCGGGGAGCATTATAATAATGCCGAAACGATTACGCTCGGAGATGACACGACTGGAGAGATAGTGCTTTATGCGGAGTGGGTGGTCGATGAGGCGGTTTTAGATGCTGGCCGCACTGTGAACGTGAAACTTAAGCAGCAGGCTGGGACTGCGGCGTCAAGTTATGATTACGTCGATACGAGGATTAAGGCAATAAGGAGGGCAGATGCGCTCCCGGGTGGTTTTGACGTAAATGATTCAGATAATATCATATCTTCTGACGATTCCGCGAATAAGATTTATTCTTGGTTCGATGATTCTGATAGGGATAATGACGGAGAGGGTGACGGTACTATTTATTATTACTCCGAGGCCAGTAATATTAAGGGCGGTTACGATATGGTCGGTATTTTCGGATGGATGCAAGAGCTCGCAGACATATCCGGCGTGACTAATCTAGATGTTTCCGGAACGGGATATATGCATTCTTTGTTCCATAATGATAGTAAGCTTGCCGATATTAGTCCATTGTCCGGATGGGATACCTCTAGTTGCGTGTCGCTGAATGGCGTGTTCTCTGGGGCTTCGTTACTTGAGGATATCGCCCCGATTGCTTACTGGAACACTTCAAAAGTTAAAGACTTGAGTGGGCTGTTTCGTAAAACGTCAATAACGAGCGTTGATGCACTCGAGACTAAGCGACACCCAGGGAAAGACTATATTAGCTGGGATACGTCCAATGTAGAGCTTTTGACTGATATTTTTTCCTTTGATAGATCGCTCGTGGATATTTCTGCGGTGGCCAGTTGGGATACATCAAAGGTGAAAGGGATGAGCGATGCATTTATGGGTGCTTCCGCCCTTTCGGATATATCCGCTCTAGCTAATTGGGATACGTCTATGGTCGAAGACATGCAAAGCGTCTTTGCGTATGCGTCGGCTATTGCTGATTATTCTCCGCTTTCGAGCTGGAATACTTCTAGCGTGATTTATATGGGTCATATGTTTATATCTGGTGCGCTCACTAACCTTGATGCATTTGAAACTAAACAATACCCTGGGAAGGATTATGTAAGTTGGGATGTTTCAAACGTTAAGAGTATGCTGAAAGTGTTCTCTGGCAACCGCAATCTCGAGGACATATCTGCATTGGCTAGTTGGAATACGGCAAGTCTGGAAAATATGTCTTATCTTGTTGCGGGATCGCTCATCACTAATGTTGATGCACTCGAGACTAAGCAGTATCCAGGAAGAGACTATGTAAGCTGGAATGTTTCAAACGTAAAAGACATGTCTGCTGTGTTCGACGAGTGCTCGCGCCTATCCGATATTTCGAAGCTATCGACTTGGGACGTTTCGAGCGCGACAGATATGACTCGCTTGTTCTATCGGGACTACTCATTGTCTAGTTTGGCGCCAATTTTTGGTTGGATGTCTGATTCGTCTGCCGTCACGATGACTGAGATATTCGATGGAGTCCCTGTTGCGGTAGCTCGCCCGGATTGGTACCACGAATAAAACTTATACTTGCATCGGCCGCTGAAATAGAGTAGAATAATTCTGGTAAGGGGATATAGCTCAGCTGGTTAGAGCGCGTCACTGATAATGACGAGGTCTGTGGTTCAAGTCCACATATCCCCACCATTTTTTATTCATGGGGTGTGCGAAGGCTTCGGTCTTTGCCACTCCACCATTTTTTTCTGAAGCCCGGCGGGGCAATTTTTTGTTTCGTATCTTAAAATGCCTATGCTTTTCTTTGTTATGCAATAATGCTTGCTATTTGTCAATTACTGTGCTAGATTTGAAAAAAGTAAGGGAGATTTTATGAGGAATCGAACATTATTGTGGGGCTTAGGTTTAGCCTCCATCTTCACAATCTTCTGCGGTGCGAGCGCAAATGCTTTGACGGTTACAGAAGATTACACACTAACTGAGGATATTGCGGAGCAGGTCTACGTGACTGGCGACGGTAATATCTCTATTAATATGAACGGCCACAGCATCGTGGCGCCTGCTTATGACGCGCTATATATTAAGGGGGCAAAGGTGACGTTGACTGGCACTGGCGCGATTGAGAGCAAGAAGCGCAACGGTGTTTCCATTGTTAATGGCGGCTCCTTGACGATGGGCGACGGTATCAGCATAAAGTCGCAGGAGTTTGGCGTTTTTACGGCAGACAATGCAACCTTTACGATGAATGGCGGTACGATTGAGACCGTAGATAACTGCGGTGTTGGCGGTAACGGCTCGGCTAATTATAAGGGCTACACCATCAATATTAACGGCGGTACAATTAATGCAAATATTACCTCTGGTGGCTATGTATCCTGCGGCGTTTATCATCCGAATGCTGGTACGGTAAACATGGCCGGCGGCACGATTAATTCTTCGAATGGTGCTGGTATCGTCCAGCGCGCTGGCGTGCTTATCATTACTGGTGGTACGATCAATGCGCATGGTACTTCTACCGGTAAGGTCGGTGACTCTCGCGTCGCCGTTAAGGCTGCTGCTGTAGTTGTCGATAAGGAAGCTAACTATCCAGAAGTCGCAACTCTTTCTTCGAAGGTATCTAGCGAGGCGGTCTTGAATGGCGATTATGCTCCAGTTCAGTCGCTCGGTGATGCGACCGTTGAGCTTACTGGTGGTATTTATAATGATGAGCCTGCCGAGGGTACGATTCCGGAAGGCTATGCGGCTTATCAGGTTATTAACGGCGATGATTCCGGCAAATGGATTGTCGTCAAGGAATCTACGCTTAAGTTGAAGGTGATTGCTGACCTCATGGGCGAGAGCGATGTCGAAGAAGCGGATCGCGCCTTGATTGAGGAAGCAATTAAAGACAAGTATACTTTGGCTGGCTACTATAATATCTTGCTTGCTAAGGTGACCGAAGATGGCCAGATTGTTGGCTTTGTCGAAGAGGCTGATTCTGATATGCTGGTCGAGGTCAAGCTTCCTGGCGATTTGGCTGGTCCAGAGGACGGCTACGAAAGAAAGTTTGTTATCGTGAGGGTTCACGGCGGTAAGGCTGATCTTATCGAGGATGTGACTGACGGAACGAACGGCGCCAAGTCTTTCAAATCGAATCTTTTCTCGACTTACGCATTAGCATATGTTGACACGAAGAAAGCCACCCCGGCAGCTGGCGACACTGATGATAGCAACACCCCGGCAGCTGGCGACACTGATGATAGCAACACCTCGGAGGGAAATACTACGCCTGCGGCGACTACCGATCCAAAGACGAACGGTAAGACTCCGGAAACGCCGAAGACCGCTAAGGCAAACAAGAACAATGTCGCAAATCCTAATACTGGTGACAAAATTAGTGATTACTATATCATGATGCTTTTGAGCTTGTTTGGTCTCGGCTACGTATTCGCATTTAAGAAGGCATACGGCCAACAGGCGTAGGTTTCTACCCCTGTTCGAGCCATTTAGAGGCTCTAGAAGGCCCGTCTCGTAAATGAGACGGGTCTTTTTGCGTCTTTTTCCAATAATTCGAACTAAGGAAGCACGGGATCTATAGGGGTTGTTCGGTTATTACAACATATTTTTAAGCAAAAACATATTGACAAAACGGAAGCATTATGCTAAAATAGGCATAAGCACCTGCGAAGGTGACTACTTTTAAGTTGTTCTTCGCATAAAAAGGGTGGCGATATTATTTAATTTGGTGGGCAGAAGTGGAGCTAGAAATGGCTGGAACTAAGGCTGGCGGTCAGAAGGCTGCCTCTACGAATAAAACCAAGTACGGTAAGGATTTCTACGCAGAAATCGGCCGTAAAGGTGGTAAGAATGGTCACACTGGCGGTTTTGCTGCTAACCCAGAGCTTGCGAAGATCGCGGGCGCAAAGGGTGGCCGCATCTCGAAGCGCGGCAAAGCAAAAAAGAACGCTTAATTAAGTTGATCTCAAAAAGTCCCTCTTAGTGGGGGACTTTTTTGTTGCGCCAGGTGGCGCCGCAGAGTGGGCAGTGGTAGGCGCCAGCGTCATCTTGGTAGCCGGCGAGCTGGCAGTTTTTGCAGAGAGAAGCGTAGTGGAGGTAATTGCGGTAGCTGTCGAGGCGGTCTTCGGCGAAATCTTCGTCGTATTTGACGCCATATTTGGCGCAGAGTTCCTTTGCTTTAGCCCAGGCGCGCGCTTCGATTTCGAGGAGCTCGATATCTGTATGGTAGTCGTCCTCGCCGATCAGATAGTGGCCGAGCTCGTGGAGAAAGAGGAGCTTGGCTTCGGCGTCGGTATATTCGGTGTCTGTGGCGTAAAAAAGCGTGCTCGGCGGGGTGAATTGGAAGCGGCTGCCCTCGGTAATGGTGAGGTCGGGATAGTCACTAGCGAGCTTTTTGATGAGATTTTGCATAGAGGTAGCAACCTTGGATTACAGAGAAGGAGCCGTGGCGGGCCTTGGTGAAGCGGGGCATAGCGACGTTTTTCGGGAGTTGGTCTTTGACGATTTTGCGAAGGTTGCGGCGATAACGGGGGAGAAGAAGGCCGAGCGGGCCGCCAAAAATGACGCAATCGGGCTTGAGGCGCGCGGTGAGCGGAGCGAGGCCGAGAGCAATGCGCTCGGCGATTTCGCGCCAGATGGCCTTGTCCTTGATATCTGAGGCGCGCTCGGAGCCGTAGATGCGGTTGATGGCGCTTGCGGCGGCAAGGTCCTCCCATTCGGCGGTTTCGCCATGATAAGTGTATTTGTTGTGGCCAGGCTCGAGGTCGTGGTAGGTCTTGGTGAGTTTGCCGCCCGTCACGACGCCGCCACCGATGCCAGTGCTAAAGGTGAAGTAAACGCAGCGGTGATAACCATGGCGTACTTCGGCGAGCGCGGCGAGGTTGCCGTCGTTTTCGATGTAAGCGGGTTTAGCAAAATCTTTCGTGAGTTTCTTGGCGAGGTCGAAGTTTTTCCAGGGGAGATTGCCAAGCCAAGTGCATTTGTTGTCTTTGATGATGCCCGGCATCGCGATGCCAAAAGCAATCACTTCGTCGAGGACGAAATTGACGCGAATCTGTTGCGAGAGGTAATCATAGAAGGCGTTCTGATCGGCGCTGGTCGGGAATTTGACGGAATGCAGGATTTTGCCCTTGCTGTTTACGAGGGCAATGAGGGTTTTGGTGCCGCCAATGTCGATACAGAGATACATGGTTTTATTATAGCAGATGTGCGACAAGGATAATGCTATTGCAAAAAATCGAAAAGTGTGATATAATATGCTTAAGTTTAGTTTAGGAGTTATTAAATGACTGAAAATGAAGGAAAATATCGTCGTTGGGCCTGGGGCGCAGTGCTCGGTCTCGCGGCTGTGATTATTATCGCGGGTATCGTGGTAGCAGTTTCGCTATCTTCGACGCCAAAGCCAAGCACGGCCAAGAAGGAGCCGCAGACGACCAATGAGCAGCCAAAGACGGTTGCGACGGAAACCAAGAAGGAAGAAAAGACCGAAACCAAGACTGAGACCAAGAAAGAGACTCAGGACGAGGTAATTAAGAATCATATCAATCCGGATCATAGCGCTACTTCGACTACGAATTCGACTTCAAAGAGTAGCGCTAGCGCGGCAAGCAACATGCCAAAGACTGGTCCAGAGGATGCGGCTTTGCCGATCTTCGCGCTTGCAATTAGTGGTGCGCTCGTCGCCTACAATGTGACGCTCGCAAAGAAAAGCGCTTAACCTTTACAACAGGGTAAAAATAGATTAGAATAGTGGGTAGCATGAGGCTACTCACTATTTTTTGTGAGTGCACGAGAGATAATGAGTAGTCTCAGCGGAAGGAAAAACAATTAATGGCTACAAAAGCTAAATTGACAATGGACGAGCTCCTCGCTAGCGAGGATAGCAAGGCTATTGTACTCGGGGACACCATCGAAGGTAAGGTGGTGTCGGTTAAGAAGCACGAGATTTTGATTGCTCTCGGTGCGCGCGGTG
>JAEEGL017230447.1_pt1 | contig 10708 bp, 6 predicted proteins | sample 9134231 | NCBI WGS metagenome assembly JAEEGL01 (sample SAMN16246548, study PRJNA631951) | gut metagenome | biome: gut microbiome; feature: rumen; material: fiber-attached | host: Bos | place: Iran: Karaj | collected 2018-10 | reverse complement strand
TCTATGACCGGCTGCCTTGATTTCATCAAATGATTTGATAATACCTTTTTCAATAAAAGCATTAACGACTGTTTTAGCAGCGTCTTCGTGATTTTTAAATACCGGGAATGTTTGGTCTTTTTTATCGCCATATTTAATTGTGAAAATACCATCTGCTAAACCGATTCTTTCACAGTTACCCGCAGCTAAAACTTTTTCCTCTGGCATCTCATAAAGTTTAAATTTAAGAGATGAAGATCCAGAATTGATTGTCATTACTTTTGCCATGATTTTATACCTCTATAATCGTTAATATTATACAGACTTCTTCCTTATTCTTTCAATTAAATTGAATGGTTTTATCATGCGTGTATGGGTTGCATATACGGAGAAAACATTCGTATAATTAGTTGTAATCAGTTTCGGAGGAAACTCGTATGAAAATAAGGAATTCTTTACTGGTCCTTTGTTCTGCGGCTTTTTGCTTTTCTCTTGCTTTAGCGGGATGTAATAGCAAAAGTGGTCCTTCCTCAAGCGTAGAACCTGCCGAAGAAGTATTTTGGACTGTCAATTTTGATTCTCAAGGTGGTAGTGAAGTCGCCTCACAAACAGTGAAAAATGGCGAAACTTTGACTAAACCGTTAGATCCGACAAAAGATAATTATGTTTTTAATAAATGGTGTGAAGATAAAGCGGGCGTAACCCCATTTGATTTCTCCCGCCCAATTACCAGTAACTGGACCCTCTTTGCGTCTTGGAAAACTGGTGAGACACCTATTCCTCCAGAACCAACCACCGGTGATTATTACGCAGTTATCGGTGATGTGAAAAAAGCTATGGCATCTAACACTGAAAGAATTGCGGAAACACAAACCGGAAACTATGTTTGCACCTTCCAAAACATCTCTGAAGGACAAGCCATTAGCTTTGTGGATGCGGAAGATAATCCAATCATTAATTTCGGTCCAGATTTAGATTACGAATCATATCATAACAACGTCAAAAAAGACGGTAGTGTTTATAAAGTTCATAACGACGCGACAAACGTCCAAGTCACATTTAGAACTTGGACTGACGAAGGATATTCCTTCTGGGTTGATGGTTATCAATCTGGCGTTACTCCTATAGGAGATTATGTCTACACAGTTAATAGCCTTCCAAACTGGATTACCAACGATGGCTGTGTCATCTTCGCCTGGACATGGAGTGCGGCTGATGCAGGTTCATGGCATCAAACAATCTTCACAAGTGAAACCGAATTACAATTCGCTGCCGGCGAAGAAAAGAATGGCTTCTTATTAGTCAGATGCGTTGGCGGAACCACAACTCCAGATTGGGACGCAACCGGTGATAATTCTGGTCGTATTTATAATAAATCCGGCGACATTACATGCTCCGCTGGTAACTACACATATGCTTCTCCTGAATGGGAAGGCTACACACCAAGCGGCGGCAGTGGCGGAGGTGGAGGTGGCGAGAGCCAAGGCGACGCTCATGGTCCAGAAGGATCTGTTCTTGTTAGTTGGTACATCGTTGGTCAAGGTTCATTCTCCACAAATGATTGGCAAATTTCTGGCGGTGTTCAACTATATAGCAATCCATCAGGTACTGGCGATTTAGGATGCATTTTAAACATGAGTTTTGTGGTCGGTGACACATTTAAAGTCACAGATGGCGAAACATGGTATGGATATGAAAAGGTTGATAAGTGGAATGATCCAGCAAATAAAGGCCTTTCTTGTTTTGCCGCTGCTGATGATGGCTATGGTGGCACTAACTTCAAATGTACCGTTGCTGGTTCATATGACATATATGTGAATTCCAGTGCGACATTCTGGATTCAAAGCGCAGCATAAGGAGGTTCATATATGAAAAATAAAATTTTTCCTTTAATGGCGTTGTTCATCGCCACAACATTATTACCTTCTTGTACCACAAATAAAGGAGGTTCTTCTCCTATCAATCCTTCCGGTGATACGGTCGTCGCTCAATATACTTTGACATTCAATCCTTGCAACGGAAATGAAAATGACATTGTGAGAATAACCGGTAAAACTGGTGACACAGTTAATATTCCAAAAGGTAATAATTACGGTGGCAAGAGCTTTGCGGGTTGGTCAACTGAATATGATGTTTCGCAAAAAGCTGGCAAAATCAGCAAAATAATTTCCGGCACGACAATCACAATTGGTGATAGCAACCAAGTTTTCTACGCCGCTTATAATTCCACTCCTGATCACACTGATGCCGAAGTGGAAGCATATATGAATGGCTTAAAAGATAGCAGTGAGGCTAACCATCTTTATTACCATTATTATCGTTTTGACGGTGATTATGCCCCATGGGATGTTTGGGCATGGGCTTATAAGCCAAATGCCGGTGAAGGTGCCTCATTTAACTGGAGTAGTCAAATTGACAACTTCGGTGGTGCTTATGTCGATATCGACTTAAATGGAACCTATGATGGTGGTTGGAATGCCGCGACCAAAACGATGGGCGGCACACCTGTCACTTATTCCGACGCTGAAGAAATTGGCTTACAAATCGTGGAAACCGCAACTCGTCAAACCGGTGGTGGTTTCTGGGTCAATGACGGTTCTAACTTGTATATCACCCTTGCTGATTATGCTTTGCCACTCAATGGTGGTGGAACGGCTTATCACGTGTTTGTCGTTCAAGATAATGTGCAAGAACCACGCATCATGCCGAGCACATCACATGTCGACCCATTTGAAAATGATGATGGCACTAATACAACATATGGCAACAATACCTATGACAATGTGAACTGGTCCTCAACACCAAGTAAGACGGCGACGGCTGCTGACTTCAAAAATGTCGGTGTTGGTTATCAAATCATGGTCAGCAGTTTCTCTGACAGTGATGGTGATGGATTTGGTGATATCTATGGTATTACTTGTAAATTAGATTATTTAAAGACCTTAGGTGTAAAAGCTCTATGGTTAACTCCAATTCAATTATCTGATTCTTATCACGGCTACGATATTACCGACTATGAAGTGGTTGATCCAAAATTTGGTTCTAAAACTTCTCCAGCCGGTATCGCAAATAGTGGAAAAGTGACTTCTGCCACCGCTCTAGCGGATTATCAAGAATTAATTTCCACTGCGCATTCTAAAGGAATGAAAGTGGTTATGGACCTAGTCCTCAACCACACATCAACTTCCAATAGTTGGTTTGTGAAGTCCGCAAACCTCGATAGTGATTATCGTGGTTACTATCAATGGGGCAATCACAATACCCAATCAGTTATCAAAGAAGAAAACAGCTGGTACCGTTATGGTGATCACCCATATTCTTACTATGCAAAATTCGGTTCTTCCATGCCGGAACTCAACTTCTCTTATAAGACCACTAGAGAAGCGGTGGAAGATATGTCGACATACTGGGTTAAGGAAGTCGGTGTCGATGGCTTTAGATTAGACGCCGTTAAACATATTTATATGTCTGATGAGACAACCACTAGAAGTGGTGACACAGTCATTCTCGATAGAGCGGACGCTGGTGATTATTCATCTAATTTAACCAAGAACTTGCATTTCTTCAGAGAACTTAAAGCTGCTGTTACTCAAAAAGCCGGAAGAGATGTCTTCTTTGTCGGTGAAAACTTTGATGGTCATGCTTACCAAGTTTCTCCATATTATGAAGCGTTTGATAGTATGTTTGACTTCTATTCATACTTCAACTTAACCAGCGCAGCTGCTACCGGTAAAACCGGTAATACATCTGCCTTTGGCACCGCTAGTGGATTCTTCACCAATAATAGCGTTTATAACCCAGCGATGGGCACCGATGTCTTAAATTCCGATTCTGCTCTTAGCTTAGCTAAAGGACAACAATGGAACTTCCCAGCGGTGTATAACACCTATAATGCTTATCGCGGTGATACATCATTACCAGGTCTATTCACTTCTAACCACGATATCGCTCGTGTTATCAACCGTGTCGCAGGTACTGGTACCCCACAAGGCTTACAAGCCCAAGGCACAATTACCACCAGTAACTATGCGGAAATGGAAAGAAGTGCAAACTTAGTGAAGATTGCTGAGCTTATGATGCCAGGTTTAACTTGGGTCTACTACGGTGATGAAATCGGTATGACTGGTAACTTCCCAAGCGGCACTGACGCCAACAGCGATTTCGCTGACTTATGGTATCGTCAACCAATGAAGTGGACCGCTGATCAAACCGGTGACTTTATGACTGATTACTATGTAACTGGTAGTAAGATGAAGGTCCAATGGGATAGTGTTAACGCTTCTTCAACAATTGTTCCAGCAATGACTCAAATGAGTGATGAAAATAGCCAATTTGGCATCATGAAAAAGTTCATTAACTTAAAGACCGCTGGAGATGCTGCTGCACAAGCTTTAATCCTCGGTAGTATTGAATACAAGTATTACTGCAATGGCGATACATGCGCTAACGTCTTACAATTTGAACGTAAGTATAACGGCACAACTGTTAAGGTTATTGTTAACTTTGATAGCCACGCTTATAGTTCCACAACAAACGGATTCAATTCTGGTACAGTCCTTGCCTCCTATAACGGCGCGACAATGACAAATATCCCAGCCTTCTCCGCGATTGTTGTTAAGGCTTAATTTATTAAAACTTATAACTAGTGGTGGGTATAAACTCACCACTTTTCATATTTATATAAATAAGGATTTAATAATACAAATGTCCATATAAGTCAAATATAATATTATATGTATATACGTGTGTATTCGTATTGAAACACACAGAAGGAGAAAGACATATGAAAGCGAAACATGTTTTTATGACACTTGGTCTTGCTTTTTCTATGGGTATTGGTGTAGCTGCCTCTATCGGTTTCAACAATAATATCCAACCAGTAAAAGCGGAAGGCGTGACCACTTTATACCTCGATACCAATCATTTAACTTGGTATGGAAATCAATCGAGAGCTTATTTATATGGCGATAGCCAAAACAATAATTGGCCAGGTCAACCTTTAACTTATGTCAGTGGTTCTCTTTATAAATTAGAAGTCGCAAATATGTCTGATTATCATAGTGTCATCTTTTTAAGAAGCAATGGCACTGATGTTTGGAATAGAACATCGAAAGATGGTGGGACTGCTATTGCCCTTCCAGCAGACTGGAGTGTAGCTAATAAATTTACATTCAATAGTGGATGGAATGGCAACGTCGAATATGATGATGGCAACTACACAGGTGGTTGGTCATTTTATGACGATAGTACCAAATATACTGTTAATACAGTATTAGATAAATGGGGTACCGAAACAGTCAATGGCTCAGAAGAAGTCGTTGATGGTGAACCAATTCCGGCGCCAGCTTATGACTTTGGCTACCATTTTTCTGGTTGGTATAGCGATGATAATTATACAGAAGGTAACGAAGTTACCTCTGTCACTTCTGATATGACCGTTTATGGCAAAATCACCAAAGTGGCAACCAAGAGTTTCTCTCTCGACGCCAGTTTAGCGCCAGACTTCTCAGGCAAAATGGGTGTTGCCATTTATGCTTGGGAACCAAGCGGCAAAACAAATGCCTCTTGGCCAGGTGTATCCACACCAATTTGGGCCGGATCCATCACATTACCAGAAGATGCTAGTTTAATCGTCTGTAATGGTACTGATACTAGCGCTGAAGATTTCACTCAAACTGTCGATATTTCATTTGCCTCCGCCATTAATGGCGATACATTAATTTTACTCGACACCAAAGATGGTTCTGGTAAAGTGCAAACCGCTTGGGAATCTGAAGGTGTCGAAACAAATAATTACACCGTTAAATGTGGCGCAAATACATTTAGTTTTGCTCTAGATGATACCAACAAACCAGAAGGCGCTTTACATCAATTCAAAGCCACAGTGACAAGCGCTTATAGAGCTAATGTCTTAACATTCTATCAAAACGGCACTTTAATCGAATCCGATCTTGGTGTTGATTATAGCAATGGTCAACCAGTTGCTAACAACAACATCGTTGGTAACTTATCAGATGGTTTCCGTGTTCATAGCAGAGCGGCATCCATGGATATTTACCTCAAAACCTATAGCGATGGTGGAAGATCCCTTTGGGGTACTGGTTTTGAAGTAGAAAACTTCCGCTTATACGCGAATGGAACACCAACCACAATTATCCGTTTACCTCTTGATACTGAATTCACCCCTTATGGAGATTATATTGAACAATATAAAACAACAGCTGATGTTGAATTAGAAACAGGCAATTATTGGAACATCGCCGAAAACGGCGGACAAGTCCAAGCTATCAGTTTTGAAACTGGTGACAATAACGCCAAACAAGCAGAAGGCAGCCCCAAAAATTTCACAGTTTACAATGATTGTGTTGAAACAATCTATGTGAAGATGAAAGCCGACCTTTCCTTAACCATTTGGATTGGTGGCAAATATCACTCTAGAACATTAACCATCGGTGGTGTTGAACATCAAATGGAAGTCTATGAGGAAGAAGGACAGCCATTACAATATCGCCTCACAAATGTCGACTTAAAAGCTGGTCAAATTATTTCATTCTCTTATGATGGTGAACCAGTCGATATCACTGCAAAAGCTATTGGTAATAATAACTTAACTAGTGATTTAAAGGTTCTTGCTGATGCTGAAGGTGCGGATATTTACTTAGATCCAGCTGCCGGCACCCTTTGGGTGGGTGGCTTAGGTGATTTCGGCGGCTACCACTTATTGGTCATCAATGAAACTAACGAAACCACAACCTTTGTGAGATTAGCAATTAATCCTGATAACAATAACGAATATTTCATCGCTGCTTATGAATTCTTAAGTGGTGACGAGATTAAAATTGTCTACTGCAATAACGATAGCGCATTGCCTACTGTTGATAATCCAGCGGGTGGACTTAACCAATATAGTCATGGAGCCTTTATTCTTAACGACCAAGGCGAAGTTACCTGCTCTAGTAGTGTGACAGTTAATGCTTATATTCAACTATCCTATGGTGCGGATAAACTCTATTTCGGTTCTGTACCAGATGCAGTTCCAAATGCCTTGACATTTGTTGATGAATTCAAGGGTCATATGCGCAACTGCTGTGCACAAGATAATCCTGGACCATTTATTAAATCAGCATTTAAAAATCAAATCGTTCCAGCTTATAACGAGTTGTCTGATGAGGCAAAAGCCATCTTAAACGAAAGCAGCAATTCTCCATATGAAAAAATTAGAGAATTTGCGGAAAGATATATCTATTTCATGCAAAAGTTTGGTACTCAATATGAATTACAAAACTTCATGGGATGGGATATTCCAACCGCGAGTAATCAAGTTGCTAACATGGTTATGAATAGCAATGTTATCTTAATTACCATTGTCAGTGCGATGATTCTCACTTCTTCAGTTGGATTATTCTTCATTATCAAAAGAAAGAAATTTGAAAAATAATCTCGATTAAATCTAATAATTAGGGCTCAATTTCGAGCCCTTTTCTTATCCTTATAAAAAGATTAAAATTATTGTATGAAACTAACAGTGGACCTCATCACTTCTAGCGAGTATCCCGATGAATTCACCATCGGTGATTTACTCCGTTATAAAGATGTCGAACCAGTTCCTTGGTTAATCGTCGCGGTGAACGATGTTTTCTACAAGAAAAATGAATTTGATGATATTAGATTACATGATGGTGACCGCGTTGATTTAATCTATGTTCGCGGTGGTGGATAATATGGAAAAACTCACTAATGAACAATTAGAAAAATATTACAATTCCATATCGTTAAAAGAGATTAAAGAAGAAGGACAATTAAAGTTACTTAATTCTTCTGTTTTAGTTGTGGGCGCTGGTGGTCTTGGGAGCGCTTCATTATTACAACTAGCAAGCATAGGAATTGGTCATATTGGAGTGATTGATAATGACGTTGTTAAGTTAAAAAACTTACCACGTCAAATCATCTATCAATATGATGATGTCAATAAAAGTAAAGTTTTGACTGTTAAAAAAAGATTAAAAAAGATCAATCCTGATGTTGAAGTCAAAGCATATAACTATTTATTAGACACACAAAATGCAAGACGAATTATCAAGAAATACGACATCGTTTTAGACTGTACGGATAACTTCGAAACCAAGTTTTTGATTAATGATATCTGTGTGAAATTAAAGAAGCCATTTGTCACCGCGGGCGTCAGTGATTTTAAAGGTCAAATCATGACCGTTATTCCACCTAAAACCAGAGATTTCAAATCATTATTTTCTGAACTCCCAATTAACATTGAAGAGAAGTATAAAAATGATGATGGTGTCTTCCCATTTGCAGTATCAATTATCAGCCTTATTGCTAGTAATGAAGTAGCAAAATATCTTTTAGATATTGGTGAGCTTCTCACTAACCAAATGCTAGTGGTGAATACCTTAGCGCCAGAATTTAAAAAGTATAAGATTTAATATTTAAACTTATAACCCCTTATGAACAATTAATTGATTTTTGTTTTTTGTCATGATAAATATAAATGTAAATTTATGAAAGCACTGAAAACACTCATCGCTATCGCTTTATCAGCAGGTGGCTTAGGCACCGCTGTTACTTTAGGCGCGGTTGCAAATAAAAATGAAAACTTTGAAGTTGCCAATGCTGCCGCTACCATCAGTTCCGTGGAACTAAGAGGTTCATTTGATGGTTGGGGAAGTGGTATCGCTTTTACAAAAGATGGTAGTGGTGATTACAATCTCACTTATTCTTTATCAAATAATACCCAATTTAAGATTCGTATTACTGGCGGAGAAGAAAAATGGGTTGGCTACAACTGGAGTATTGATGCGAGCCAAATTGACTACGATTATATTGGCAACGATGGTGAAAATTTCAAGATGAAATCTTCGCAATCTTTGGTTTTTAAAGTCAAATCAACCTTCTATTCCAATTGGGGTAGTGATGTTTCAATTCATAAAAATCCAGTGGCTTCTTACACTGTTACAAAACATGCTGTTTTAGATGGGGTTTTGCAAAGTGGTAATATTGGAACTGATGTCGTTCCTTCTTCAGATACTTATGCTGTTCCATCTTCCATTCATAGAGCAGGTTACCATTTTGTGGGTTGGTACACAAACTCAGCGTGTACCACAGCTTATACAGCAGGACCACTTTCTGGTAATTTAGATCTTTATGCAAAATACACATCATTAGTCAATAACTCATATGTTTACTATGTAACAGGAAACACAAACACATGTAATGATTACATCTACACATTTGGTGGAGATGATCAGTTCGGAGATTGGCCAGGCACAAAAATCACTAGTGTTAGCGGTGTTCAAGAAGTTCATGGTGTAATAGCTTTCCAAGGAACTTCTACAAATATCTTTAAGATTCCTTATTCAACCGGTGCTTCCGATACAGGAATTATTATTCATAATAATAGTGGAACACAAACGGTGAATATGTCACTTGTTTCTCATTCTGCATACTGGTTTATTACCGACTCATCATTAGTTAATTATCATAATGATGATGCTGGTGCAGCGTTAGACTTGCTCCTTGCCGTTGAATCAAAGAGAAATGCCGTCAGTGCTTCTGGAAATATTGCTGCATATTCAATTTGTGGTATTTCCGCATCTGATGCAGCTTCCCTGTATAACACATATTATGCTTTGAGCTCAGACATCAAAACGAATTATATTCATAATTCCACAACATATACATATGATGGTTTAGATAAAGAAAATCAAGTTGATGTTTCATTTGAAGCCATTATGGCTCAATTGAAGGCCTTGGCCGTAGCAGGAAATCAAACTGTATTAGGCGCTCCAAATTCATCCATTTTAACTCCAAAAAACAATCAAGCCGTTGTGATTACAGCCGTTATTGTTGGAATTCTAGTTTCTTCCGCTGCCGGAACATTCCTATTGCTCCGCAAAAAGAAAGAACAATAAAACAAACAATCAGGACTCTTATGAGTCCTTTTTTCTAACTTTTGATTGCCATCTTGTTTGTTTAAACAATTGTGCTATTTTGAAGTATATATTATGAAATCGCTAAAAACAGTTCTTGCTATTGCGTTATCAACAGTTGGATTAGGATCTGCTGTTGCTTTAGGTGCGGTTTCAAATCAAAATGTCAAATTTTTAAGTGCTAATGCTAGTGCTCCAACAAACACTAGAAGGATTTGGATCATTGATAATAATGGTACTAGTGATAAAACAAGCTTTTGGACTGGTTCCACAATGTATGTTTATGCGTGGACAACTGATAGCAACTCCGTATTAGTTAAAGTCGATGACGAAGTTCTTAGCGATTATTATAAAGGCTTATGGTATGTCGATGTTTCTTTAGAGAACGCTGCAACCGATGTTTTAAAAGTAATTATTAGAATCGGTAACGATTCTGGAGTATATGGTTGGGGTAATAATAACCAAACATTTACGCAATCGCTACCTGCCTTTGGCGAAGCTGATACTATTTGGCTTAATGATGGCGTTTCTCGGGACGGTGGAAACAATAGAGATTCTCGAAACGCTTCTATCGGCACAACTAATGGTTTTAGTGGAGACCAACTAGGCGTTGTGATGAGCAAATATGATACCTGTTCAGATGCCAATACAAATGGTTATAATGCCTATCCGCAATTAAAGAAAAACTTTTTGGATAAAACCAATTCTTCTGCATTTTCTACCAAAGTTTATGGTCAAGATACATATACTATTCAAGACTATATTGATGGTATGTTTGCAAGGTA
>JAEEGL017053887.1_pt1 | contig 10708 bp, 7 predicted proteins | sample 9134231 | NCBI WGS metagenome assembly JAEEGL01 (sample SAMN16246548, study PRJNA631951) | gut metagenome | biome: gut microbiome; feature: rumen; material: fiber-attached | host: Bos | place: Iran: Karaj | collected 2018-10 | reverse complement strand
CTCTTACCTATTTTCACAAACAGATAAGAGTAATGTTATGGATAATAAAAATCTACGTTTAAAAAATCTATTATGTGTTGGTGTAAGTTCTTACCTATTTTCCCAAACAGGTAAGAACTAAGAGATATTAAAGTAGCCTTTCGGCCTGCTCAAAAAATTAACAAAAAAAAATCTTCGTTTTTATATTGATTTATGTTTATGTGTTGGAAATCTACCTACTTATCACAAGCAAGTGAAGTTGCTATTAACTTTAAATACATTTTATATAATGCAATTTATAGAATAACCTTTTGTCTTAGAAAAACTCTTGCCTACTTATCACAAGCAAACAAGAGAAAAATATATGACTCAAACATTTTTGGAATATTGTGTTGAAAAAAAAAATAACTTCAGAATTTAGTATTCTGAAGTTATTTTCTGTTGTGTTGGTGTATCCACTGGGATTCGAACCCAGGACCCCTACATTAAAAGTGTAGTGCTCTAGCCAGCTGAGCTATGGATACATCGTGTTGTTTAAAGTATAAATCGCTAGGGTGTTGTCTCCCTGCCTCCATAACATAATTATGGTGTACTCTACATTTGTACTAAGCGATTAAAAGCCTTAGAAATACATCTAAGGGAAACTCATAGGCTATTTCTTACTATGAAATTTCTTAATTTTTAAGCAAAAATAGTCTTATTTTTGCTCATATTTAAGGAAATTAGCCCATTTTAGACGGTATTTTTCCTAATTTTACTTGTTATTACATATATAAGTATTCTAGCTATTTTTAGACGGATATTTGGATAAAAAAAGAAAATACAGGGAAATTCCCTGTATTTTCAATATATTTTATGCTTTTTCCAAGGCTACAACCGAATTTCCATCCTTGAAATCCACATTTGCCTTGATTTCATCAACTCCTACTGTAAATTCAGAGTCCAAAAGCTTTTCACAAACAGCCTCCTGAACCAAAGAAGTAATCTTTCTCTGGATATCACGAGCATTGTATCTTGCATCACAAGTATCAACAACCTCCTGTATAAGAGCGTCTGTAATTGACACTTCAACCTTAGAGTTAACCTTAAGAGTCTCATTAAGCTTAGTAACTTCAAGCTTAGTAATCTCCTTAAGATCCTCCTTAGAAAGCTTGTTGAATACGACAATCTTACTAAGACGGTTAATAAACTCTGGTTTGTAGTTCTTTTCAACAGCCTTCATTACAACGCTGTCAATGAACTTCTTATCACTAGACTTATCTGTTGTTGAGAATCCAAGACCACTTCCCTTAAGAAGAAGTTCACTTGTACCTGTATTTGAAGTAAATACAATGATACAGTTCTTGAAATCAACTCTAACACCATTCTGAAGTACGATGTAACCCTCATCAAGAATGTTGAGGAATGTACTCATAATGCTTGGATGAGCCTTCTCAATCTCGTCGAAAAGAACAACTGAATATGGTCTTCTTCTTACTTCATCCAACTTAACAGGCTCATCATAACCAACGAAACCTGGAGCTGAACCAAGAAGTTTAGTCTTGTCTATCTCAGAAGAATACTCATTCATATCAAGACGAATAAGAGCCTTCTCATTACCGAAGAACTGCTTTGCTAACTCCTTACAAATGAGAGTCTTACCAGTTCCAGTAGGACCTACGAAGAATAGAGATGCAAGAGGCTTCTTAGGATCTCTCAATCCCATAAAGTTTCTTAACATAACATTTGAGATTGTGCTAACAGCTTCACTCTGTCCAATTACCTTAGAACCAAGGATAGACTTAGTACTCTTTAGTTTCTCAAAATCACTACTCTTAATAACGTCAACGGGAACTTTGCTTACACGACTGATAACCTCAGCGACTTCATCCAAAGTTACTTCCTGATTAGAATCATTGTTGTTCTCATTTTTAGCATTGAATGTATCAATACTCTTCTTAACCTCTTCAGCCTTCTCACTACACTCACGAGCCTTTTCAAACTCGCCCTTCTGAGTATAATCTTTCTGCTGCTCACGAAGTTCCTTATACTCTGATTCATAGGTACTTAGAACAAAGTCTACAACAGGATTATTCAGTTTTGCCAACGATCCAGCCAAATCCAATACACTAATGGCTTTATCTGGGAAGTATGATTCTGTTACATATCTAGCAGAAAGCTCAACACACTTATTAATAATTTCCTCTGAGTATTTTACTTTGTGGAAATTTGAATAAGTTGGAGCTACACCAGCAAGGATCTTCTTTGTGTCCTCAACAGAAGGCTCCTCAATCATAACTGACTGGAATCTTCTCTTGAGAGCTGAATCCTTCTCAATGAACTTTCTATATTCCTCTGTAGTAGTTGAACCAATACACTGGAACTGTCCATTAGCCAAATATGGCTTCAGAATATTTGAAGCATCACCACTACCACTTGAATTTCCATTTCCAATAAGATTATGGAACTCATCAATATAAACAATGATGTCTTTATTGTTAGTTACTTCCTTGATAATGTTCTGAAGACGCTCCTCATACTCACCACGATACTTAGTACCAGCAACAAGACCATTTAGATCAAGACTAAAGATAATCTTGTTGCTAAGCTGAGCTGGAACTTCACTATCAACAATCATTCTAGCAAGCTCTTCTACAACAGAAGTCTTACCACAACCAGGATCGCCAAGAAGTACTGCATTATTCTTCTTTCTACAAGAAAGGATTTCAATAATTCTCTGAATCTCCTCTGATCTTCCAATCACAGGGTCAAATGCACCATTCTTAGCCAAAGTATTCATATTCTTGGCATATGTGTCAAGATACTTGGTTTTAGATTTCTTATCGATCTTCTTGTAGTTAATACCACCATCAAGAGTTGAAGAAAATGCTGAACCAGCGTCTCCAGATTTAGAATCTTCTCCGAGAACTTCTTCGTCTTCTTTCTTAGTTCCTTCAAGATTGAAAGGATCAAAATTATCCAACTTGTCTTGTGTAACAAGAACATTTGAACCACCATCACCTCTCATTACTTCGTGGAAGTCTTTCATTACCTCTGTTTCATCCATATTGTATTTTCCAACGAAATCTATCAATGTAGATGTAGAGAAGTCATCTGTTTTTGCAAGAATAGCTGCGCTTGTGAAAAACTCATCCGTAGTAATCTCTTCTGGAACTTTAATGTACTTTGACTTGTTCAATCCCTTACCTGTATTAGCGTTATTAAAAATCAAACCTAACTGGTAATCCAAACTTGAACAGTCATCCTCATTGACTGGGGAATCCTGATCGCCAAATCTTTCTAGACAATCTCTCCAGAAATCTTTAAGTCGATCATATGATTCCTTTTTGCTCGTTCCTTCACTTGTGACAACTCTAGATATGAAATTCTTGACTACTGTTGAATCAAGAATCAGTGAAGCATCTGATTCGTCACAATAAACATCGAACAAAGCTTTAAAAAAGCCCTCAAGAGTAATTTCTGTAAATCCATTCTTAGCTGAGTAAATCTTAGCCATTGATAGAATTCTGTTCAGTTCATTACTTAATTTAAAATCCATCTTTGTTAATATTAATTAATACTAAATGTTATTTTCACATTAATAAGAATTTCAAGTCTTATTAAGAGACTGATTTTGCATTTTAATACAGAAACCGCTTGAAAGTTATGTGAGAAAGGGTAATATTCTTATTATAGAAGGGACATTGTGTCCTTTCTATAATTAACTATATTAATGAAATTCTATTAATTTTATATATGAGTGATTTTAATAATTTAAAGAAAAGTGATGAAATTTCACTATTAACCTGGCCAATGGCTATTAGAACTAGATTAGGTATGTATCTAGGAGATGCTGATAGAGAAGGACTTAACACCTGTGCAAAGGAAATTGTTTCTAATGCATTGGATGAAGTCTATCAAGCAGCAGATCAGGTTGTTATAGATAGAAATTTTAATGGTCTTATGTTAGTTGCTGATAATGGTAGAGGAATTAGTATTGAGTATTCAAAAGACTGTCCCGATAAAATATCAGCAGACTTAAGTATTTCTGCATTACATTCAGGTTCTAAATTTAACAAGAATGTTGATAGTAATGGAAATATAGTTGTAAGTACAGGTCTTCACGGAGTAGGTTCATCTGCTGTTTGTGCTGTATCTGATATTTATGTACTATGTAGCAGAATTACTCCACTTAATTATGACAAATCTTCTAAAGAAGTATTAGATTTGTGGAATTCTTGTGGACCTAGATCAAAGAAAGATTTATTTTATATAGTTGTTTATAAGAGAGGTATAAAATCTTATGAGGGAGCTTTAAAGAAATCTGACATTGAAAAGATGCTATTTGGAAATTCTGGACAGCCATATAGAGAACTGCCAACTGGTATGTCTACTATTGTTATGTTTACTCCAGATCCAACCATCTTTGAGAATAGTCAGAAAATGGAATTACCTATGGATGACTTGAGATATTTCTTGTTAATTCAGGAAAAGTTTTTCAAAAAGAAAGTAGGATTCTGGGTAGAAGGTCAAGATTTAACAGCGTCTGGATTTACAGGTTATGGAAATGAGTTCACGACAAGAATAGTTCCAGCAGATAACAGTGAAAATCCATATGTTGATGTATATGTTTCATTTGGAGTAGATACAGATCTTGGAAAGAAAGAATTGCACGGAAGTGTGAATTCTTTGAAGGTCGAAAGTGGTGTTCATTTGAGTTATGTAGAAGATTGTTTTAGTAAGGCTATTAAACAGCATTACGGAATTAAACATAAGTATACAACAAATGGATTGAAGATGTGTGTTGTTGTTTTGGCTGCAGAAGTATTGTATTCTAGTCAGACAAAAGAGAAACTTAAGAGTATATCTAAAGTAAAACCATCTGATTTTGATCCACTTGTAAAAGAGTTTATTAAGATTTTCAAGAAAGATCCAGAATCTTGGGACCTTTATGCAGAGAAACTTAATATTCTTGCAGACTCTATGAAAAATCTGAGTGCTGTTGAGAAGATTCAGAAAATGGTAAATTCTACAACTGGAAATTCACTGTATAAGATGAAGTCAGATGTTGTAGACGGTTTTTCTGATGCAACTTCTCCAGTAGGTCAGAGATGGGATTGTGAATTATTCTTGTGTGAGGGTCTTTCTCCAGCAGGTTCTTTGAAAGCTGGTAGACACAATACAAAGTATCACGCAGTTCTTCCACTAAAAGGAAAAGTTCTAAATGTATCTGAGAAGTCACTAGATCAAGCATTGGCAAACAAAGAGATCTTTACGATTTTTAAAATGATTGGTTTAGGTCTTGATGTAAACAATGTGACTACTGGCTGTACTTCACCAGAAGAGGCTTATGAGAAAATACAGAAATTTGCGAGATACGGAAAGATTTGTATAGCAACTGATGCCGATTCGGATGGTAGTCAGATTGCAAGTTTGATTTTATATTTGTTCTCTAAATATGCAAGATTCCTAATTGATTTTGGAATGGTGTATATTTCAGAGGGTCCATTGTACAGAGATTATCAAGGAAAGTATTTCTATCCTAGTGATCCATTTGTACCTGGAACAAACTTCCCTGTTGGTTTGGATACAACAAAGAAATATGCTCGTTATAAAGGTCTTGGTTCAATTCCTAAAGAGTATATTTATGATGCTTATTTCAATCCAGCAACAAGAAGACTTATTCAGATAACACCAGATAATATTGATTATGCTATGTCTTTGACTGAGGATATTACAGTTAGAAAGGCATTGTTGAGACAGTCTGGTATTTTAAGTAATCCATTTAACTTTACAGATATTATTTAATATGGCAAGAAAAAAGAAAGAAGAAAAAGTTCTAGAGTTACCTCAGGTATCTTCACAGCAATTACAGAAAGGTATTGGAGAATTTGTAACTTCTGCATATTTGGATTTCGGTGATTATATTAATAATCACCGACATATGCCAGAGGTTGTAGATGGTTTGAAGATTTCTTACAGACGTTTGATTTATTCAGCCACACAATTTCCAAAGGGTAAAGAGATTCCAAGTACAACTTTACAGAACTATGTAGCTAATTATCATCCACACGGCTTAACAAGTATGAATGAGATGAGTGCAGAGCTGTATCACGCTGGAATATTCTCTGGTGAAGGTTCTTTTGGTTTCACAAGTATTGATGGAACATTTAACCCACCGGCTGCGCCTCGTTATACACATACTTGGCTTAGTAGTCTATATTGGGATATAATTGGTGATCTGATTAAAGAGGTTCCTTATGTTGAGAGTCCACTTGGAGCACTAGAACCGCAATATCTTCCACTTCCTATTCCTGCTTGTCTATATATTGGTGTTACTCAAGGACTTGGTGTCGGTATTTCTACATTGATTCCTAACTTTAGTCCAAAGTCTTTGTATGAGGCTTATATCAATAACAATCCAGAATTACTGGAACCAAATGTAGACTTGTTTATTGATAAAAAGAATTCACAACTAAGCAGTATTTGGACAACAGGTAAGGGTAAAGTAATTTATTGCTATAAAATATCTCGTAGTACATTAAACAACACAGAGGGTATTCTATTTGAAGGCGATACTAGTATATTTACTCCAAAATTGGCTAAGTTTAAGAGTCTAATTGAGGAAGGTAAAGTTTATACGGAAGACCTTACAGATCAGGATGGTCCTAAGTTGTTTATAGGTAGAGTTCCTGGAGCAAGAGGCTGTAGTATAGATGATATTGAAAATCTTGCTAGAAAGGCTTGTTACAGTGATGCTACTTATGTATTGAATGTAACTAATGGCAAGTCAGCATTTAGAATTCCTCTTTATGATTGGCTAGATTATACATATAAGAACTATATTAATCTAGTTACACAAGTAAATCAGAAGAAGATTGAGAAATGTAAATTTGATATTAAGGTTCAAGAGTGTATTCCACTTGTAGGTAATCTTATCAATCAGAATCCAAAGATAACAGATGCTGAAATTTGTGAAGCACTTAAGATAGAAGAGGAAGTAGTAGCACAGATTATGAGCAAACCTATCAGCTATCTTAGAAACAATAAAGATACAAGTGATAGAGTTAAGTCTTTGAAAGATAAGCTAAAAGAACTTAAGGCATTTGATGCTGTCAAGTTTACAGAAGATCTTATAAACAAACTTTAAAATATATAAAGATGAACAAAAAGAAATATCAATTATCAGATGTAAAAACTCCAGGTGTTATAAAAATATTCTGGTCTGAGGTTCCTGAGGATGTCTTTGATGAAATCCCAGAAGAGAAGAGATTTGATATTCTTTGTTTAGATAAAACAGATAATAAGATGAAGAATAAGACTGTTATCTGTTTTAAGAAAGTTGAAGAATTTGAGAATGAAGATAAATTGAAAATATTTGTTAAAGACGATATAATTTGGGGAGTATGATTTATTTCGAATATTTAGGATCGATTATTGAAAGTATGTATCTTAGTGATAAAATCGATAATCAATCAAAGAAATGTAATATATTCATAAATCCTGATTCGACTTTTCTTAGAAGTGTTGTTGTCATAAATAGAACAGATTATCCTGTAGACAAAATAAAAACACTTGTAAGAAATGGTTGTAAGGTTATATCAAGAATCTCCAATTTTAAAGATATTGATGGAGTTATCTTTGAACCATATATTCTAAAGATAAACTTAGGAATTATGTGGAATGGAAAAACTGTTGAATACGATGATTTAGATTCTAAGTGTCCAGCAGATTTGGAAAAGGAACTTCTTAAATATGATAACTACTGTAGTGTTGGAAGTCCTGGAAATTATAAATTGTATTTTCCAAAGATTTATAATTTACCAACAGACTTCATCTTAGATTCAGAAAATAATTTATCTGGTCTAGGATGGGCACTTCAACAAGTTGGTGTGAATCTATGTAATTCAACTAAATTTGTAGATCTTGATATTATAAAAACAGGAAAATATCAAATATATCCAAAAGACTGAATTGGATTTAAAACAGGCAGAAAAACTTAATTATAGAAGGAATCCCAAAAGCCCTAATTTTCTTAATAGTGGAATTGGGAAAGGGATTTCTTTCCTATTCTAATTATCTATTAAAATCGTTTTATAATTTTTATTTTAAATTTTATTTTTTATGTCAAACAACTTTTCAGAAATTAATTCAAATTTTAACGTAGACGAATTTATTAAAAACGTACAAAGAAACATTCCACAAAGAAGAAGTTTTGACAACGCACAGAAATCTGACGTAGAGCGAATTTATTTGAGCTACCCAGGTAACTATGGTCGTTACTACATCCTTCCAATTAACAACTGGATGGGAACTCCATTCTTGCCACTTTATGGTACAAAGGAGATCAATGTTCCTTTCTCTTATAAGAAGAAGGACACAGGTGCCGTAGTAGTTAGCGATCGTTGGGTAAAGCTTCTTCCAAAGTCAGCTTATGTATTTAAGAGTGCTGACGGTGCTATCACATCTTCACTTACTGCTGAAGAGTCTAATTTGCTAGATCAGGCATATCAGACATTTGATACACTTTATGCACTTGTAGATGCTAAGAACAGCCGTGAGATTACAAAGAGCTTCATCAGAAGAAAGAGTTATCTTCTCTTCAGTGCTTACTGTACAAATTTCTGGTCACTTACATCAGGCGATGCAAGAAAGTCAACTAGAGAGAACTTCTCAGGTCTCTTTGTTTGTACTTCTACAGATTTTTGGAACAAGGTTAAGGCAGATATGGAGAACGTCAAGGTCATGAAGGGTAGTGACGACTTCATCAAGCAGGTTTATACATCTGATTTGACAGGTCGTACTGGTGGCATTATGTTCAACATTAAGCTTAAGACCGATGGTGGTGCTGGTTATGATGTTTCTGTAAACCACGTAACTGATAACAAGACTCTTTCAGAGTATGTTATCTCAGAGGAGACTGCAGCTCAGTTGTCAGATCCAGTTCAGCTATTCCTTGGTAGCCAGGTAGATCCTGCATCTAATGATCAGGAGATTGGTCACAAGCGTCTGTTTAATGCAACTCTCATTCGTGAGGCTATTGCATATATGTCTAGTCAGATTGCTTTGATTCAGGCAAAGATTAACTCAGGAATTTCTACAGCTGATGCTGTTAAGGCAACTACTGAAATGGCTGTTGAGAATTTGAAGAATTCTATGCCAGCTACAAATGATCCAATGTTGGCTGATGCTAATGCACAGGCACAGACTCAGGCAACTATTGATCGTATTCAGGAGAATAACACTGAGTTTAATACTGCTCCTGCAGCACACGTTGATCCAGTCACTGGTTCAGCAGCTGTAAATGGTAGTAGTAACCCAGCTTTGCAGTTCGGTGGAAACGGCGGTTCAGCAGAGCCTGCACATACTAACAATGGTGGTTTTGGTAACTCATCATTTGGCTTTGGTAATTTGCCAGGTAGTGCAAGTGGTTTCTAATTAGAAGAAAAGACTATTGTTTGAATATATTTAATTTTAGGATAGGGAAAAAGTATCCCTATCCTATTTTTTTATCATAATTAATTGCTAAATGAATTCAGAGGAAAATAAATACAGTTTGATGTTGGTAGATGTATCTTATCTATTGACTAGAAATTTGTGGGTTTCTACAAAATCTAAGAGTATAAATGAATTTAATGCTGGTGATGTTTTGAGATTGACAATTCAAACATTAAATAAAACAGCAAGAGATTACGGAATTACTTGTGATAAAATAATAATGATCGCCGATGCTTGGAACAAAGAAATTGGTGGTTATTATAGAACAGACCTTATTAAAAATTATATACAATATAAAGGAAATCGAAAATTTTACACTGAGGAAGATTTGAAGAACTTAAAAAGCGATCCAAATGCAGACCCAGAAGACATAAATAAGATTGAAAGAGAAATAGAAGTAAATAAATTAAAGTATAAAATTAAAAAGATTATGCAAGCGGAGTTTCCAAAGATAGGAATTCCGTATGTATCTTTTGAAGGTTATGAATTTGATGACATTGCTACTATTGCTTCTTTCAAACTTTATAATCAGATACTTTCTAGTAATATGAAACCTATGGTCATATTTACAAAGGATTCAGATTTGTCTTATTCTTTAAGTCCAGTTTGTGTACAATTTAAATTGCCTTCAAAAGGTGGAGAGCCAGAAATAGTAGATTATAATCAGATGATTGAGACAGTTCCTGAAGAGTTAAGAAATAAAGGACTATCTCTTTACAACTATTATTCTATACTAAGTGCTCTTGGAATAGGACATAACTTTACTAAAAAGGTATTGAAAAATAAGAGAGCAAATGTAACAGAGGTCATTACTCATATTATGAATAATGACTATTCAGATATAGATGATGTAGACTGCTTCAATGCACAATTGAGTAGTTTCTTCTTGGATAAATTGCCAAAAGTAGATCAAGTATATAAAATGGTTGATAGCTTCTTGAGCATTGGTTCCATAGGAGATGCTACAACTTTCAGAAATTTCTGTAATACTTATAGAGTTAATCAAATAACTGATGATTATTATAGACAGTTTACTGAAAGATTGAATCCTAGTCTATATCAAGGAGCATAAAATAATTATTTAACTATGGAAAGAATTTATACAGTTAAAGGAGACGAGTATGGGTATGATGAAGAAACCATGAGAATTTATAAGGATGGTAAACTTATTCCATCTACAATAGCAGAGCCAGTATTTACAAACGTAGATAATTTTCCTCAGTTTTCTGGAATTTATCTAAAGGATGCTGGT
>JAEEGL015090488.1_pt1 | contig 10708 bp, 8 predicted proteins | sample 9134231 | NCBI WGS metagenome assembly JAEEGL01 (sample SAMN16246548, study PRJNA631951) | gut metagenome | biome: gut microbiome; feature: rumen; material: fiber-attached | host: Bos | place: Iran: Karaj | collected 2018-10 | reverse complement strand
CAATGTTAGGACTAATAACCCTACCGGCTACAAATTATCTATGTATTCTGATTCCACCGCCCTTATCGAAGCTGCCGATGATAGAAAAACTATCCCAACATTATCGCCAAAAGCTGGTGGTTATACAGAATACAATTTCGAAGTAAACAGATGGGGATATAAGCTCAATAATACAGGAAACTATATGCCGTTCGTATCGGGTGCTCAAATCGCTAGCAGTGATACGGCTGTTTCTGAAGAAAGGATTTATTTTACTGTCGCTACTAAAGTAAACTTCGCTCAACCAGCTGGTTCTTACTACACAAATATACGATTCACTGCGGTAACCAATCCAACCCCAATGACTATTCAGGACTTAGACCCGGCTTATTGTACAGAAACACCTACCTGGGTAGTAGATGCTCGTGACGGCGAAGAATACATGGTCCAACGTCTCGCTGATGGTAAATGCTGGATGCTAGACAACATGCGTTTTGACCCTGTCGAAGTGCCACTTTCTATTATGAAAGATAAAACTAATACACCTAACAAGTATTTGGAATACATGAAAAAGGGTGGTGGGTCAACCGACAAATATCCAGCTGATGAAATCACAGCTGTCGAATATGACAATACTCAAAGAACCCTTCGCTCCGCGCAAGTGATCACTCGGAATAAAGACACTGTAATAGAAGGAACCCCCGGACTCGGCTCCGGCAAAACTGGCGTTTATTATAACTACTGCGCAGCCTCAGGCGGAACTTACTGCTATCCTTCGGAGTACAACGCAGTATATGGAAACGCAACCCATGACATCTGTCCGACTAACTGGCGTCTCCCTACTGGGAATAGCACTACCGGTGAATATCAAGCACTACTTGATGCTCTCTCACGAAGCGACCAGACCTACGATGAAAATCGCCTAACATTCATAACAGCACTCAGCCTTCCTCTATCAGGAGCTAGCGGTCAGGTAAATGGAGGAAACTCCGGATATTGGACATCGACTTATAGCACCGACCACGAAATGTACGTCGCGGAGATCTGGAAAGGTAGTAATTATTTTGGTGCCAGTTTTAACGAGGATAAAACACGCGACAGCAGTCTTTATCCAGTTCGTTGTATCCTAGAAGAACGGACCCTCAATGATATCGAATATATACAAGATGCCACGCCTAAGATTATAGATAATACCGCTGATGAGACCTTCGCTACACTTAAAGACCTACGTGATAATCAAGAATACACGGTAGTTAAAGACAGCAGTGAAGGCTCTATTTGGAATTCCGGCAAAGGCGTTTATGAATATACGGTCACGAGTTCGGCAGTAATGACTCGAAATCTTGCTATCGGTTGTAATGGCACCGGCAACACCTATGGAGACACGACCACAGGCATCACCTTAAACTACGCTTCATCAAATCTTGACGAAAAATGGGCTACGCCAACAGTAGGGGACTTTACTAATGAAGACACTACCGCACGCATGGTATGTGACCCTGACTCCGGCGCATTTTATAATTTTTACTCGGCGTTAGGCGAAAGTGGTATCCCTGGAGTATGGGAAAATCTTAATATATATACCTATAATAATACCGACATCTGTCCTGCTAACTGGAGCATAGGTGTACCGGACTATGTAGCCACATCCTACTCTGGGGGGAAATACAATGACACTTTTGATGGGTCGCAAGCTGAAGGGTACTATAATGCAGCTAATAAAAGCTACGAGCCCGGTAGCTATAGTGCTTGGTGGCTACCAGGCGAAGTGAACCCTAGCTGGCAGATGGTTTTATATCGCTGGGCTGACGGGGGCATGAGAACAACTCGCTACGATGACTGGGGCGGCATCGGTAAACCAGATGGCATACATGTTCGTTGTTTTAAAAAAGGTATGACAAAGGAGCTATATCCATACTATGAAAACCATTAAAGATCTAGACCTAAAAGACAAAACCATTTTAATGCGCGTGGATTACAATGTTCCACTAAAGGATGGCGTAATCACTGATGATCTCCGGATCCGTGCTAGCCTTCCTACTATCAACTACATCCTCGAAAATGGCGCTGCAAAAATTATTCTTATTTCCCATCTCGGCCGCCCAGAAGGCCAGGAAAATCCAGAATTTTCCCTCTCCCCTGTGGCGAGCGCACTCGAAAAACTCTTAGAAACCAAGATTAATTTTCTCCCTCTACCAAAAGACGGCGAGAAGCTCGAGCTCAAAGAAAAAATTACACTTCTTGAGAATCTCCGTTTCGACGCAAGAGAAGAGGCGAATGACCCAGATTTCATCAAAAATATCATCGATAGCGTGAACGCTGAGGCCTTCGTCCAAGACGGCTTCGCTGTAGTGCACCGTGCCCACGCTTCCACTGACGCCGTGAAAAAATTCCTACCAGTCTATGCCGGCTTCTTGCTCGAAAAAGAAATCGATAATCTCTCTAAAGTCCTCGACAACCCAGAAAAGCCAGTCCTTCTCATCATTGGTGGCTCCAAAGTTGAAGACAAACAGCCATTAATTGATAAATTCGTAAATATCGCCGACCACATCCTAGTTGGTGGGAAAATCGCCGCTGACGGCTACGCTTCAAACGATACCAAGATTATCGTCGCAAACGATTTCGACGAAGACGCTGAAGGCCTTAAGCTAGATATCGGTCCAGTTTCTACCGCCGAATTCGCTAAATATATCGCCGAAGCTAAAACTATCATCTGGAACGGTGTTATGGGCAAAGTCGAAGACCCAGCCTTTACCACTGCATCCGCAATTATCGCCGATACTATTGGTAAAAACCAAACTGCTACTACCATTATTTGCGGTGGTGACACTACTGGGTTTGTTGAGAACCACTTAAAAGAGCATGGAGACCTCAAATATTCCCTCATTTCTACCGGCGGTGGCGCTGCACTCGAATTCCTACTCGGCAAAACGCTCCCAGGTATTGAATATTAATTATATGTGACGAATTTTAATTGTATCAGTCCCATATTTGTTTTTGTCGCCTGATACAATCACTGCCAAGAGATCTTTCTTCCCTGGCTTAGTTTGCAAATATTCAGATTCTTTCAATTCCAATGCTAATTCTTTGCCAAAGTTCTCACCGTACCTCCTCACAAAAGCCGAGTTTGCGTAAATCAAAGCTAGTTGATTCGCTACCCGTGGATTTGGAGTCACCGAAATAATCGGCACATTTGGCCGTTGAGCCGCCATTGTAGTCGCTGTCGTACCAGATGCTGTCTGGCAAACAATCACATCCGCAGTGATTTTTTCCGCCAAACGTGCTACTGCATACGAAATGCCATCATAAAGCGCCTTCTCACCTTCTGGCTGAACAGACATCGTCGCCACTTTAGAATGATTTTGCGCATACAAAATCACCTTCTTCATTTCTGCCACTGCTTCTACAGGATATTTACCGTTTGCCGTCTCATCCGAAAGCATCACTGCGTCCGCACCTTGGATCACTGCTGTAGCTACATCGGAAACTTCTGCACGAGTTGGCTCCGGATTATCCACCATTGAGCCCATCATTTGCGTCGCCACAATACAAAGTTTAGAATGTGCACGACAAAGCGCAATTAATTTTCTCTGAATAATTGGCACTACTTCATTTCCAGCCTCTACCGCCATATCGCCACGGGCCACCATAATACCATCTGTAGCTTTTACAATCTCTTCTAAATTTTCATCCGAAGCAATCGCCTTTTTGGTTTCAATTTTAGCAATCACTTTCGCGGTCGAACCAAGCGATAACAAAATTTGTTTTAATTTTTCAATATCTGAAGCAGATTGCACAAATGAAAGCGCCACATAGTCATAATCTTGATGCGCCCCATATTCCAAATCTTCCATATCTTTTGGCGTGATAATGTCACCACCAAAATCCGTATCTGGAAGGTTTAGGCCCTTCTTACTCATCACAAAACCGTCATTCAAAACTTTTACTTTAATCGCAGTTTTAGATACGATCTCAATCACTTCCGTCTTAATTTTGCCATCAAACATAAATAGCGGTTCTTTAACTTTTACCTTCTCGGCCAAATTATACTGCACCGGTAAAGTCAGCCCACCGTCATGCTTAAAACCATCTTCTGCTTCTAGAATCACTTCATCACCAGCGTGAAGATCTAAATGATTATCTTTAATTTCGCCAAGACGAATTTTCGGTCCTTGCAAATCCTGTAAAATTGCCACTGAACGACCTTTTTTCTGAGCAGCTTTTCTAATCCAAGCAATTTGCTCATCACGTTCTTCGTTCGTCCCATGTGAACAGTTTAAACGACAGCCGTTTACGCCCGCCATAATAATTTCATCGATTTTTTCTTGTCCAAATACCGACGGCCCAATGGTCGCCAAAATTTTAGTTCTCTTAAAAAGTTTACTCATATATATAATATATTATCATATTTATGCTTTTTGTGGTATTATAAAGATATGCAGATAGCAAAAAAGGGAGTTTTTGGTGGGATTCCGAGTGGGCGCGTACACGTTTCTCGTATGGTTATTTCTACTTCTAGTACCGCTTGGGCAAATACCATAAGTCGTAAATCTCATAAAATAGCTAGAAATACTATTCTCACGATTATTTTGTTCTTAATGTTAATTGTGACGGGATTTACAGTTTTTAGTTTCATCGCCACACCAGAATTTCTAGTCAAGCGTGAGATTGAAAGTATCGCCACTGATTATTACGAAAATTATTTTTATACTTCTATCCCGAATCCTAGCACACTCGATTCTTATCTTCAAAGCGGTTTTGCCAGAGTTGCACTGAGGCAACTGCTACTTTATGATAACCGCAAACATTACGCCTCAATGGAATATCTTTCTTCTTACTGCGATCTCGACAAAACCCAAATCAAAGTTTATCCAGAAAAACCATTCGAAAAGAAAAGTTATCGTATAGAATACACCTACTCTTGCAAATTCTAACATTTATTGTTATAATAAATATACAGTACTTTTACGGCCTCATAGTATAATGGTTAGTACAACGGGTTTTCATCCCGTCAATGTGGGTTCAATTCCCGCTGAGGTCACCAATTCCCTTCGGGGTATTTTTTTATTGTCCAATTAATTTCAAAAATTCAGCTTCCGAAATTCTTGAGATCCCAAGTTTATCCGCCTTGTCAGTTTTGCCTTTACCTGGCTTTTCGCCCACGATTAAAGCTGTAGTAGTTTTAGTCACCGAAGAAGTTACTGTCGCACCAAGTTCGCGCAACTTATCCTCTGCTTCCTCCCGTCCCATCGAAGAGAGTGTACCCGTCACGATATAAGATTTACCATCAAGCGGTAAGTTCTTGCTGCTTTCTTCTGCCGGCCACATTCCAAGATTCTTCAAATCATCCAAAAGTTTAATATTGTCTTCATCACTAAACCACGCCAAAATTGACTCGGCCACCACTTCCCCCACATCCGCAATTTCTAATAAATCCTCTTCCGTTGCATTTATTAAATTATCTAAGCTTCCAAATTTCTTTGCGAGTGCCATCGCTGTTTGCGCACCCACATGGCGAATCCCAAGTGCGGTGATAAATTTATTGAGATTAGGATTTTTCGAATTATTAATCGCTGAAATTAAATTCTTCGCCGAAAGCTCACCAAATCTCTCCAAACTCGCCACTTGATTTTCAGATAAACGATAAAGATCCGCGATCGATTTTACTAAGCCTGCATCCACCAAAGCTACTACATTTTTCTCACCCAAACCTTCAATATTAAGCGCCGGTTTTGAAGCATAATATTCAATCGCTCGTTTTAAAATAAAATCCGAAGTTTCACCTTTTACACGGTAAACAGCCTCTCCTTCCGGACGTTCAAACTCTAGTTCTGGGTATTGTTTTTTCAAGGCTTTCTCAAAGTCAAATACTTCAGTATTTTCCGGGCGAAGCGTAGTCAGAATTTCTTTAACTTGCGGAATGATATCACCTGCTTTATAAATAATCGCCGTATCACCAATCCTTGCATCTAGTCTCGCAATCTCATCCGCGTTATGGAGCGACGCATGCTTTACGGTTGTACCGGCTAAGGATACTGGCTCGAACAAAGCCACTGGCGTCGCCGCACCCGTCCGCCCAATCGAAATCACAATATCTTTAATTACAGTTGTCGCTTCCTCAGCTGGGAATTTATATGCCACCGCACCACGTGGAGTTTTACCAACGATCCCAAGATCGTCATAAATTTTACGATCATTGATTTTAATTACCATACCGTCAGTATTAAATTTCAAGCCTTTGCGGTACTCATCCAATTCTTTAATATATTCAAAGAGACCTTTAGTGTCCGTTCCCTTCCAAACTTTATCTTCACCAGAAGTCTGGAATCCTAATTTTCGAAGCATCTCGTAGGCCTCTTTGTGAGTAGGTAAATTTGGTTTCACTAAATCGTATGCAATAAACTTTAAAGGTCTAGATGCTGCAACTTTTGGATCTAGCTGACGGATTGACCCAGCCGCCAAATTTCTTGGGTTCGCAAAGTCACCTTTAAGTTCTTCAAAATCTTTTTTGAAAATGATAATCTCCCCTCGAATTTCCGCCTCATCAACATCAATTTTAAGCGGGATATTCTCAATTGTCTTCACATTCAGCGTCACATCTTCGCCGACCAGCCCATCCCCGCGTGTCACCGCCTGCACAAAAACTCCGTCCTGATATTTGAGTGAACATGCCAGCCCATCCATTTTGATATCAGTAAAGAACTCGGCGATCTCACCACCTGGAATTAACTTTTTGTTTCTAGCAATCCAATCCAAAACTTCCGCCGTAGAAAAGACATCAGCAAGACTAATCATTCTTTTTTCATGTGTCACTTTCTCAAATTTATCGAGTGCTTTACCCGCCACGCGTTGTGTTGGCGAGTCCGGAGTGATAAGCTCTGGAAATTCTGCTTCAAGCTCCGAAAGTTCATGTTTTAAGGAATCTGCCGCCGCTTCACTCATGATTGATTCATCTAGCACATGGTAATGATAGCGATAATCATTAATCAGTTCGCGAAGTTTATTTATTCTTTTTTCGGCTTCGTTTTTGTTCATTTTTTTCCTCCTCTTTTACATCGAATTGCAGCACCCATCGGTAATAAGTGTAAAAATATGTCGCAGTATAAATTGCCGTAAAACAAGTCATAGTCACAAGACATACCGGAATAAACGGAATCTCTCTCGTCCATTCAAATTGTTTCATAAATAAATCAAACATAATAAGCGGCATCATAATTATCGCCCACATCACCACTATAGTAATCACGAGCGCAATCATCCTAAGAATAAATCTAATTCTCCGGCTCGCCATCACTTCGTTAGCAGTCTTTAGAGCCTCCAAAGGATAAAGCCCCGGTGCCGTAACCGCCACAAGCGCCATAATCGTACTAGACAAAAGATATCCCGAAAGCAAAATCATTAAAGCTGCAAATGCCAAAAACAAAAGTGCATAAAATGGCGTGTCTAGAAAATGCGTCTCTACCGCCGCCGAATACGCAATCACTAAAATCATCACCGGGATACATTGGATTACCGCCACCACCAAAACCACGAAAGTAGAAAGTAGTGGCGACATTGAATTATACATTGCATCACGAAGCCCCATTTCGTGCCCCGCCATCCGGTGCCGCAAAATAAAGATCGTGATCAACCAGATAATCAAGAAAATTAAAGCCACAAACACCCATGCACCAGCGTTGGCATTATTAGAAAGTCCACCTGTAAAAACCGTAGAAATCAAAAGCAACCCAGATTTAGTAAAGGTTCCAATATCGCCCACGCCAGTTTCCTGCGCAGTTTTATCTAATATAGTCTGGAATTCCCGATAAGTAGACTCGCTCATGAGCCCCACGAATAGAATTGACGCAATCACCATCACTGCTACAAGTGGCAAAAAAATCTTCCAGTTTTTAAAAATTAACCGGAAAGAATTCAGGATATGATACATCATACCCGGGACTTCTAGATCCCGTTTATAGTCCTCACGATAGGAACGTTTGAAAGATTTATGTTTAGAAGTTCCACTTGCCATTTTCAAGCCTCTCAATACGTTTTTCTAATGGTGGATGTGTGCTAAACAAATTATTGAGAAAACTTTTGCGAAGCGGGTCATTGATATACATCGAAGCAGAAGCCGAGTTTTGATTTTTCATCGGCTGGCTATGTGATTGAAGTTTTTTAAGTGCATCAATCATTCCCTCTGGATAACGTGTAATATTCACGGCTGAAGCATCGGCGAGATATTCGCGTTCACGAGACACCGCCATTTGTGCAATCGCAGCGCAAAATGGCGCAAAAATCGCCGCAAGTACAATCAAAATATACCCAACTGGGCTTCCCTCATCATTACGACGACGGTTACCATAAAACATCATTCGCATTGCAATATCGGAAATCATACCCACTACGCAAACCAAACCAAATACAATCATCGACACCCGGATATCGTAATTTTTTACATGCGACATCTCGTGAGCCATCACGGCAGTAAGCTCTTTATCGTTCATCACGTCGAGTAAGCCCGTAGTCGCTGCTACAATCGAGTGTTGCGGATCTCTACCAGTCGCAAATGCATTTGGAGCCGGATCTTCAATAAGATAGACCTTCGGCATTGGCAAGCCCGTCGTAATCGACAAATTTTCTACCGCATTATAAAGTCTTGGATTATCTTTTTTCTGAATTTCTTTAGCGCCAGACATCATTGTCGCGACTGAACCCGCCAAGAAATATTGAATTAAAGCATAAATAATTGCAGCCAAACTTACCCATAGCATCACGTACCAATCTTGTACAAAGTATGCCACAGCTGCAGCCAAAGCCATAATGATGGCCACAAAAACCATCATTATAACTATTGTCCGTCTTTTATTTTGTGCAATTTGCTTATACATTTATTTAGAATTTAACTTCTGGTGCTTTGTCAATCTTAGCTTTCTCAGTTTCAGTTACTTCAAAGTAATCACGTTTCTTGAAGTGACCAATCATTTTGTTGATAAGATTGGTTGGGAAAGTCATGATTTTAGCATTAAGTTCTTTCACACCAGAATTATAAAATCTACGTGCAGCTTGAATTTTGTCCTCTACATCTTGAAGTTGACCTTGAAGAGTCACAAAGTTTTCGTTTGCTTTAAGTTCTGGATAAGCTTCTGCAATCGCAAAGATTTTTGAAAGTGCAAGTTGCATTTCATTCTCAGCTTCGGCAGCAGCTTTTACGGTTTTTGCACCCATTGCTGCAGAACGAGCTTGAGTTACCATCTCAAAAGTTTCTTTTTCATGTTTTACGTAGCCTTTTACAGTTTCTACTACATTCGGGATCAAGTCTGCCCGATATTTAAGTTGTACGGTGATATCGCTCCAGGCTTCATTGACACGCTCGTTTAAACGTACCAAGGAATTATAGATAGCAGCAAAGATGCCGACTAGTAAAATTATAACTCCAACTACGATACCAACAATAGCTAATGGGTTCATTTCCACTCCTTATATTATTAATATATCCATTATACCAAATTTTCCTTTTTTAGTAAAACTATGCTAAAATAAAGAGAACGGGGTGCTTTGGCGGAGTGGTTACGCAGCGGTCTGCAAAACCGCGTACACCGGTTCAATTCCGGTAGGCACCTCCATTTTTTATACCTAAAATTGGAGTAACACAATTCCCACCACAACCAACACTGTGGCTGTAAGATGCGCTAAAATAGTTTTTCTCCTCATATCCTCACGACCAAACTTTGGCCAGAGCAGGGTAAACAAAAGTCCTAAGAAGAAAAGCACAATCGGTGCCGCCGCATCACAAGCCGCCGAAGCTAATGCTACTACTGGAGCCGAAGCTAACGCTAAACGATAACTAACATCATACGCTAGGACCAACACAAAATCCAGCGTTAACGGTCTTAGTACTTTGCCCTTACTAGATTTCATCACCGATTTCCAGCGCCTTCGTGCTTTCGGCCAACAAATCGTCACAAGCACGCTACTGATTCCCTTTCCTAAAAGCATAAATGCGATACTTTGATAAATATCGAGAGACGTATCTTCCGTGGCCAAAAACACCAAATTAGTCACCACGTCAATCAAAAGATAAAGTGCTATATACATTGCCGCCTTGAATTTTATTTTGCGACTCCGTTTTCTCGTAGAAAGAATAATTATAATTGGCGCCGCTAATATTATAAAAAATGCTACAAACTGCAATATAGTAATTTCTTCGTGCAAGAACAAAAATCCAGCAATCAAATAGAATACTGGCGATAATTGGAAAAATATCCCTACCTCAGTAACGTTACTAGTTTCTATCGCCTTATAATACGGGATATCCGAAAGCCCGTTGATGAGCCCCGCAATAATTAGTACACCTACAGCGGTAGAAGCAAGCTCGGCGAAATTAACACCAGAAAAGAATAGAAATAAAACAGAAACTAAAATAAACGCAAAACCATGAAAAACTTTTTGGGCCATTGCCAAACGATCTTTAAAATACACATCAGTGATGTAATTATCCGTATATGTAGAAGTAGCATCAGATAACACTGCTATTGCTACGAGTATAATCCATGGTTCCATTTTTGTATTTTATTATCTACATTTACAATTATACGTAAAAATTCCCAAAAATACAATTTTTGTGTTATAATAATAGTATTAATAACCGTGCGAGCGTAGCTCAGTTGTTTAGAGCGCTTCCTTGCCAAGGAAGAGGTCGAGAGTTAGAGTCTCTTCGCTCGCACCATTTTTTGTGCTTTTTAAATTT
>JAEEGL014787058.1_pt1 | contig 10708 bp, 11 predicted proteins | sample 9134231 | NCBI WGS metagenome assembly JAEEGL01 (sample SAMN16246548, study PRJNA631951) | gut metagenome | biome: gut microbiome; feature: rumen; material: fiber-attached | host: Bos | place: Iran: Karaj | collected 2018-10 | reverse complement strand
GATCCTCGTCGTCGACGAAGTCCTCGCCGTCGGCGACGCCGAGTTCCAGAAAAAGGCCGTAGGCAAGATGCAGGATGTCTCCCGCGGCGAGGGGCGGACCGTGCTTTTCGTGAGCCACAATATGCGGTCGGTGCGAAACCTCTGCACTTCTTCTGTCGTTTTGGAAAATGGCCGAATCGCATTTCTGGGCGATGTGGATTCCGGCATCTCCTACTACATGCAGTCATCTACCCTCCCGGATGGAGATTCGGATATCCAAAAACTGCCCAGAAGTGCAGAATGTACGGGAATTGTCCGTTTCACTGACATCCGTTTTCTGAATGCCGATGGCGAGGAGGAAGACCCACATTGTGGGAAAACGATGGTGGCTCGAATTTCCTACACCGCATCGGAAGACTGCAATCACTGCGCCATGTCCGTCGGTGTTAGCGACTTGTATGGTGGCAGGATTTTTTCGATTCCGACGCTTGTCACAATGGACCGCTTCTCCATTCCCAAGGGCAGCCATGAAGTCGATCTCGTGCTTCCAAAGTTGACTCTATCGCCTGGAACATACCTCTTTGGAGTTCATTGTGTGGCCAATGGAAGTCTCGCCGACTGGCTTGAATACGCCGTGAAGTTCAATGTGATTGATGATGATTTCTACGGCACAGGGCGAATGATTGGATCACATCTGGCAGGGAAGGCGGTTCTTTGCGAACACAGTTGGAGGTTTCATTGACTCGAAGGTTATAGAGCAAGAGGGAATTTCTTCTTGTTGGAAGGAAGGTTTTATGAAAACGTTTCACATACAGATTGACAATCTTGGACCAATTAAATCAGCGTCTTTCGACGCTGCGCAAATGAACATCGTTTGTGGTAAGAATAATAGCGGAAAGAGCGTTTTTCTGCACACAGTTTATTGCCTATTGGCATATTGGCGGTATCGAATTCCCATGGAATTGAACCCGGAGGATGAGCGTTCAATGCTCTCAATCGGAGATTCGAACATTGATTATGAGAAATACATTTCCTCGATAGACCGAGAAGTCAATGATTCAATGATTGATTTTATTAATCAATTGCCGACTTTGCTTGCAAAGGATATTGATGTCTCGAAAACAAGAATTTCTTTTAGTATCGGCAAAGAATATGCAATGAATTTGTTTCAATCTCTTAACTTAGATTTCAACTTCGAGATATCAAAGGATGCTGCTTTTAGGATAACGAAGGAAAAAGGCTCGTTTCGAGTGAGATGTGTCCTTGTCAACAAGACGGGATCTAACCTCGATGAGGATGGCGTTATGAATGCATATCGATTTGTGACTGCGCAGATCCGCCATTTTGTCTTGCCGACCCCCATGTTGCTAACGGCGGAGCGCGCAGGTTCCATCATGTATGGTGCTGACGTTCTCGCTCATGGATTTCAGCTTTCTCAGAATGCAATAGGCCAACACCCGACAATTCAGCATAAATATCCATATGCGCTAATACAGGAAATACAGTTTCTTCAGGATATTAAGCGCGGTCAGTTAGAATCTGTAGCGTCTGCTTCGAATGGTGTGGTAAGTGGGCTTGTTAACGAGTTCAGCAACAAGGTTGCAAGAGGGAGTTTTCGAGTTGATGATGGCAGAATCTTCTATCAGTCAACCGATATGCCCGGCAAGGAAAAGATTGATGTTGAGGCGGCCTCAACATCCGTCAAGGCACTTGTGGAGTTACATTATTTTCTTAGGTCAATGCGAAGGTTGTCTTCATTGTTGATGATAGACGAGCCAGAACTGAACTTGCATCCTGAGCGGCAACGGGAACTGATCCGCTTCCTTTCAAAGCTGGTGAATGTTGGCGGTGTCGGGGTGGCAATCTCGACACACAGTCCTACAATAGTCAGGGAGTTGAATACACTTATCGCGCTTGCGGAGAACAAAGAACAATGTAATGCCGTGATTCGGACTTTTGGATATGCTCAAGAGGAATTGCTGTCGAAAGACCGTGTTGCCTGTGGCATTGTAGAGAAAGGTGAAATGATACAGCAGAAAGGGGAAGACTTAGGAAGAGGGTTCTTTGTCAAGTCTTTCGATGATTCTGCGGATCAGATTTCCAATGTTCAGGCTGCTATTGTGGAGAAGTGGAATGAATAATGAGCCACAGGATTATTTCAGTTTTTTTTCTCAACTATTTAACCCAGAAGTAGAGAAACAACCTGAATGCATCGTCAGTGGTAATGATGTTCGGATTCGGCTGACGGAAGAGGCAATCTCCAACTCCTTTGCACTTCTTCAGGATAAAAATATAAAAGTATATCAGATTGATAAACATTTTGAACAATTGCCAATCTTTAATCCGTCCAGACAGCATGGCTTTCGATGCAAGCATGACTATTTGCTGATACATCAAGCTGAAGATACGCTGGAGGTCTATTTTGTTGAAATGAAGTCTGGTAAAGATACATTTGACCACATCCGCCATCAGTTACAAGGTGGCATCGCTTTATTTGCCTACATACAACGATTGAGCATGGATAGACTTGGCTTGAAGTGGCCGTTGGGAGTAATCAAGTTTTATGCGGTTGCTCTTTTCCATACCAAGCGATTCCCCGAAACAACAGGTTTAAATCGTATTGCGGAGATAAAGAAGGAACGAGAATCGGAAGTGAAGCGGTATAAAGATGTAAAAGGGGTGTACTGTGTTAGAAACAATAACATCGATTTGATGGAAATGCGTAGGTGTTGCGCCGAGGTATCATATTGCTTGTGTTTGCCAAATGCATTTACGAATTACCCAAAGGAAGTCGCAGATTGATTTCCCATATAATCACGTTTGAAGATCGGAGTCAGGGATGAGCAATCAGAAACACCACTACACCGACGAGAAGAATGCGCAAATCGTCATTGCGCTTCTGAAGGCCCATGGCATCCGCAAGATTATCGCTAATCCGGGCGCCACAAACATTCCATTTACCGGGAGTGTGCAAAACGATCCGTGGTTTCAAGTTTTTTCGGGAGTCGACGAACGACATTCCGCCTATCTCGCCGTCGGCATGGCGGTAGAAAGCGGGGAGCCAGTTGTTCTCAGTTGCACGGCGGCGACGGCCAGCCGCAACTATTTGCCTGCACTAACCGAGGCTTACTATCGGAAACTCCCTGTCCTTGCCTTAACATCGGTTCACCACATGAACTCTTTGGGGAATCTGCTTCCCCAAATGTTGGATCGTACAAATCCTCCCAAAGACGCCATTCGTTATTCTCTGCAATGCCCGGTCCCCCATACAAAATTGGAGTTTGAGGACTGCGTGTCCAATGTCAACAAGGCGATTTTGGAGCTTTTCCGTCATGGAGGCGGTCCCGTTCACATCAATTTGGAAACGGAGCGGACATTTACATACACCACCACAGCTCTTCCAGATGTTCGTGTAATTCGCCGCGTAACTCCATTCCAAACGGATTGGCCCGAAATCAAGCAGGAATGGAAAGTAGCCGTCTGGGCAACGTGCCACAAGCGGTTCTCTGCCGATGAGATTGAGGCTCTTGCACGATTCGTCAAGGCGCACGATGCCGTGGTGTTGACGGACAGGACGAGTTCGACATACAGCGGACTGGGTGCCGTTGGCTCCAGGCTGCTCATGCTCCAGCAAGGATGGTCTGCGAATCCACGATACCGGGATTTGATTCCCGACCTTGTGATTCAAATCGGCGAGGTTCCCGGCGACTACTCGGCCATGAGCGTTGCCGGCAAGGCGAAGCAGATTTGGCGCGTTTCGGATGACGGCGAGGCGCGCGATTTGTTCCATAGGCTCACAAATGTCTTTGAGATGCCGGAAATCGTGTTCTTCCGGCATTATTCGGATGGGGCGGAACGCCCTCTGGAATACGTTTCGCGATGGAACGAGGCCACGGATAGCCTCCAGAAGCGGCTTCCCAACCTTCCGTTCGGCAACATCTGGATCGCCTCGCAACTGCATGATAGTCTTCCTGCTGGTTCCGAGGTCCACCTTGGCATACTCAACAGCTTGAGGTCCTGGAACATGTTCCCGCTTCCGGTAGGGGTGACATCGGCAAGCAATGTCGGAGGATTCGGCATCGATGGGTGCGTTTCTACGATGATTGGAGCCTCGCTTGCCTCTCCGCAGAAGCTGTTCTTCGGCGTTTTCGGCGATTTGGCCTTCTTCTACGACCTCAACGCGCTTGGAAATCGTCATATCGGGCGTAATCTTCGCATTCTTGTAGTGAACAACAGCTGTGGCGCGGAGTTTACGCTTTCCGCGCATCCTGCCTCGCAGTTCGGTGACCAGACGCTTGATTATCTCGCCGCCGGAAGGCACTTCGGGAACGGTTCGAGGACTCTTGTGCAGCATTATGCCGAGGATTTGGGGTTCCGCTATCTCTCCGCCTCCAGTAAGGAGGAGTTCCTTGCATGTCGCGACGAATACCTTTCCGCAGATGGGGACAAACCGATTCTCTTTGAGTGTTTCACGAACCCAAAGAATGAGTCGGATGCGCTGGAAGCGGTAAAGGCCATTGAGACTTCTCCGCCCGCACCGCCGCAGCATCGATCACTGTCGGGAATGGTCAAGGCAACTGTCCCGCAGCGAGTCAAAAACGCCATCAAGGAGCTCGTGAAGTAATGGCGACTGTTTTACTTCTAGGCGGATATTTGGAGGATGGCCTTTCTTATGAATTGATAGGATTCAATAATAATTCACACCATCGATGGTTGTATCAGGATCGGAATGCGGCACTGGATTGTCTCGTTCATACTAGGTCTCCACTTTCCTCCTTTTTCTTATCGGAAAGAAAACTCTATTTGAAAGCTCAATATCCAGCTTTTTTCAACAGTCAACCTATGCGGATCGTCCGAAAGCTTCGTCGACTTGCGCATCTATGAAAATCGGCATTCTCACATTCCAACCATCTTTGAATTATGGTGGCATATTGCAATGCCTAGCCCTTAAGCAGACTTTTGAGGCTATGGGACATGAGGTGTCGGTTATTAATCGTAGACATCCGGTTTTGGGGGATATGCTGGCGGGACCATATCCAACATGGGGTAAGCGTCTCTGGTTACGTTTTGCCATGCGCAGTCTCGCTGGCCTTGATGACTTTCGGATGTGGCTGAGATACCGCAGGACTCGGTTATTCATCAAGACGCATTTGAATTTGACGAACTATGCGATCACGACTTGGACTGACGCTCCAAAAGACTTAGGCCTTGACATGGTGGTCGTTGGCAGCGACCAAGTTTGGCACTGTGGAGATTGGGGAGATCCTTCTCTCTTTCTTCTTGAAAACGCACCACTCTTTCCGGCGATTGCCTATTCCGCGTCATTTGGGATGCCAGAACTCCCAGGGCAAATCACAACCGGGTTGTTTTCATGCGACGACATCCCGAACAGATACAAACAAGGACTTGCCCGGTTTCGTCTCATATCGTGTCGGGAATCCGAGGGAGTCCGAATCTGTCGGAATCTGGGTTTCCCTGCGGCGCATGTGGTAGACCCAACGCTATTGCCATGCCTTCAAAAGTTTCGAAAAAACAAACAACGGTTGTTGGCATGCTACTTGATGACGATTTCCGTGGCCGAGGTCATTGCGCAAGCAGAGCGATTGGAGAGATTCGCGAAACGCTTTGGTTGCAAGGTACGACTTTTTATTCGTGATGGAAATGCGCAAGCTATCCAGACGTTACCGTTCCCAAAGAATGTCTCTTCCACTCGCATATGGATTTGCGGCCGTTGGCGAAGAGCAACCTCACCATTCAGTTTGGAACTTGATGCCGGACCTCAGGAGTTTTTGGATGCCATGTCGAAAGCACAGTGGGTCGTCACGGACTCGTTCCACGGCTTGATGTTCTCAATCAGAAACAATTGCAATGTTCGGATTCTTCGTCCGTCGAATGCCAATCGCGCCACGATGTTCGCCCGAATCGAGGAATTCGCCCCACACTTCAAGGGTCCCCTCTTCGCGAACGAAATGGATGCCGCTTTGGAATCAATTGAGTGTGGCGAAAGAGTCGAATTTGATTACACTTGGCTTGAACACCGGAGGGTTGAGTCGTTGGAATGGTTGACCAATGCCCTTAACGCGGCTTTGTGCGACGGGAATGACGGCAATCACGGGGAGCAGTATTAGGAGACTCGGTGAATGAAGAATCGCATCAATGTTCTAATAGCCTGTGATTGCAGGGAAAAAGATGACAATCATTTCGTGCATGTCCTGCGAGATTCACTACGGGCGGAGGGTGTGGAAGTGACGGCGAGCGCCGAGGAGTTCTGGAATCCTTCCAGGCACTATGACATCGTCCATTTTCAATGGCCAGAGGCTGTGTCGTTGGGATTGGGACGAATTCATCTGGCGGCACTTGCTGGACGGATAAGACGATTCGAAGAGGCGAAAACGAGATTCGCATTGACGCGGCATAATGAGATTAGCCACAGATATCGGACGGAAAATGTCCGCCAGCTCTACAAACTTGTGGAGTCATCATGCGATGTCGTGTTCCACATGGGCGAGTACAGCAAGGACACCATGCCGGCGGAGAACCGCAAACCCGGTTCCATGCACCGCGTGGTTCCTCACTTCATTTATCCTGTTGTGCCGCGTCTGAACAAGGCAGAATCGCGAAAACTATTAGGTATTCCGTCATCGACAAAAGTCGTTCTGGTTTTTGGTGATTTTCGCACCGATGAAGAACGTGAAATGGTGCTTTCCATAGGCAAGAAGCTCAAGAGCGATCAAATCAAGATGATTGCCCCGCGGCTGTTTGAAAACCCCATTCGCGGCCATGGCAAAATGGCTGCATATCGCGAACTTCGGCATAGATTGCACTTTCTCAAATACGGGCTGTTTTTAAAACGATACAGCTTCGTTTCGGACATCGAGATGTCGCGATTGTTCTCTGCGTGCGATGTAGTGCTCATTCAGCGAAAACGAATCTTAAACTCCGGTAATGTCCCGATGGGCTTTTACTTTGGAAAGACCGTTGCTGGTCCAGACCGTGGGAATGTCGGTGAAATCTTAAGACTCACCGGCAATTCGGTATTTGACCCGGAAAATGTGGATTCTGCGGCAAAGGCAGTTCGTGAGGCATTCGCTCTTGCAGAAAAGGGCAAAGGGGAAGAAAACCGACGCTATGCGGAGACATACTGGACGCCGGAGATTTGTGCTCGTAGTATTGTCAACGGATACAAGAGCATTATGTCATTCACTTCGTAATGTTGTCGCTGATCCACCACCCGCAAGTCACGAATCAAAACCACAAAATACACGAAACCAGGGCTCCTGCGCCGCTGGGATTAACACAGAGACACAAAGACTCAGAGGCACAGAGCCGTAGCGCCCCTTTCCGTGTATTCCGTGTATTCCGTGGTGACCTCCTCCGTCCGGCGGCCTCCGTGTCTCTGAGCCTCTGGGTCTCTGTGTTGAAAACAACGCTGCACTGCCTCTGCGTCGCTGGGATTAACACAGAGACACGAAGACGCAGAGGCACAGAGCCGCAGCGCCGCCCGCGCGTCACGAATCCAAACCACGGAATACACAGAATACACGGAACAAGCGCCATGCGCCGCTGGGATTAACACAGAGACACGAAGACGCAGAAGCACAGGGCCGCAGCGCCCCATTCCGTGTGTTCCGTGTATTCCGTGGTTACCTCCTCCGGCCGGCGGCCTCCGTGTCTCTGAGCCTCTGGGTCTCTGTGTTGAAAACAGCGCTGCACCGCCCTTGCGCCGCTGGGATGAATACAGAGACACGAAGACGCAGAGGCACAGAGCCGTAGCGCCACCCGCGCGTCACGGATCCAAACCACGGAATACACAGAATACACGGAACAAGCGCCATGCGCCGCTGGGATTAACACAGAGACACAAAGACGCAGAGGCACAGAACCGCAGCGCCCCTTTCTGTGTATTCCGTGTATTCCGTGGTTACCTCCTCCATCTGGTGGCCTCCGTGTCTTTGTGCCTCTGGATCTCTGTGTTGAAAACCGCGACGCATCGCCGCCCGCGCGTCACGGATCCGAACCACGGAATACACAGAATACACGGAACAAGCACTCCTGCGCTGCGGAATTAACACAGAGACACAAAAACGCAGAGGCACAGAGCCGCAGCGCCCCCTTCCGTGTATTCCGTGTGTTCCGTGTATTCCGTGGTGACCTCCTCCGTCCGGCGGCCTCCGTGTCTCTGAGCCTCTGGGGCTCTGTGTTGAAAACAGCGCTGCACCGCCCTTGCGCCGCTGGGATTAACACAGAGACACGAAGACACGGAACAAGCTTCCCTCTGCCGCTGGGATTAACACAGAGACACAGAGCCACAGAGGCACAGAGCCGCAGCGCCCCTTTCTGTGTATTCCGTGTATTCCGTGGTTTCCTCCTCCGGCCGGCGGCCTCTGTGTCTCTGAGCCTCTGAGTCTCTGTGTTGAAAACTGCGCTGCATCGCCGCCCGCACGTCACGGATCCAAACCACGGAATACACAGAATACACGGAACAAGCGCCATGCGCCGCTGGGATTAACACAGAGACACAAAAACTCAGCGGCACAGAGCCGTAGCGCCCCCTTCCGTGTGTTCCGTGTATTCCGTGGTTCCCTCCTCCATCCGGCGGCGTCCGTGTCTCTGAGCCTCTGGGTCTCTGTGTTGAAAACCGCGCCGCATCGCGGCCTGCGCGTCACGGATCCAAACCACGGAATACACAGAATACACAGAACAAGCTCCCCTGTGCCGCTGGGATTAACAGAGAGACACAGAGGCACAGAGCTGTAGCGCCCCATTCTGTGTATTCCGTGTATTCCGTGGTGACCTCCTCCGGCCGCCTCGGTGTCTCTGTGCCTCTGGGTCTCTGTGTTGAAAACAGCGCTGCCCCCCCCCTGCGCTGCGGAATTAACACAGAGACACGAAGACACAGAGGCACAGAGCCGCAGCGCATCTTTCCCACCAATTGACGATTCCCGGCGGCCATGGTAGAATCGGCGGCAGAGTTATACTGACTTATACATGGTTATTCGCTGTTCCCTGTATAACTCGGTATAAGTTCCAATAACAGATAGAAGAATGTAGAAAATGAACAGACTGAACAATCCCTTCACTCCCGGCGCTGGTGCCCTTCCACCGGAATTGGCGGGGCGGGCTGGGGTCATTGAAGATGGCAGGATTCTCGCCGGTCGGACGCTACTGCACCGCTACGAAAAAAGTCTGCTGTTGACGGGCCTTCGGGGTGTGGGCAAGACCGTTTTGCTGAAACATCTTGCGGAAGACGCTCGACGCAATGGCATTGTCCCGGTTGTGGTGGAGGTTCGCAACTCCGATGGCGACTTCGAGGAATTGGCATTGCGCATCAGGGCGGCTCTTTGCGCCATTGACTTCAACAGTGGCGTTAAGGCTTCGGTGAACCATGCGTTCTCCGTTCTTCGGAATTTTGTGCAGACGTTTTCCATCAATATCGGTGATTTCGGGATTTCCCTTGAAACTGCACAGGGGGTCGCGTCTTCTGGAAAGATGGAACTTGATCTGTCCGAAGTTCTTTTGGCGTGTGCCCGTGCCGCACGGGAGTCCAACACGGCCATCGGTCTCTATGTGGATGAACTTCAGAATCTTCCCATCGAGGCCATGCGCGGGATTATCGTCGCTCTGCATTTCGCAGCGCAGGAGGTGTTGCCCCTGTATCTCGTCGGTTCCGGTCTTCCCTCCATCCGTGCCCTTGTCGGGAAAAGCAAAACATACGCCGAGCGGATGTTCAACTACTCTGACATCGGTGCGCTGACCGAATCCGATGTTGATGTCGCCATTACCATTCCACTCAATAACAATGGCTTGAATATTGGTTCTGACGCCATCTCTGAAGTGTTCAGAATGACGCAAGGGTATCCCTACTTCCTGCAGGAGTACGGTTATCAGTTGTGGAATGCGGTGCAGAATACATCCATCACGCTGGAGGACGTGAGGCACATCGCACCGGCTGTTCAAACGCGGTTGGACGCCAACTTTTTCGATGTCCGGTTTGACCGCATCTCCAACCGCGAAAGGGACTTCCTCCGCGCCATGGCCGATTTCCCGCAGGAAGAACCCGTCTCCACGACGGATGTCGCCACCAGGATGGGACGTGGCATCGGTGCCGTTTCCCCTGTTCGAGCCGCCCTGATTGCCAAGGGGATGATCTATGCCCCTTCCTATGGAAAGGTTGCCTACACAGTTCCATTGTTCGCGGACTACATGAAGCGGACGATGCCGCAAGCGCTCCTGCGCCGCCGAGATTAACACAGAGACACAAAGACACAGAGGCACAGAGCCGTAGCGTCCCTTTCCGTGTATTCCGTGGTTCCCTTATCCCTCACACCAGTCGAGGGAGACGGCATCGGGCGGCGGGTCTTTCGCCACGAAGAGGCTTGTGACGATCCGTTCATACCGGGAGGCGAATGGCAGATTGCCCGCCTTGGCTTCCAGTTCGGCGCGGGCGTGCTCCGCCTCGGCGGGGGATAGCGTCAGCTTGGCCTCGCCGACGAGAAGCGTCTTCCGGTCCGTGGATTCCGCGACAACATCGATCTCCATCGGCCTTCTGTTGAGGCCCGTTCCCCACCACCGCGCGGCATTCCGAAAACGGACCTCGAAACCCGGAAGGGGCTTGCTCTGCACTTCCACGCGGATGAGTCGTTCCCAGACACCGCCAAGATGGGACGCATACAGATGATCGAAAGCCCTGCGGTCCTCGGGTTGTTCCAGGAAATCGGGTCTGGACCAG
>JAEEGL013645274.1_pt1 | contig 10708 bp, 10 predicted proteins | sample 9134231 | NCBI WGS metagenome assembly JAEEGL01 (sample SAMN16246548, study PRJNA631951) | gut metagenome | biome: gut microbiome; feature: rumen; material: fiber-attached | host: Bos | place: Iran: Karaj | collected 2018-10 | reverse complement strand
GAGGACGTATTCGCCCAAGTACGTAAACACGTCGGTTTGTTCGGGACGGCTTGCCCCGTTGTAGAATACCGTTATATTGTCGCCTCCGTTCGTCAGGGCTATGCGGATTTTCCCCCGTTCGTCGTATTCGTCGCCCCTGAGGTTTTCGTAGTACCGCCCCGATTGCTTGAACTGACAGTTAAACGCCCGTTCGGGGTTCTCCCAAATAGCCGTTACAACCGCCTGTTTGTTCTCGTTTGCCATATAGTAAAATGTAGTTTTGAACAGTTATTTCTAACTTCTGTAATGTAATATTTTCGGAACTTAACGGGCTAAACTATCCCGTTCTCCCTGAACTCCGTTAGTAGTCCGTACCGACGTCCCAAACGTTCGAACCTTGCGACGTCCTCCGCCAACTCCCCCCAACTGTGGGAGCCGTCCGAAAAACGGCGTTGCCATTCCTTTGCCTGTTCCCGTGCCTGTTCCTTTCGGCGGGCGTATTCGTTCGTTCCCATATCCTCAGAACTTAGGCGGTTGCCCGTCGGCTTTGGGTTTCCAATTGGCGGCGTACTGTTCGAACGCCTCCGTAACCACGGCGTTTATTTTCCGCCTGTCCCACTCCGCTATAACCCTAATCTTTTCGGCGGTTGCGGGCGGTATCGAATAACTGACGGTTTTATAGTTCCCTCTCACTTTCTCCGTCGGGGTTTCCTGTACGGGTTCCTGTGCTTTCGCCGTCGTGGGCGTCGGGTTTATAATGTTTCCCAACGTTGTATCTAAGTTCTTTTTCATATCGTTCTAATTATAAATAGTTGTTATGGTTTGAAAAGTCAATACAGTTCACTAATAAACGTGTTTTTCGTGGCGTATCCTGTACGCCTTTACGAACTCCGTGGCGAACGCCGTGTAATCCTGAGCACCGTACGAACGTGGGGCGTAACTGAATATGTCGGTATCGGTGGCGGGTGCCTCCGACAATGCAACGTTTTCCCGTATAACGGTGTTGTACGTCGGGAACGCCTTGCGTACCTGTTCCGCCGTCGTTCGGTGCAAACTCTTGCGTTTGTCGTACTTGCACAACAGTACCCGACACTCCAAAGGTGCACCCGTGCGGTTGGTGTTCACGTCCGCAATAATGTCCCGAACGGAAACAAGCCCACGGGTTGCCAATACGTCGGGGTTCGTCGTTATAACGGCATTGTCGGCGGCGTACAGGGCGGAAATGGACAATAACCCGATTGTCGGCGTCGTGTCTATAACGATAACGTCGTATTTGTCCCTGTACTGTTTGACGACGTTGCCGAACCGTGTAACCCTGTCGGGTTCGTTCGCTAACATAACCTCCGCCGCAAACATATCCCTTTCGGACGGTAGCACGTCAAGAACGCCGACGCCCTTGCCTGAGGGGAGAACCCGCACGGGCTGAATATATGGGGCGTTCTTAACTTTCAGGGCGTCGTAAATGGTTCCCTGTGCCGTGGAGGTGTCAACGCCGAACGTGTCCGTAAGGTTACATTGTCCGTCCATATCTATACAAAGGACGTCGAACCCGTGCAACCTGAGGGCGGCGGATAAGTTAACGGCGGTAGTCGTTTTTGCAACCCCGCCTTTGTTGTTAGTAATAACTGTTACTCTTGCCATATCGTTATATTGTTATCGTGTCCTTGTCGGTACCCATTTCGTACGTCACGCATACCCGCCAATACTCCCAAAGGACGTGTTCAACGGCGTCTAACGTTTCGGCGTGGGAATTATACAGTTTGTCCCCGCTATCGTCGCCGTATTCGGCTTGCAATAACGTCAGGAACTCGTTACGGAACGCCTCATAGGTGTTTAGGACGTTCAGGAAACGGCGGGAACTTTCGCCGATAATGAATTGTTTTGTTTTCATTGTTCTAAACTTTTTCGTTGGTGTTTATAAGTGTTGTAAGTGTTCTAATCGTTCTAAGTTCGGATTATAACCCCACGGCTTTATAAAGCCCGTCCAACAGGGTTTCGCCTCCGTTGTTCAGGCGTTGTTCCTCCCGCAACGTGGCGGTATAAATTTGCGTCGTGGCGGGGTTGGCGTGGCGTAACGTGTACTGTGCCATTTCCAAAGAACCGCCCGCCCGTAGGATATTCACGGCGGCGGTGTGCCTCAAACTGTGGGCGGTAAATACCTTATTATCCAAGCCCACGGATTTAAGCCCCTGTTTCGCTATGTCGGAAACGGTGCGGGTTGTCAGGCGTCCGCCGACGTTGTTACGGCTTACTGAGGCGAACAACGGGGCGTTATCGTCGGTAACGGTACGGGTGTTCAGGTATTCCCGAATAGGGTTATAACAGGCGTCCGTCAGGATAACGAAATTGTCCTTTTCGTCCCTCCCCTTGCCCTGAACCAACAGGACACGTTGCCCGCCTTTATAGGTAATGTCGCCGACGTTGGCACGTACAACCTCCACGCAACGCAATCCCGTCCGAACCATTAAATTAACTATTGCGTAATCCCGTGCGGACTGTGTACCCCGTTCGTGGTTCAACAGTTCCCCAACCTGTGCAACCGTCAGGGGTTGTTTACGGAACGCCTGTTTACGTTTCGGGGCGTGTAGTCCCTTGCCGATATTGGGGTAAATCTTGTTCGCCTCCGTCCATTCGTAGAACCTCCGCAAACTGTTGATATACGACGCCACGGTTAACGACGATTTGCCGCCGTTTAACAGTTCCTCTTTATAGGCAATCAAATCCGCAACGGTTAAGGTTGCGACGGAACGCCCTGAGGTTTCCACCCATTCGAAAAAGGTGTTAAGGGTTCGGAAATAAAGTGCACGGCTTGACGGCTTGACGTCCTGAGAAATGGCAAACGCCTGAACCGCCGTTTTTGCGTCCGCCTGAACCGTCAGGGGGGCGGCGTTGGGGGTTACTGTTACTGTGGTTTCCATTGTCCAAACTTGTTTCGTTGGTACAAATATAGTGATTATTTTGTAAATCCAATATATATTGTAATTAAATTCAGTAAAACTTAGAATACTTAGAAAACTTAGAATACTTAGAAATTCGTGGAGGCGTTAAAAAACCCCCGCCGTTTCACAACGTAAGGGGTTAACGAAAAAAGTTTAGAACAATCCCTTTCGGGACGTTTGCGGTACAAAGATAGGGATTTTCCCGTTACCGTCATAAAAGCCCCTGAAAACGGCTAAAAACGGGCAATACGGGGGCGTCGTCAAACACTCCCCCAACCGTTCGTTTCAACCTTGCGGAACGCAACCGAACGGAACCTGTTTGCCCGTTCCTCCATTCTCATAACCTTACGCCCCCACGGTGTCGGTTTTCCCCTATACGTCAGGCGTCTATACGGGGCGTCCAACATTTTCTCATAGTCCGCCAACGCACACAGGTACGCCAACCCGCAATTTCGCCGCCGTTCAACCTGAGAACCGTACAGGGGACGGAACGCCGAACGGCTCATAAATTTGCCGTCAACCAAATACAGGTTACGGCACGACAACCCCGTGACGGGACAAACGAAATAGTAATAGCCCGTTCCGTTGTTCAGGTTGGAGGGGGCGAACCTTAACGTTAGTTCGATACGGACGGGTTGCCCCTTGTACGTGTACGTCAGGACGGCGTACGGAACAACGCCCGCCGTGTTCGTTTGCATACGGATTGACGCAATAACCTGTTTTCCCTGTGTCCACGTTACCACGCCGTTCGCCTGTGATTGCGGGTAAAAATACCCCATACGTTTGCAGTCCGTTACGGATAAACGCAAATAGTCCTGTATCGTCGTCGCCATATCGTTTTTTGTTGGAGGTGTCTAAATTATTAGGGATTGTGGCGGTTCAACGGACGTTAGCGACGGTTAACCGCCCCAACTGAACGGCTCCCCGTAGTCCGTCGCAACGGTTTCAACCTTTGGCGTAACGTACGGCAATAACGCCAAAATCGTACGTACACGTTCTTTCGGTTCCAACTCTTGCAACAGTTCGGGCAAACGTTCGATTTCCTTTTGTACTATTTCTTTCAGGCGTCCGTGTAACCCTTTCGTCGTGGGTGCGGGTTGGACTATTTCGGTAGGTGCCTTTGCCATTCCTGAACGGATTAAAAGTTTTCCCAATAGTAGTGTATTTTCCCGTCGTCGTCGTCGTCCTTTGTGTTCGTGGAGAACGTCGGCGGGACTGTGGAGGTTTGCGTAATGGGTGCGGGTTCAGGTGTCGGCGTCGGTTCCTCCAAAGGTTTCGGGGGTTCCAATAGGGTGCCGTCCCACTCCCTGAGGGCGGACAATACGACGGTTTCCAACGAATTACGAAACGCCGTGTTCGCCTCCCATTCCGCCAAATACGTAACCGTCAGTTCCTCTTGATTGCCTAAGCAACGGACGAACGTTAACAGGCGTTGAACCAAACGCCCCTGTACGGGCGTACAATCTATTTCGAACGTCCACGGTTTGCCCGTCCTGTCAACGTGTTTTATCCTCATTCCGTCGGTGCCTGTGTACCCTGTGCGGAAATTGCGATAAGGTTGGAAAACACCTTTGCCCGTTCCTGAGGCGTCAGGGTTTCCAAATCCTTTTCAAAGCGGGAACGGTTGCGGTTAACCATTCCTAAAACCCATTCGTGGAGGGGTGCCAACGGCTTGTTTGCGGTTCCTTTCGTGCGTCCGCCCAAACGCCCCCGCCCGTCATTTTTCAAACGTCCCATTTTCTAAGTTTTCTAAGCGTTCTAATTAAACTAAGTGTTCTAATAAACTACCGCAATTTACTAATTTTCACTAACTTAACCAAACAAAACGGGGGTTATTTTCGTCTTTTTTTCTCCATTGACAACCTGTAACGTTATTCGTTGTAGTACGTCGTCGTTCCTGTCGTTCCCGTGGAGGGCGTCGTCGTTCCTGAGGCGTCAGGGGTTACGGGCTTGAACGGCAACCCCGCCCAATACTTTGCCATTGACTGAGAAATACGGCGGCGGGTTTCAGGGCTTTGTACCCTCCCCGTGTTCGCCTGTGCAATTTTGTCCTTTTGTGCCTGTGGCATATCATTCCGATACGTGCGTTTCATACTGTTGTAGTTGTTATTGTTTGTGTTATTCATATAGGTTTTATTATAAATATAGTTCAACTTAGAAAACTTAGAAATTTGGGGAAAATTTCACACGCACAACAGTTGGGGGTATATCCGTAAAGGGTACCCGCCTAAGTGTTATAGTTGGTATGGTTGGAACAGTTGGAACCCGTGCGGAACAGGAACGGCGGACAATTCACACGCCCGACGGTTCGAACGCCTGAAAACGGGGGTTCCTCCCTCCGTATTAGTTGACGAAAATAACGGCGGTTTTCCTTTGTTCTCCCTTTGTTCAAACGGGCAATACAGGGCGTTAGACGCACGTTTAACGTGTGTTACGACGTACGCCCCTCCACGTAGAAAAACGGCTTAATTTCGGCGTTTTATACCCCATTACAACGAGGCGGAACGATGGCACCGAAACAGGGCGTTTTGTCTATATTTTTGTGCAACTTTTTAAGCAACAGTTCGACGCCACCTAACAGGCACGGAACCAACCCGTTAGGGTTCCCGTACGGGGCGAAATTGTCAACTATTTAGTCAATCTTGAAAAATTGCACGGCTTTTCCTGTACACACTATTACACGGGGGTTTCGTCGGTGCCGAACCCGTGCTAACACGGACACCCATACGGAGAAAAAGAAAATAAAAAATCGGGGCGGACACGGTTCGACGTTCAGGCGTTCCCGTTTGGGGTACCCCCCACCCTTGACGTCGCAACCCCCTCCGTGCGTGGAAAGTTGCTAAAATCCCACGTACACACACGTACAAGCCCGTTTTTTCTCTAATTTTTCGGCATTTTTCCCGCACAACCCCCGTCGGAAAACGCAAATTTTTCCCGAAAAACGCCATTCTACGCACGTGTAGGGGCGTTTCCCTGTTTTTTTTACCCCCAAAAATGGTTCTATCGTTTGTGCGATTGGGTGCGTGGTCGTGGGCAATATCCGCTTACCTTTTGAACGTGCCCCCGTCGCCCCCCGTCCTGAGGGCACCAACGGGAACACGTCAGGCGTAAGCCCCTGTTCTTGTTTCCTGTTCAATCCCGTAAGGGTATAATAATGGGGCGTTGGCGTAAGCCATACACGCCCCTATTATACATTTTATAATGTATATAAAATATATAAGGGTTTTCCGCCCCCGCAACCGCCTCAGTCCCAACGGGTTACGTGTACCGTTGTCGCCAAGAAACCCCCGAAATGTCGCCAAGAAACCCCCGAAATGTCGCCAAGAAACCCCCGTGGGGCTTGAACTTAGAACCCTTAGAACCCTTATAAAGATAGTCGTTATTGTTGTTCGGGTGCCTCCGTCGTCGTGTCGGTTTCCTGTGGTATGTTTCCCCGCCTCCACTTATAGACGTATTCCCCTTTTCCGTTGCGGGTGTACGTGTACGACAATAACCAACCCTTTTGCCTGTACTCCACGAACCACGTTGCAACACGGCGTTTGTCACGGCTTTTGTGTTTGTCTATATTCCGTTTCGCCTTTACAATGTCCTCCGCCGTACCGCCTGACAGTTCAATTTCTTTCAATAGGGTATCGTACCCGAACACCTCATTTAACAGGGCGTTTTCCTCTTTTTGTCCTTTACTGAGGATTTGATAACGGAAATGGTTTTCCGCCCGTCCTTTCGCCGCCTTGCGGATTGCGTCAAAGTCCCCGAACGAAATAAGGTTGGGGCGTCCTTTCATAACGTCGGCGTTTACTTGTAGAACCAATTGCCCCGTATAAACGCCTGATACGCCTATTTGTTGGAGGGTAAACACACGTACCGCCTTGCAACCGTCCGAACGCCACACCGCCAAAAATAGCCCGTCAAGAACTTGCAAAGCCCTCATTATTTCCAATTTCTCCGTTTGGTTGGCGTCCTTGAACCCGATTAGTTCCGAAAACTCCGTTATGTTTGTTCGGAACGTGTAGTAACCCCCGACGGGGCGAACGTTGTGGAGGCGTTGCAACAGGTTGATACCCTCTATAACCTTTTCAACCGTTCGGGGCGTTACCTGTTCCGTCAGGTTGTGGCGTGTCATATAGTCCGTAATAAACGCCTGTATTGGCAAAATGCCCTTTGTCATTTGGGGCGTACCGTCAACTGAGGCGTACACGTCACGGGAACCCAACAGGGCGAACGTTTCAGGTATTCGTACGGTTTCCTGAGGTTCGGCGGGTTCGCTTGTTATCTTTTTACGTACCCGTTCGGTTTCCTCCACGGTTTCGGCGTCTATCATTTTCTCCACGTCCGCCGCTTTCCTTTGGAGGTTCTTGTATCGTTGTAGCCCAACACGTTCGGCGTATTCCCGTGCCTGTTCGAACGTCCCCAACACGGGCGGGAACTCTATTTCTTTCAGTTCGTCAGGCGTTGCGTTAAGGGCGTATTTCGATATGTAATAATAGTTTACGTATTCGTCAACCCCCGCAAAAACCTCCACGTAAGCAAAGAACTTGTTTGCCAATTCAGGTTCGACGCCCGCAAAGTCCAACGGTTCGACGATTTGAACCTTTACGCCGTCCTTTTCCCAAACGTTTTTCCTTATCCAATTGTACCCCGCCGCCAACATTGGGGCGGTGCCTGAGGCGAAACGGTTTATAAGGGTGTTAAGGTAGTTGCGTTTGCCCTCTATCCTTTTCTCCGTCGGGGTTGCGTTTATTTCTTCGTCGGAGTTGAAATATAACAACTTGAACTGTTTGAAATAGTCCGACGCCGTGCGGACGTTGTAGAAATACAACCCGAACAACAGGTTAAGCCCGTACTGTTCCGTCAGGTACAACCGCCACGGCTTGACGGTGTTGCACACTCTTACCTGTTCGGTTAACGGTAGGGCAATCAAATCGTAAAACCCCATAAGGGTAAAACAATAGTCCTGTACAACCCGTTCGACGGTTTCCGTTTCGGTAATGCCTGACGAAACCAACATTTTAATAACGTCCTCCACGTACAGGTTATAATACGCCTCCGCCCTGAGGGTTAACGCCTCCGTCGGCAAAAACACGTACCGCCCCGTTCCCTCCATTTGTTTGCGGCGTTCCCGAACGTCCCGTAACAGTTCTAACGTACTCTCACGGGTTGCGTGTTCCTGTTCGGGTTCCTGTGCCTGTTCCTGTTCCTGTGTGGGTTCCTGTTCGGTGTCCCACAATTTGCCCTGTTCCTCCATACTATTCCGTCATTTTTGCCGTGTCGTTCCTGTCAATGAAACCCCGTTCGCCGTCGTACGGCAACAGTCCCCAACCCTCCGTTTTACCGTCACGGGCTTTCATTCGTTCAATGTAGATATAACCCGTTTTCAGTTCCCGTTCCGCCTTGCCTAAACCTCCACGGGAATAGATACGGCTTGAACGTATATTCAGTTTATGAGGGGAAACGGACGTTTCGCCCTGTGCGTCGGTTTGGGAATACAGGAACTCTTGCGTTTTGTCAATTTGCCAAACCAAATAAATGTCGTGGGCTATACGTTCAATGTCGGCACCCTCCCCGATATTGGCGACGGTAATAGTATCAATACCGCCTTTCAAAACCTCCCTGTTCAACTGTGCGGCTATGATAATAGGCAACTCCGTACGGGCGGCACAATCTTTCAACGCCTTGCAAATGTCTTTCAGTTCGTCGTGGCGGGAATAGTTGCGGTTCCCCGTCGTTAGTAGTTGCATATAGTCCACGAACACGCCGCCGACGTCCACGCCCTTACGCCTGTAATCCTCCACGGTGCGGTAAACGTTCGAACAAATACTTTCTATCGTCGCCTCCGTGTGTATCAGTTTCAGGCGGGGGAACACGTTGGTTTTGTACTGTTCCACCTTGCGGCGTACTTGCGTACTGAGGGCGTCGTAGTGTTCCGATTTACCCATAAAACCGCCGTATTCAATCGGGGGGACGTCGCCACGTACAACGGCTTTTATCGTTTTCTTGCGGGTTTGTTCCTTGAAACAATACGCCCTGTCCTCCGTGCGTCCGTCGGACGTCGTGGGTATGTCAATATAGACGTTGAACGCCCGTTCCAACAGTTGCCGTGCGTTTTCCTCACAACTGACGTACAAATACGTTTTGTCCGTGGAGGCGATTAAATCCATAACGGACTGAAACAGTATCATTGTTTTGCCGTGCGACGTGGGTGCACAAAATACCTCAATGTCGGCGGGGTAAAACTCTATCGTGTCGTGTTTGTAATACTTGCCGTCCTTGCCGACGTTGCCAACCTCCCATTTCGTTTTAAGGGTGTCGGGTTGTTTGGCAATTTCTTTCAGGGCGTCGTCGAACGTTTGGGTTAACTGTGCGTTCCATTCGTCACGGGTGTTTGACGTTACGGCGTCGTTCAGTTCCTGAACAATGGTTCTAATCCGTTCAGGGCTTGCCCCCTCCGCTATTGCTTTACTGAGGGCGGCGGCACCGTCTTTCAACCTGTTAACGTCCTCCGTGTTCCGCCTCATTTCGTCGGCGTCGTTCAACGATTGCGGGGCTATTCCGCTTTCGTCCAAAATGGTGCGGTATTCCTTTGGGAACCCGTCGCCGAAAATGTAACGTTGCAACCGTTGGCGTTCAAAGAACGAACCCACACGGGAATAAATGCCGTTGAACTGTTCCTGTATCTTTGAGAACTGAACCTGTTGCCCCGCACGTAACCGCCTGAGGACACGTTCGCAAAGTTCGTCTATTTCCCACGCCCACGACGCCGTATTTTCCTGTACGACGTCCGCCAACGCCTTGTTTCCGTGTTCCTTGCCGTACGTGTCGGCGTCTATCTTGTACCCTTTCAGTTCGTCGCCCTTATATTTGGGGTATTTCGTCCAATCGTCAGGGGCGGGGATTTCGGCAACGTACAGGTTGTTAACGACGGGTTCCCCGTCAACCTTTGCCGTCAACAGGGCTTTAATACAATTGCGGGTTAAATCCGTGTCGGGTTCCTGTTCGGGCGTAACCTCATTGTCGGGGATATACGTAACGTCCGTTATGCCGTGGGATTTCAACAGGTGTGCAATTTCGTCGCCTACCTTTGCCCCGCCTATTCCGATAACGTTGCGTACGCCCGCCTGAATTAAACGCACGGCGTCGAACTGTCCCTCCACGATAACGGCGGGTTCTCCGTGTGTCAGGGCGTCGCAATAACCTCCACGCCCTAAACCGAAACTATAACGGTACCTGTCTTTCGGTTCGGCGTCGGGGCGGGTGTTCCTGAGAACGAACCCACGAACGGAACCGTTCACGTAGTAGGGTATAACGCAATTAAAACCCTGTTCGGCGTAATCGGCACGTATTCCCAACGCAAACAAATCGTTGTTTTCGTACTTAATCCCCCGTTGGTTCAAACTGTCCACGACGGCGGTAATACTTTCTTTCGTCAGTTCGCCGAAATGGGTGCCGTCGTTCTCTATGCCCCTGACGTTCCGCAAATACTTGCCCGTCACTCCGTCGGGGTGTTTCCGTAGGTGTTCAACTAACGACGCCGAAACCTGACGGGCTAACGCCTGACGTGTCAGGGCTTGCCGTTCCTCCGTGGAGAACCGCAACGCAACCCCGTACAGTTCCGCCAACCGTTGCAACGTTTCCTTAAACCCGCCCGTGTGGAGGACGTATTCGCCCAAGTACGTAAACACGTCGGTTTGTTCGGGACGGCTTGCCCCGTTGTAGAATACCGTTATATTGTCGCCTCCGTTCGTCAGGGCTATGCGGATTTTCCCCCGTTCGTCGTATTCGTCGCCCCTGAG
>JAEEGL013456713.1_pt1 | contig 10708 bp, 4 predicted proteins | sample 9134231 | NCBI WGS metagenome assembly JAEEGL01 (sample SAMN16246548, study PRJNA631951) | gut metagenome | biome: gut microbiome; feature: rumen; material: fiber-attached | host: Bos | place: Iran: Karaj | collected 2018-10 | reverse complement strand
TGCTTGCCGAAACATCATTTTTAAAGGAGGTTGCAAACTGCTCATTCTCCTTTTGGCTCCTGACAGGAGGAAAGGTGATCTCGGAAAGCTTTGACTTTTTGGCAAAAAGCTTTGCAATATCACGGTAGGAAAGAGCATGGGCACTCTCGCTCTTTTTCTCCTTTGTAATAGGCATTTTATCCTGCTCTTCCAAGATCCTTATATACTCATCCGAGGATAATATGGCTTCACGAGCGGAATCAAGCTTCTCCGTCGCACTAAGAGTGACCTTAGTGGTAAAGGCTTCTCCCCTTCTCACCGCCGGAGCATCCTTAATGGTATAGGCACGGCGTGTCATGTTGGCAAGCATGGTCTTTTCGTTTTCGTCCCTGGCTACTGCATCACCCTTGGGTACTTCCTTGCCTAAGATACGGTTTAAGTTGGACTCGGCTATATGTGCGGCACGAAGAAGGACCTTAAGTTTCTTCATATCAGCGCTGTCACTGTTTTTGGTGACCAGTGTAAAGGCGTCCTTGTTGACAGTAATATAAGCCGGCTCCTTATACACGAGCTTTTTAATACGATAGTAGTCCGACATTGCCGCAAGCTTGTCGTATTTTTGCATCAGCTCCTGTGCCTTTGATATATCACTGCCCTCATCCTTTTTTTCATGGAGCTTGTCAAAAAATGTAGGCCGTCTCGTATAGGTTTTGATATCAAAGGAATCAGCCGCATCCCTTCTTACCAGGTCATTAAACTGCTTCATCATGCTGCTTAGTTCTTCGAGCTTTGTGAGATTCTGACTTATTGCCTCATCAGTGGACATGTCTATGTCATCCGCATTGAATTCCAAAAGCTTGTTTGCAAGGATCTCCAGCTCAATGGGCTTTTCTTCCTGCTTTTCCTCCTTTTGGATCTCATCTGCCTTAAGCTTTTCCTCAAAGTTCTCCACAAAAAGCTGCTTTTTAAACTTCACCTTTTCACCGGGCTTGCCGTTGGGTATATAGATCCTCTTTCTGATAAGTCCGGCAAGTACGGGATCCTCCGAAGGTTTGATATCCCTGTAGTAATCTACGCCTTTGGTGTGGGAATAATCCTGGGAGAAATACTCCTTCTTTTTTATCATTTTATCCTTGTACTCGGGATCTCCAATGCCTTCAAATTCATTCTTTGCCTCCGCTATGGTCTCCTCGTTATTGGGCTCAAGCCAGACACATTCCACGGCACCACCCATTGCTCCGCCACCGGTGTTACGGCTTTTATTTGCCTCAAAGAGCTGATCTACACTTAAGGTATCAAAGGTCTTATCCGGGTTGGATTTATTGTTGGAGTCCTTGTAGCGCAGATTTCTCCCCTTAACACCGGTAATGGTGATATAATGTCCGCCGTTTAACACATTAATGGGTGTGCCCCCGTTTTTATTCACCACCGAGGCTACTATCTTTAAGAACTCATCCTTCAAAATATCCAAAGAGGCAAGCGCTGCATCCGTCTGCAGCTGGATCATCATGGATCTTACCACGCAGCCGTTGTCGGTAGCTTCAAGGATGTTGTCTGCCACGGCACTTAAGTTTCCTGAGACCCGGTTGGGGTTTTGCCTGGCATTGTTTATTTCTTTTTTAACTGCTAAAAATTCGTCTTTTTTATTGGTATCATCTACCTTTTCACCCATTTCCTCATAGGACTTTCTCCTGGCTTCCTCGTCATAGTCAAGATCCCTCTGGGAAACAAAATAATTGTCATCTACCTCTTCAAAATGCAGGGCGGGATCCTTTTCCATCTGTTTTTTGTTAAAGGTATTTATCAGAACTGCCCCGCTGGCAGCCCAGCAGGACTGTTTATAGTGCTGGTAGCTCTTCTGGTGTACATTTTTAGCCTCCACATCTGCCGTAAAGGGATGCTTTTTCGCCTCCTCTGTCCGCTGCTCCCTCATGGCTTTAAGAGCATTTTTTTCATCCTGTAACGCCTTAAGGTCAAACATCCTGTAATACAGGGTAAGCCGGATCATGGCGTCTGTACTGATATCATTTTGTGTCTTGAGGTCACTTATAAGGTCGGAAAGCTTAGTCTTATAATCCGGGGCATTTTTATCTAAGGCATTTATCCGCCGATATACCTCCCCGTCGGTGAGTATTGCCTTTCCTACGTATTTTCCGTTGTCTTCAAGCCACTTTTTCCGGCCTGTCTCCTCCTTGGTGGCTCTCGTTATCTCCTTTTCACCAAATTCGATCTTATAATCCTTAAGTTTTTTCTCCACTGCCGTAAACTGGGCGTCAAACAATGCCTTTGCATCCTTTTGCGCCTTTCTCTCCGCTTCCACATTAAAAGCGGGATCAGCGGTCTTCTTTTCGGCAAGCCTCTTTTCAGCCTCGGCATTACGATAGGTACTGTCGTAGGCATCCACGTATTTGTCAATATTATTATGCAGGGCACCCACTTCCTCCTTGGAATAGGAATGGATATACTTCGCCTCATCCCCCTCCAGATCCAGTCCTACTTTTGCCTTTAACTCGCCCATGATATAGGACTGGCCCGCACTTATGGCATCAAGCTTCGCTCTAAGCTCTGCGGGGACCTTTCCTGCTGCGGCAGGATATGTTTTGATGAGCTCGTTTATGCCCTTAAGCTGGTTTATCTTTTCAAAGCAGCCTAAAGGATCCTCGTTGTATTTATTCAAAAAAGCTTCATCAGCCCCTTTTGCATGACGCATGTAAGGGAAGTAATCGGTTACGGCTTTTACCTGATCTAAGAGGATGTTTTGGATCTCTTCAGTGTTGTTTGCAGCTATGGCGTTAAGCCAGGCAATATTTTTTGCGTGAGCTGCCTCATCCTCCTGTCTTACCTGGCCATCCTCATTAAAATGCACTGTAGAAAGGCCTGCCAAAACTCCGCCTGCAAGCTCTCTTAAGCTCCTTTTGGGAGCCTTTTTTATCACTGCCTGATACCGATTGTTTTTAAGCATGGCACCGTAATCGCCGGTCTTTTTTGCCATGGTAAATCTCTTGGCGGTAACTTTATCATTTACCTTTCTGATATCCTGAAATTCTTTGTTGCCTTCGAGTTGCGCCAAGAGCATCTCTTCCTCTGCCCGTTTGACCTGCTCTACAGCTCTCCTGTTTTTTCTCGCATCTATCTCTTCCCGTGAAAGTCCGGACTTCTTGTATTCTACGTACATATTATCAGGATCTTTTTTTGCCTCTTCGTATTCCCTGTATTTATCCCGTATGGTGGAAGCGACATCATTCATGGATGTCTTTGCAATGATACCAAGAGCTTTTGCAGTCTCTGCCTCCGGTACAAATACATCTGTACCAATGGCTATCTTGTATTTTAATGCTGCATACTGAGCCAGATAATTAGCAAGGAACTGGTGCAGATCATCCTTGGCACTAAGTTCCTTATTATCTTCATAAAACTGCTTTACTGCAGGATGCATGTTTTGTAGATTGTTGACTGCAAGCCTCTTTTTGGAAAGCACATAAAAGTCCATTGCCTCATCACTTTTAAGCATGCTCTCAGCCCACTCATCAAGGGTACTCCTAAGCCTGTTTGTATCAGCCAACTGCTCCTCGCTAAACCGGGGCAGCTCAATATTTTTTATGGTTTCGGGCAGGTCTTCAGCTATCATATTCTCACGGGTCTCCACGTCATCATCATCCCATGCCTTAAGCCACCGCATATTCCACTCATGGTTTGCCTGGTATTCCGGGAGGGGCTTGCCACTTTGGTCAAAGCTTACGGGACGCATGATAAAAAGAGCATCCCTGGAGTAGTCTCCAATACCGCCTGACCTTTTAAATACATCCTTTGCCTTTTCAAATTCAGCCACATACTCCTTATGTTCCTCAAAGGCATTGAATTTCTTATATCTTTTATAAATGTCGAAGCCCTCTTTAGTAAGGGCTGGTCTGGTCTTTTTGTATTCAGCAAATTCCGCATCATTCTGACGCCCGATCTCGGCTCTGGATACCTGCTCTTCGGGGGCAAGCTTTCCTACCTCGGACATAAGTTTTAAAAGGGTGGTATTTTCTCCTGAGAGTTTTTCATCCTCTATCAGATCCTTTGCCTTTTCAAGCTTTAATAGCTCGCCCTTTAACTTGTCATAATTTTCCCGTACTATGGCGTACCGCATGGTCTTTTTATTCTTTTTTACATCCGAAAGATAGGTATTGCAGGCTGCTATGGCATCATTGTACTTTTGTATCACATCAGACAGGGAGTCAGCGGTATAGCTTACCCCGTTCTTTTCAAGCTCTATGATATCCTCGATATCGGTGACGGCCTGCTTTATGGTATCCATCTCGTCACTGTCATTCATGCCAAAGGATCGCCTGCTGGTAAGGATATTTTTTGCACTCACGCTGGAGTAGGATGCCCTCAGATACTTTTCGGGCATATTCTTTTTAACCTTTTTCCTCCCCTCATTTAAAATAGGGGCAAGCTGGGGTTCCTGTTCGCTGACAGGCTGCTGCATCTCAGGTCCGGGAACCGGAGAAGGATTTGTACTTATGGTACTATCCTTCTCCTTAAGCTTATTTGTCTCAAAAGTATTTGAAGCAACTTCATTTGCCTTTAATTTGGTAAAATCCGACATATCCTTCCTCCTACGCTTTCCTATATGTTTTTATCCTTTGTCCTCAGTCAAATTGCGGACCTTCCTTAACCTTTGGCAGCCCCTTCTTTTTACATAATAACACAGTCCGCCCAACAGAAGTCTTGAGTAATTCGGGTAGGACTGCATAGTCCAGGCTTCGAGTAATTAAGAAATCATCCGGTTCTCTCTTTGAGTACTATTTGGCTCCTCTATAAACCACAGTTTATATCTGACTTACTCCGGTCGGATGCCGATCCCGCAACGCTCATTCGCAGCTTCCGGTATCTGGCTCTGCGAATCACAGCGTTGCGCCGAACCGGAGCCACATTTATGCGGCTGTCTCGTCTCCCGACTCGGTCGGTGCTTCTGCTTCGCAGAGGTGTCCACCGGACACCCGCACCGCTACCAATATTGACGTAGCGGATACTAAACTCACTTCGTTCGTTAAGTACCGACGTCAAACAGGTGCCCCTACATGAAAAGCATTTGAGATTTTTAATATTGTCTTCGCAAATTATTATCATGTTTTTGAAATTTAAAAATCGTAGAATTTTTTTGCGTAGGGCGCTTCCTTGGCGGCCGGCAAAAAAGATTCTACGATTTTTATTGTTAATATAAGTGTTACGGGGTGACGATTTCTCCGATGTTGACGTCGACCTCGCCGATATTCACGCCGGCTGCGGGATCGTAAGCTGCATCATCATGGATTTCTTCCACAGGAGTTAAAAGGCTTCCGGGAACCGCATAGGCGGTATCGTCGGTACCTTCGGATGCTCCTACGGTAAATACCTGTCCGTCGATCATAGTGTGATGATCGCAAGTCGTAGTAGGCTGTGTTCCTTCTGCGAAATATTCGGTATAGGTCATCTGACCTCTCGGATCCGCATCACAAACACCTTCTAACGGAAGAAGTCCGGATTTTCTGCAGACGGTAACCTGAACAATGCCGGCAGGTTTTGTAAAGTCTGTGTTCGGCAGTCCTTCGTGAATACGCTTCATAACCTCACGCCAAATATTCTTGGAATAAGTGGTGTTGGACTGTGGAGTGTTGTCATCGTATCCACCCCAGATAGCTGCGGTATAGTATGGTGTAAATCCGCAGAATACGGTATCTCTGTCCTTTGTGGTTGTACCGGATTTTCCGGCTACGGCCATACCGCTGAAGTTTGCTCTTGTACCGGTACCGGAGGTCATAACGTCCTTCATGGCATTTGTAATCAACCATGCGGTGGTGGGTTTTAATACCTCGGTGGATTCCGACTCGGAATTGTCCAATAAGACGTCACCGTTTCGATCCAAAACCTGTGTATAGAAAACCGGTTTGTTATAGACACCGCCGTTTGCTATGGCAGCATACGCTGCGGTTAATTCGTAGTTTTTAACACCGTTTGTAATACCGCCGAGACAAAGGGATTGGTTATTGTCTCCGGAATCCAAAGTGGTGATGCCGAGCTTTTGTACATAGTTGAAACCAAGGGATGTGCCGATTTCCGTAAGGGTCTTTACCGTAACCACGTTAATGGAGTAGGTAATGGCAGTACGGATATTGGTGTAACCGCGATAATGGTTGTCGTAGTTGGAAAGCGGTGTTCCGTTGGCATAGGTCATAGGAGCGTCGTCCTGAACAGATGCCAGGGTAAGTCCGCCTGCATCCAATGCGGGGGCGTAAGCAGCCAATACTTTAAAGGTTGAACCCGGCTGACGGGTAATGCCTGTAGCACGGTTTAGTGTCTTGCTGGCAACCTTTTCTCCTCGACCACCTACCAGGGCAACCACATGTCCGGTGGACTGGTCAATTACCGTCATAGCTGCCTGAGGCTGCAAGGTAAAGGTAAGCGACTCACCTGCTTCGGAAATGGTATCTCCGGGTTCCATCAACTCTGCTTTGTAAGCTTCAATTGCTTCACGAGCCTCTTCTTCGGAATTGAAGTTGATGGAATAATTCTTATTGTTCTTTTGATAGTAGGAGAGCATGGTCTGCTCACTGTAGTTTTCGTAACTTCCGTCAGCTTTTGTAATGGTCAATCGATAACTGAAGGAAACCTTTGGTGAGGAAGCGTAGTTTTCCTCGTTATTAATCTCTTCTTCCACGATGGACTGGAAATTGGAGTCCTGGGTGGAGTAAATGGTTAATCCGCCGGAATAAAGCTTCTGATATGCTTCGGTTTCGCTGTAACCCTTTTGCTCGATTAAATCCTTGATTACCTGATCTGTCAGAGCATCCACAAAGTAGGATGTGGAAGATGAACTCATGGAATCGTTTATAACCTGAATTCTGTCATATACATCGTCATCTAAAGCTTCGTTATAAGCTTTCTCATCAATGTATCCCTGCTCCAACATATTCTTTAATACTTTTTTACGACGCTTCGCGTTTTCATCCGGATTGGAAATCGGGTTGAATCTGGAAGGATTCTGCGTAATACCCGCGATAACCGCACACTCGGAAAGGGTAAGCTCGCTGACGTCTTTGTTAAAGTATCGATTGGAAGCTGCCTGAACACCTAAAGTATTTTGACCGAGGTTAATGGTATTAAGGTAATTCTCAAGAATCTGATCTTTGGAATAAACCTTTTCGATTTGAATGGCCAAATACTGTTCTTGGATTTTTCGATCGAGACGGTCTTTAAAGGAGGTCTCGGAGGTCCAAGTGGTAAAGTAGTTATTCTTCAGCAACTGCTGTGTAATGGTTGAAGCACCTTGGGAAGCATGGCTTCCGCTAATGACGTTTGCAACGTCCACAACAACCGCACGAAGAATACCCTGCACGTCGATGCCGTTATGATCGTAAAATCTGGCATCCTCGATGGCCACAAAGGCATGCTGTAAATCCTTTGGAATTTGGGATAATTCCGCAAACTCACGGTTGGCACCGGATGCTGCCAAGGTTTCAATCTCTGCTCCTGCCGAATCGTAAATCGTGGTGGAAAAACCACTTGGCGAAATATCGATGGTGGATGCATCCGGAACAGTTGCAATCAGTTTGGTAGTATAAAGGGATGCAACACCCAATACACCAACAATCATTAAAGCAATCAGAATAACAAGTGTTTTAATAAATGATATTACAAACTTCTTCTTTGCTTTTGACTTCTTATTGGAAAGAGTTGCTTTGTTTTTCTTTAAGTTTTTCTTGCCGTAATTCATAGAAACTCCTTTTTAGCACATAGCCTTAATTATTATAACAGAAATCGTTTTTTATAGAAAGTCTATGGTATTTGGAGAGGGCATTTAATATAATGTGGGATATGGAATATGAAGTGTTAAAAAATGGCGAAGGAAAAATCGTCGAGAAAAAATCCACCTTTACCGGTGCCGTGGCTTCGGTTCACAGTGAGCAGGAAGCCCTTGATTTTATTGCGGCAAAGAAAAAGGAGCATTATGACGCCAGACATAACTGCTTTGCATATCTTATTGGGGATCATAACGAGTTGATGCGTTCCTCCGATGATGGGGAGCCAAGCGGTACTGCGGGACGGCCCATGCTGGATGTGCTTTTGGGAGCAAATGTACATAATATATGTGTGGTGGTCACCAGATACTTCGGAGGGGTACTTTTAGGCACCGGAGGCTTGGTTCGTGCCTATACCAAGGCCACGGAAGAAGGACTGAATGCCTGCACCCTTTTGGAGCGTCACACCGGGGTGCATATATCTTTAGACGTAGATTACGGACTTCTCGGGAAAGTGCAGTACCTCTTGAATGAAAGAAACATCTTTGTGGCGGACAGTGCTTACAGCGACCGCGTAGTTTTTGACGTATACGTAGACGACGCAGACGCGGAACCGCTGAAGAAGGAGCTGATCAACCAGACCAACGCCCAGATTAAGCTGGAAGAAATAGAATCCTGCGCCTACGGAATCGCAGAAGGAAAACTAATAAGGTTTTAGAGTGGAATAATAAAAAATCTCAAATGAGTTTTCATCGGGGCCGCTTGCGCTACCAATATTGACGTAACGGATACTAAACTCACTTCGTTCGTTAAGTACCGACGTCAAACAGGTGCCCCTACATGAAAACCATTTGAGATTTTTTTATATAGTCTTCTCTAATAAAAAAGTAGAATACTTTTTGCAGAGGTGTGCTTCTTTGGCACACCGGCAAAAATGTATTCTACTTTTTTTAGTAATTAATATTTAATGGTTAATAATTAACCGACTTTAGATTCGGATTTTTCTTCAAGCGTTTCGAAGGCTGCGAGCTCCGGATGCTCACGATGCTCCGGACAATAGTTCTCGTAAGTCTTCTGACGATGTGTCTGGGAAGCCCAAACTTCATCTGCAACCTTACCCCACTCTGCGGAGTAGTTGTCGCATTTAGCACAAAGGTGATCTACCTCTTCCGGAGACTCAAGGTTTGTCTGGTGAGCTCCGCTTCGAGCAACCATTTCACGAAGAAGTTTCGGATTCTCAAGCATCGGACATGGACGCAAGTGGTTGCGGTTGAACGGCTGTCCTTTGTGGTATTCCATAAACAGCGGAGACTGTAACATCTCTAAAATGCTGTGTGTATGAATGTTTGTATCTGAAAAATGAATGAATACACATGGTTCTGCATCACCGTTTGAGTTGATGTGGAAGTAGTTTCTTCCTCCGGCAATACATCCGCCCACATATTCGCCGTCGTTCTGGAAGTCCATCGGATAGAACTCAATGTCGCTGTCTTTAGAACGAACCTGACGAATCTTATCAATCATCTTTCTACGCTGTTCTACGGTAGGCATCAATTCCGGTACTGCGTTGTTTCCAACCGGCATGTAGTGGAAGTAGAAACCAAAGCGTGCACCCTTTGAAGAAATAAATCTTAAGAAATCATCATTGGTAACAGCTTCGATGTTGTCTCTTGTGTAGCAAATAGAAGTTCCGTATACAATACCGTACTCTTTCAAAAGATCCATAGCCTTCATAACAGCTGCATAGTGACCTTCACCACGACGAGCGTCGTTGGTATCCGGTGTACCCTCGATGGAAAGCATGAAGGTTAAGTTTCCGAGTTCAACTACCTTTTTGCAAAGCTCTTCATCAATTAATGTAGAGTTTGAATATGCTGCGAAGATACAATCGTTATGTTTCTCGCAAAGTTTGATGATGTCGGCTTTACGAACCATCGGTTCACCACCGGTCATCATATAAAGGTAAACACCGAGTTCTTTTCCTTCAGTAACAATCTTATCCATATCTTCGAAAGAAAGATTTGCTTTGTGTCCGTATGTACCTGACCAACATCCTACACAGTGCATGTTACAAGCCATGGTCGGATCGAAAAGAATTAACCATGGGATGTTGCATCCGTATTTTTCACGGTTTGCACGAATCATCTTTGTTCCGCGGAAGAATGCTTCATATCCTAAGTTTAAGATGAACTTCTTTGCGAATTTTGGGTTGGTCTCGTCGATGATCTTGTTTACATATTTTACCCAACGGTTATCCGGGTCGGAAACAGCAGCGCGAACTTTATTTAAGTTCTCCTCGTTTCCCTTGCCGAAGAACTTTTCGGAAATGTTTACCAGCTTAACGTAGGTTTCGCATCTTTCTTTGTAGTTCTTTTTGTCCAAGTTGTTTAAGAACTTGTCGATGGCAATGGAAAATGCCTGACGCTCAGCTGCATGTTTCATGTTTTCTGCTACAGAAGCCATTTTTCATCCTCCTATTATCTAGAAAAAACGTTCTACTATTTCATTTTCTTCTGAAATTTTATGACTGCAAAAGTGTTTTTTCAATGAACAAAATTTCAAATTTGTATTGCCAACCCCACCATAATATGAAAAAATGAACACATTAGGGGAAGTGTAGTGGAGTTTTATTGACAGATGATATCTTCCTTATTTATTATTAGTCAGCTAATGTGCGATAATGTGCATAGTTTTGCGTATGTGAGAGGATATGTATTGTATTCTCTTTTGGTGTGTTGTAAGAGTAGTGAGTATAAATAAGTATGATTAACATTTATGGAGAATTCTCGAGTCTTTTAATCGGATTGTTGATTTTGTTCTTTTTGTTCTATTCCAATCCGAAAAAAACAAAAGGCTTCTATATTAATTTCGCAGGATTGATTTTCGGTATTATCGGAAGCGTCCTTCTGTTTTTTGTAGGAAGCAATCGTAATGTACATCAGATTACTACCTCACCGGTGGTA
>JAEEGL012718204.1_pt1 | contig 10708 bp, 6 predicted proteins | sample 9134231 | NCBI WGS metagenome assembly JAEEGL01 (sample SAMN16246548, study PRJNA631951) | gut metagenome | biome: gut microbiome; feature: rumen; material: fiber-attached | host: Bos | place: Iran: Karaj | collected 2018-10 | reverse complement strand
CACTTCAGGCACACAATGTCTAAGCGGATACTGTGTAGATAGCCATTGTTGTGCAACAGAAAGTTGTACTAACACTTGTGCTGACGGCCAGGATACTTCAACACTAACCATCTTTAAGTGCACCGGAAGTGACGGTAGCTGTGAAGTTAGCCACACAACTGATTCTCCAAATCATCTTAAATGTAATAGTGCCCATAATGCCTTTAAGGATAGCTGCGTTGAAAACAATGATTGCATTAATGGGTATTATTGTGCTTCTTCAGGAAAGTGTTTACCTAAAGAAAATGACGGTGCTGAATGCAGTAAATCCTATTTAAAGAACACTAATGACTCTGAGAGTTCAATGTGCTTAGACAATCACTATTGTGTTTTAGGTCACTGCTGTAATACAACCTGCACCGGTCAATGCATGACTTGCCAAAGCGGAACCTGTTCACCGATAGATTCAGGGCTACCAGATGATGCCAATGGCACCTGTACCACATTATGTGATGGGACCGGTAAGTGTGTAACCGATAATGGTAGTGAGTGTTCATCACCTACTACATGTCTCTCTGGAAATTGCTTGAATAACCATTGTTGCCAACAAGCAAGTTGTCCGACTCAATGTGTTGGTTCCACACTCCAGCACCAAAGTTGCACAGGCGAAGGCGGCACATGCGTAAATAGCACATCCAATCCTTGCCCCGATAACCTGAAATGTAAAACCGATGCTTCTGATTGCTTGCCATCCTGTAGAGCTGACACTGATTGTGTTGACGGTTATTATTGTAAATCAAGCAAATGCGTGAAACTAAAATCATTTGGTGATAGATGTGAAGCCGCTAATGAGTGTCCAAGCAACTCTTTCTGCGTAGATGGTGTATGCTGTAAAACTGCATGCAACCAGAAAGATAGCTGTGTTAATGGAGAACTGACGCAATATGTTTGCAATAATAGCGGCGTTTGCACAGAACAAAGGCCGCAATCTTGTAACGGCTATGCTTGCCAGGACACCGAGTCTTGCCGTACCAATTGCGAGTATGATAGCGACTGTGCGGGCGGTTACTATTGTTCAGATAGCCAATGCACTTCAAAACGTCCTGATGGCGTATTTGTTGGCATTGGGGCCACAAATGATATGTGTCAGCACAATAATGTATCAGCCGATGGCTACTGTTGTGCCACCGCCTGTGGAGAGTGTCACACCTGTGCGAGCGGCACCTGTACTCAGGTGGCTGATTATACCCATTCAAACACTTGTCAGGAAAATCAAATATGCAAAGACGGTGCGTGTAAACTGGCTAACGGTGAGGGCTGCAACGGTTCCAATGAACTGTGCGCCAGTGGAATATGCGAAGATGATTTCTGCTGTGCCACTACTTGCCCTGACAGCTGCACCGGCGGTAAACAAACAACCAGTACTTGTACAGCCAGCGGTTACTGCAACAGCCAGGAAACGGACTGCTCACCATATACCTGTAATGCTGATTCAACAGCATGTATCACGGCAACAACAAAGTGCACGAAAAATAGTGAATGTGCAAATGGTTACTATTGCAATGCATCTGGCAAATGTGTCCAAAAACTAGCTTCCAGCGCCTCAAAACAATGCGCAGTAAATATGCTTAAAAACCAAGCTGACGGTATAGACTCTATATGCAAAGACGGGCACTGTGTTGATGGTTATTGTTGTAATACAGCCTGCAACACAACCTGTTACTCATGCGATCTAGGTACATGTACCCAAGTTAAAAACAATACAGACGATACCTGTGTCGCTCCCAGAAAATGCAACGCAAGCGGAAATTGCCTCCTTCCGAATAATCAACAATGTTCAGTAGATGGAGATTGTTCTAGCGGGCACTGTGACCATGGCTATTGTGTAGCTTCGGCCTGCGGCAAGTGTAAACAAGGTAGTTCAAGCGGTTGTACCAATACTCCTTCTGGTTTCAATAATGGTTGTAGCACAGGTTCTCTGTGTGACGGCAACGGTGCTTGCAAGAAAATAAACGGGCAATCGGGATGTACAAATGGCAACGATTGCCTGAGTGGTAAGTGCAGTGATGGCTATTGTACCGATACTGATTGTGGAACCTGCCAGGTAGGCAATAATTCCGGAACCTGCTCCAATGTAACAAGCGGGCAGCAAGGTAGAAATTGTAATACCAGCGGAAAGGTATGTGATGGCGCCGGTGCTTGCAAGAACGCCAATGGCCAAACTGCCAGCAATGCTTCGGACTGTGCCAGTGGATTTTTGGTTGGTGGCATTTGTTGTGCAACGGCTTGTAACGATGCTCCGACATGTAGTGGTAATAGTCAGGTTGTTCCCATCTGTACCGGAGGAACCTGTAGCACCTCCACTGTGTCGTGCGGAACCAATAGCTGCTCAAATAATACTTTGACTTCTCATACTTGTTCGGGTGGTAATTGCATAACTTCAACCGATGATTGCAGTGGCTATACATGCATGAATAGCTCTACTTGCAACACATCTTGTTCGAGCAACAGCCAATGTGCAGACGGTTACTATTGTAAGAAGTCTGGTTCTAACGGTGTATGCTCACCCAAAGAAGGTATTGGGATATCTTGCTCAAGCTCATTACTCAAAGAACCAACAGACAATATAAATGCTATATGCGAAAGCGGTTACTGTGCAAATGGCGTCTGCTGTAACTCTGCTTGCAACACTCAGCCAAGTTGTTCAGGTAACTTAGCTATATCATTTAAGTGCAATACCACAGGCCATAGTGGAATATGTACAGCTTTATCTGTAGATTGCCAGAATTACAAGTGCGATAATAACGGATGCAAAACAAATTGTTCCTCAAATAATGATTGTGCAACTGGTTACTATTGCAATAGCTCACGAAGTTGCGTAGCCCAAAAAGCTCTAGGGGCATCTTGTAGTGACAGCGACTTAAGAAACGGTTCCGACGGAGCTGGTACTGTATGTCAAAGCAGTAACTGTGTAGACGGCGTCTGCTGCAGTTCCGCCAGTTGTCCTAATGCCGAGTGTAGCGGGACTTCAAGTCTGCAAGTAACCTACTCTTGTAATGCCGACGATACTCACAAGGGCAATTGTTGGCCGGCAGCCACTGACTGCGGCACTACTACTTGCTCGAACGGCGTATTAAATATGAGAGGATGTAACGCCGGAAGTTGCTTCTCCACTTATACTGTCTGCACTGATAACATGGCCTGTGCCGATAGCTCAAGTTGCAAAACCGGTTCTTGTGGCAATGATGATGACTGTATGCCTGGCTTCTATTGTGATGCAAACACATGCAGACAAAAAAACAGTACTAATGTTGCATGTCCAGGCAATGAATACTGTCTTTCCAATTCATGTAACACTACTTGCACACCGGTTGATTGTAGTGATTGCACCAATTACACCAATTTTTATTGTGAAAGCAATAAGTGCGCTTTAAGACTGCCTTCAGGCTCATCATGCGATAATCCGACAGATTGCTTAAGTGGCGAGTGCATTAACGGTCACTGCACCTGATATTCATTATAACTAATCCATGCGCTACTTTTTCCTGCTTTTCCTCCTCCTTCCCGCCTGCTCCCCGCGCCCGGCCATCGTTCTGCCGCAAACGGCTGCCCCGGCAGTAGTACAGGATTCCAAGGCTTCTGGTGAGCCCGCTAAGGAGGCGGAAAAAGCGCCGGAGATTGAGGAGCCCGCTCCCCCTGCCCCCTCCCCGGAAGAACTGGAAAGACAGCATAAAGCCCATGAACTCTATCTTGAGGCCCATAATCATTATTTACGCGGCCGCTATGATGCAGCGCGGGAACTTTTGCAAAAAGCCACCGATTTGGACACAAAATCTGCTGAGGCTTATATTTTGCTGGCCAAAATATTTATTATGGAGGGCACAGCAAATAATGACACTTTAAAGCTAGAAGCAGCTAGGCAAATGCTTGGTTTAGCGCTAGAATCAGATCCCGGTAATCAGGAAAGCCAGGCACTTCTGGCTCTCATTAACAAGACTTAACCATAGGAGGTTTTATGAAAAAGCCTTTATTATTCGCACTAAATATTACTCTGGTTGCCAATATGCTATTAGCCGGCGCCTGCTCCACTCCCATCAAGCGCCTAAATAAAGCTTATAATAAGCGCGATGCGGAAACCATTTGCAAAGCGGTGGAATCAGCCAAGGAGCCCTGGCTGGTGGCCGATGGCGCCGATTACCTGGTGCGCCTGAAAATGAACAATTCTCTAAACGCCACTATTAAAGAAACCCGCGTTTTGCCGGCACTCAAAAAACGGCTGAGTGATGAATATCTGAGCCAGGAAGCTCTCGCTAATGTTGCTGTGGCTTTAGTGAAAATCGGTCCGGCCGAAGATGAGCCGCTGGTTCTCTCCGCTCTGGAGCGCTTAACCGATACAGATGAGCATTGCAAACTGCTAGAGGCCCTCACCACGCGCTGTACTCCCGAGGCCATGGCGGCCATGCAACACGATGCCGAGAGCAGTGATGTTTTGGTCAATCGCACTGCGGTTAAGGCCTTAAATACCTGTAAAGGAAAAGAAATTCCCTCTCAGGAAGCCGTCCAGGCCGCTACCGATAAGCCAAAAAATAATAGCTCTTCCGGGGCAAGTAAACGGCGGCGCTAACCAAGTTCCCGCACCATGGCGCCGGCCAGAGTCCTCTTCACCATAATGCCGCTATAACCGCCCGCATATTTCCCGGCATGCGGCTCATATTTTCCCCATTGTCAAGAACTCAAAAGCTGTAGTACTTTGCCCGCGTTGTTGTTTGGCTATTAGGAGCATATACATCATGTTCAGTTCAGTTCAGTCGCTTTATTTAATTTTAGCACATATCCAAATTTTAAACAATCCATAAATCCTAAATTTTCTAATAATTTTGCACCAATAGCGGTGCATTATGCGCTTATGCGCGGTGGAGAAATATAATGAAAAAATGTAAAAATCTCTTACTCATTGCCGGGCTGGCCACCTTTTTGGCCATCGGCTGCGGTAATCACAATGAGGAAAAACCGGCTACACCAGGCAATGAGCAACAAAAGCCGAGTGACAGCCAAACAGGCGAGGACAAAGACAAAGGTAAAGACAAAGACGCCAGTAGCGATGGTGACAGCCAGAGTGATGCTAAAAGTGGCACTGATGCCAATAGCGATGCCGCCAGCGACCAGCACGACAGCCAGAGCGATGCTAAAAGCGATACTGATGGCAAAAGTGATGCTGCAAGCGATGAAGATCAGCCCAAAGAGTGTTTGGCTAATCACTTTGGTGCCGAGTGTAAGCCCTGCACCTGCAAGCACGGCACTTGTAATGATGGCAAAGATGGCACTGGCGAGTGCTCATGTGATAGTGATATCTGGACTGGTGATAATTGCGATGAGTGCAAGAACTCACTTATGACCGGCGAAAATTGCGACGAGTGCAAGAACTCACTTATGACCGGCGAAAATTGCGATGAGTGTAAAGATGTTTTGAAAAAAGGAGATAATTGCGACCAACCAAATTATGTTGACATAAATGGCACCAAGTGGGCTGTTAAGAATCAAAATACCACCGCCCACCCTTCATACTTAATAAGAGAACCCATAACCTGCCATTACAGAAACGAAGAAACTTTTAAGAAATACGGCTGCTTATATACATGGGCTGATGCTATAGATGTGTGCCCTCGCGGCTGGCGTTTACCAAAAAAAGAAGATTTTGAAAACCTGCTAAAATATTTAGGCGGAACAGAGTCTTATCTATCAAATATTGAAAAAATTAAAAGTTTAAAAGATACAAGTTGGGGAGGCACCAACACTACCGGATTTTCGGCTCTTCCCGCCGGTTATAGGACTTCAGATGGCCGCTACATAAATTTTGGTGGCATGGGTGAAGGTGACACTGCTTATTTCTGGAGCCAAGATAAATACGAGTATTATAACTCCGGAGATACCAAATCTTCACACTATATGTCGCTTAGCGGTTCGGCATTAGTCTCTCAAACCAGTAGGGAGAACGCTTATTCTGTCCGCTGCATTTGGGTGTATAACGTTGATGATTAAGAGCTGCCGATAACTAAAACACCTCTATATTTTCTGTTTTCTAATGCCGGCTGTGCCCTGTTAAGCCGGCTGTTTAGGCTGACTTATCCATTATTTTCTCACAAAATAATTCTTCTTGTTTCTGCATCTTTTGAGCAAATTCTTGAAAATTTTCTTGCCCTTGGGCTATTGGCAGCCCCATAGCCAATATCTCGCCACCAAAGCCCCGCGCGCTTTTAGCCTCAGAGACAAATGGCGATTTTTCCTCCGCTTTTTCTTTCTCCCACGGAAACAAAAGAATAGCCCTAGTAGCCGGCAGGCAATGCATATAAGCCAGCATCTGAAATAAATCTTCGCGGCCAATACTAACCTTTTGACCTTGGGCGCAAAAATCTTCTTCCCCAATAGAGGCCGAACTTTTAGCCAGCCGTTTATATTTGGCATCTAAAACAAGACCTTTGTAATCAGAGAGTTGCTCCAGTTTTTCGCTAAAATTTTTGCGGTAAAAATCCGGGTAATAACTTCCCCCATTTTCAAAAAGAGGAATACCGTTTTTATTTAAACGATTATTGGCATGAATGAGGTTTAACTTATTTGGTGTAGCAGCCTTAGCATCATATTCCGCAAAAACCCTGGCTAGGTATTCTTCCCACAAAGCTGCGCCGTCAAAGAGAATGCCGCTGATATTTTGCCGCTTATTGTCGCCGTAACCTATCTTTTTGCGGCGCAAAATGGCCAGGCATATTTGCCTTAAAGGCTCATAAGCGGTGTAATAAGAATGAACTTTCGGGCGCAAATTGCCGGCGATGACCTGAGCTCTTAGCTCCTTTTTATAGCTCGGCGTGGCGGCCACCATGGCTTTGACATTATCGCGGATCTGGCTATCATGCTCCAATATAGCGCCGCCCAGGTTTTGGCTACGGATATATTCAATAGTGTGGCGAATCAGCTGGGTAACATTATTATCGGTGGCGTATTCGCGCGCAAGATAAGCAATTTTGCCGTTAAAGGGGATATTAAAGCGGATATGCCGCCCCACATCAATGGGGCCGCGCACATTGGCATCGTTATATTCACGCCGCACATAGGCGCGGTAAATCCCCTGGGCACAGGAGGCATTTAAGTAATAGGGAAAGAGGTAATACAAAAAGTCATAAAACTCATCATCGCCGGAGCTTGTGGGCTCCTTGGTAGGGGCCACATTGCAAACCTTTTGTAGCATATAGTGCAAAAAGTAATTCTTTTTGCCTTGGTCAAAGCGGGAAGTAATGCGCATTTGCAAATCTTCACCCAGGCTGATAAAGCCCATGATATTGCCGGTTTGCAAAGCCGGAGAATCACTATCTTTATTGGTTAATTTATAGATATATTTTTGATCCGCCAGCTCGGATTCGGCCGCTTTAGAGGGGAAAATTAAAAAATTGCCGCGCCCGGCGAGTTCTTTGAGGGAAACTCCGGCAAATTCGCGCAATAAATCCAACTGGCGTTGATCGGGAGCCTCATTCGGCGATGCGGCCTTTTCCCAAGGAACAGGCTCATATTGATTATCTTTTAAATTGATAATCATGGCTACGCTTGGGAACTTGCACTTGCATCAGAATTTGAGCTCGATGCATCCTTTTGTTGTGTATGGTCTTTGTCATCATCATATGCTGTCTTTAACTTCTCATCTAATAAATTATCCGCTTTTTCCATGCCGCGCAGGTATTCCCGCAAAAGGCCTTGAAGATGATATTTCCAAAGCTGTTCAAAATCTCCTTTATATTTTTCCAATTTGAGGAAATATGCCGGGCCGATGTGATAAGCGCGCGAAAGTCCGGGAATATCTTCAATAACTTTATTTAAATTAGTCATACGGTTTATTGCTTCTTTTGCCAAACCTTCCCTAACCTTATCAAGTTCAGCAAGCATTTCTTTCTGGTCATCTGCTGTCACCTCTTTAAAAGCAAAGCGCCGCCGCATAGCCAAATCCATGCTCTCCACGCTGCGGTCGATGTCGTTCATGGTGCCGATGATATAGACATTTTCGGGGACGAAGAAGCCATCATAAAATGTGTCGCCCTCTTCTATAAGGTTTTGATATTGCGTCTTTATTTTCCCGACTTTGCCGCGATAGCCTGGGTCGATGGAAAAGAATAATTCGCCGAAAATTTTTGACAATTCGCCACGGTTGATCTCGTCGATGATGAAGACAAAAGGCCGACTTTCAATATTTGATTCATTATGCGCGGTAACAATTTTTAAGGCGTTCTCTGCTGTAATATTCGATTTATAGATAGTGGCCGCCGTAAATTTTTTGTTGTTATTTAGTGCTATAATATCTTCCTTGATATCTTTAATCAACCACTCTACTTTTCTAACTCTTTTATATTCTTCAAATTCAGCATGAAATTCATAACCTCCTGTTATTACACCAATAGCATCAACCTCGCTGGCCGAAAAACACGAAGCAACAATATCGCCCTCTTTCATTTGATTTTGAAAAGCGCTAAGTACGTTTTTACCACCATGTTCTGTGTAATTGTCAAACTCGCTAAAGTCTGCAACATCACCGTATTCATCCCAACCGATTCTTATATAGCCGTTTTTAAAACAGTTTTTTCTGATTTCATTATCGCCTGAACCACCTAACGAAACTTTCCAGACAACTGGATTTTCATTCAGCTTATCGGTTATGGCTGGAGCAGCCGCCTGTTTTATGAGCGCCTTAGCACAAAATGCTTTAAACACGCCATCCTTCCGCGCGAAACCAATTCTCCCCGCGCCATCATCAACCGGCCGCAGGCCCTCCACAAAATCGGTATAATCATAAGATTGATGAAATTGGACAAAACCGATTTCATCATCCTGGCAGCCCATGGCTTTCGCAATTTTCTTAGCCAGATAAGTTTTGCCGGTGCCCGGCGCGCCGTGCAGGATGAGGTTGTGGCTATTCAAAAGCAATTCTTTAAGATTATCAGCTTTGGAGGTGTTATCATCAATCCCCATCCGGTCAGCTCCTTTGCAATCTAGGTTCACCGGCCCGCTATGTTACCCGCTTTACCAAATAGTTACAACCTACATAGCTCGCCCATGCCACCACAAAAAAAGAGTGCTATTACTTTTCCCCAGCTTGCTATTCCCTAAAAAGGTGGCTATACTACTTTTTAGGGATTAGGAGGACTCATGATTTTCTCACGCACCTCGTATATAAAACAGCTTTTCCAAAAGCGACACAACGGAATGATTAAAACCGTTACCGGCCTCAGGCGAAGCGGAAAATCATATCTTCTTTTCAAGCTCTTTTATGAAAAGCTCCTTTCAGAAGGTACCAACGAATCGCACATTATAAGAATTCCCCTTGATGATCTGGAATATATCGACCTGCGCGAAAAAATGAGCCTTTATAAATTCATAAAAGCGCAAATAAAGGATAATGAGCAATATTATTGCCTTTTGGATGAAATACAACTGGTACCAGGCTTTGAAGAGCTTCTCAATTCTTTGCTACACATTCAAAACATAGATGTATATGTAACTGGAAGCAATTCGCGCTTTCTCGTTAAGGATGTCATTACCGAGTTCCGTGGGCGCGGAGATGAAATCAGAGTATATCCGCTTTCCTTTAAAGAGTTTTGTGAAAATCGTAGTGATGATTTTGCTGCGGCCTGGACAGATTATTATACTTATGGCGGATTGCCGCTCGTGGCTTCCATGAGAACGCATAAAGAAAAATCCGACTATCTCAGAAATCTCTTTTCAAAAGTATATCTTACCGATGTAATTGACCGCTACAATATCCGCCATAAAGGCAATTTTGAGGAGCTGATTAATGTGGTTGCTTCGGCAATCGGCTCGCTGACGAATCCGGTTAAACTGCAAAACACCTTCAGGTCAAAAGAAAAATCAACGATTACAAATAAAACAATTTCTGCATATCTCGGCTATCTCGAAGACGCTTTTTTGCTGCAAATAGCCGAACGGTTTGACATAAAAGGCCGAAAGTATATCGGCGCTGGCAAAAAATATTATTTTACCGACTTAGGCCTGAGAAACGCGCGGCTAAATTTTCGCCAGCTCGAAGAAACGCATATTATGGAAAACGCAATTTACAACGAGCTTAAAATTCGTGGCTACGATGTGGATGTTGGAATTATCGAATACACTTCAAAGGATAATGGGAAGAACAAAAAAAACCAACTCGAATGTGATTTTATCGCCAGCTCCGGAAACAAAAAAATCTACCTGCAATCGGCCCTAAATATTTCCGGCGCAAAGAAAAAAGCCCAGGAAGAAAACTCCCTTTTACGCATAAATGACAGCTTTAGAAAAATAATAGTGCAAAAAGAAAAAGCCATTCCCCACTATAATGATAACGGAATATACATCATCTCTTTGGAAGACTTTTTAAAAAGCGACGAAATATAATGTGCTCACCTAGTCTCTAAACCCACCGGCCCGCTATGTTACCCGCTTTAGCAAATAGTTGCAAGCTGCACTCGCCCATGCCACCCCAAAAAACAGTACTACTACTTTTCTTTCTCTTGCATTATGCTAGCTTAGTGTGCTTTAACGCCACCCGGCTTTAGCCACACTTGAGGCAAACATGAAAACAGTCAGCGCCGCCAAAGAGAAATCAGCTTTAAAAAAAGTTTGGCGCTCTCTAAGTATTTTGGGACTCATTATAATAATTTTAGCTTTAAAAACAGCGGCTTATATTATGGTTATCAAT
>JAEEGL012056681.1_pt1 | contig 10708 bp, 8 predicted proteins | sample 9134231 | NCBI WGS metagenome assembly JAEEGL01 (sample SAMN16246548, study PRJNA631951) | gut metagenome | biome: gut microbiome; feature: rumen; material: fiber-attached | host: Bos | place: Iran: Karaj | collected 2018-10 | reverse complement strand
CTTCGCAGCATTTCTGTATGGCTGGAGTACGATTTCACAGAGGGGACACATGATTTTTCCTTATCGAACAAATCAAATCTATGAAACGAGTGTTTCAACTGACGAAATTTGTGCTGGAACATTGAGTGTGAAATATACAGGCTAAACTTTGGCCGTCTCATAAAAAAAGCAGTAAATAAATCATATATCACAGGGGTTGTTGAATTGTTAGACAAATGCAAAGATTTAGAGCCAAACTCATGGAACGCCTTAAATAATTTCATTGACCTGTTAATTCTGGATGAAACAAAAACCATTAAAGCCAACATCCTCAACCTCATGGTATTTCTTGAAAGATATTTTGAAACAAAATACAGAATAGAACCTGATAATATAAAAGGGCGTTTCAAATTAATGAATAAGAACAACAATCAAACACATGCAACATTTAGACCAAAATCCATTCATCTAGTGGATAATTTGTCTTATATAAAATTTAATCAATCTGAAGAAAAATGTGAAAAAAATGAACTGTTTCTTGATGAAAAGAAGCCTTTATCATTAATTCTAATTGCTTTACATTATATATATCATTGTGATGAAGATGATTGTAATATGATATTAAGACTCCGGCAGGAAAGGGTTAATTCTGCAGCTCACCAAGGCGATGAAACAAATATGACGGTTCAAGACTTAAACGATATTTTCAGACGAATAATAAAAAAGATTTTAAAAACTGATTTTTTGAAAAACAATTAAATAGGGATTATGCAAAGAAAAAAATCCTTTTCTTTGCATAAGAAAGAGCGGACAGAAAAAAGCAAAGCCAACAATCTGAGATTCATAATTTGATAGAAAAAAAAGTCACTTATCGAAATTAAGTAATCCGCTTTTTCTCTTGTTATTTCAAAAAAATAAGCTTATCTTTGCAACATCTTTATCATTAACACAATTTTTATCATTTGCAATGAAAAAAATATATCGAAACTGGCTCCTTTTAGCCTAGTTAATAATCGCCATAGGATAGATTCACTTATTGAATCAAAATCCTAAAAACATTTGGTTGTAGTATGACACTTGCTCTGCTATTGCTGACTGCTTTAATGAATCTAGAGAATAGGAACAAAAAGAAAAACTAAAAGAATAGAAAAAATACTACCTTTTAACACCTCCCAGAACAGAATCTCAATAAAAACATCTTCTTTTTTTAATATTTTTCTGATAGACTCACTTAAATTGAGCTTATTTGTATTAACTTTGCACTCGAAAACAAAATAACACGTTCTTTGAAAGTCTGAAGACTGACTGACAATATAAATTTGACTACCGCCTGACGTTTTGTTCAGGTGTCCAAAGCTTCGGCTTCTGGATATACAACGTTGCGTTGTAATTGTTTCACTGTCTTAAACATAGGCTAATCCTAAGATGTGAATATTGTAAATGTACATATATAAAGAAATGAATTGTCAGTCATGTCTTCAGACTTCCCAACCTTAAACTATCACAATCAATGGAAAAAAGAGAAATCACAAAAAGAGCTTCAGAACTCCAATCAAGAGACGACTTACTTAAGTTGCTTAACGACATCGTAAAAGACGAGGTTAACGACGACCATGCTTTCTCTTTTTCTGAACAGCAACTGGCTTATTATTGTAATCCGAATAACGTAAGAGGACGTTACCGCCATTTTTCTATCCCCAAGAAATCTGGCGGTGTCCGCCGTATAGCAGCACCCTCAAAAGGACTAGGGCATATTTTGTATTATGTGAATATTTTATTAAAGGCAATTTACAAGCCCACAGAATATGCCATGGGATTTACAGAAGGGAGATCGATTGTTGATAATGCATCAAGACATATTGGCCAAAATTATGTGTTTAATACAGACCTCGAGAATTTCTTCCCTAGCATACAACAAGCTCGAGTTTGGAAACGGCTTCAATTGGCACCTTTTAACTTCAACACTAATGTAGCGAACGCATTAGCAGGATTATGCTGCATGAGAGAGAAGTTGGAAGATGGAACATTTGTTTATGTGCTCCCACAGGGGGCCCCCACTTCACCACTTTTAACTAATGCAATATGTGACACACTCGACCGTCGTCTGAATGGTCTTGCCCGACGTTTCAATCTACACTACTCTCGTTATGCTGATGACATAACCTTCAGCTCAATGCATAATGTATATCAACTTGAGGGAGAATTCAGAACAGAACTTAAACGCATAATTGAAGGTCAGAACTTTCGGATAAACGAGTCAAAAACTCGCCTCCAAAAAATTGGTCAACGACAAGAAGTGACAGGCCTAACTGTCGGAACCCGTATTAATGTGGGCAAGAAATATATCTCAGAAATACGTACAATCCTTCACATTTGGGAAAAGTATGGTTACAACGATGCTTATAAATGTTTTTACCCCTGTTACAAGGCAAATAAAGGACTTGTTAAGAAAGGAGAACCCATACTTGAGAATGTTCTCTATGGGAAACTACTTTTTCTAAAAATGGTAAAAGGAGAAAAAGACCCAGTTTATTCTTCACTTCGTGCAAGATATAACCGGTTGACCTGCCCTGTTAATGCCGATGCTCAACAGAATCTGGACTATCTTCGCTCATTCACAATATCCGAATTTGAGGAAATGGCTGGCACCCCTATTCAATATGCTTTGTCAAAAGAGAACAATCTGTATGGGAAGGTACAGTTGAATGGATCTGACATTATCATTAGTATAACTTCAGAGGCAAAAATACAACTTATTAAAAATAAAGTTATTACCGAAGAGAGCATAATTAGTCATATTAAAGAAGTCAAACAAAAAGGAATTTTCGCAAAATCAAAGCCCGGACTATATGTAGTTTTAACTGCTCGAAACGGGCATGCTCCTTTTTGGTTAATGACTTATTTTGATCCTACTATGACAGATTTTGATGTCTTTGATATTTCAATTACAGAGTTGCTTGACATTTGGGAACAAAAAGGAATTAAAACCGCCATGGAAACTTTTATGCAAAGTACTCTAGGATTGAACAGAAAGGAGAAGAAAAAAAAATCAAAGCACAACAATACCAATAAAGAGGACATTTTTTCAGATCTTGATTATACGATGACCGAAGAAGATTACAAAGCTTTGGACGAAGCACTTAAAAGCGGAAAGTTTAAGACAATAAAGATTCTCAATTTTGACGAGTCTAACTTGGATGACGAAAAGAAAAATAAAAGATGTGATGATGTCTAAAAAAACGTATAGGGGAACACTATCTCAACTGACAATATTTTGTTCAACACGATTATGGAAAAATATGAATTCATAAAAATGATGCTGCAGAATCGTCTTTTGTCCATGAATGACAAGAAACGTCTAATTATGCTTGCCACACAAGAGCTTAATCAAGTTGATTTACCATCAAAGACAACTGATGGTAAAAACACAGGTACTGATACTGAAAACTCAATAGAAGAAAACATTCATGCACCCAAGGACACAGCAGCATTCCTTTCTTCATTCAACGACCCCAATGGTTTTAAATTTCTCACACATGATTATGATCCAGATGCCAGCATGGATTATGACCAACTGATGAAATTGGTTCGTGAAAAGTTCAAAGAAAGCACGTCAAAATATAAAATTCCGAAAAAACTGTTTGCATTGATGGCCGCTTTTCTTTTTGGTGGGAAAAACCCACATGGAGAAAAAAGGACATGGCTTGATTGTGATGGAAAGTTTCAAGAATCGAATTATGCTAGTAAAGAATGGATTGAATGGGCCAAGAATAATCCAAAATCCCATTTACTTGAAAACCCTTCTTTCAACAAAACAATCCAAAAATTCAGGAGCACTATTCGATTAGTAAAACCCGCTTTGGTTGAAATTATAAAACGACAGGCGGCAAAGCATGCAGACCTTGATATTCAAACAAAGGATTTAGAGAAGGCAGATTTTTACACCTATGTCTGGGTATTGGAGAATGGAATTAGGCGTATTTTAAATGACATATCGAATCGTGCTAAAAATCATCCCCAAATTATAATTTCCTTCGAACGTCAGTTCAATGATGATTATTCTTTGAGAATTATAAAGATATGTCATAAAGGTTCCGAATCATCATCTTTAGATGAGGTTGTTAAGAAATTTGAAGCAGGGGGAGGAGCTTTTAACGAAATTAAAAAGACTTTGATAGGATATTGCAACTGGTCTGTAGAAGCGCTTTGGGATGGATTTCCAAAACGATGGAATATTTTAGATGACACTCAGTCAGAAAGGATTGAAGATATCAGTAAGGATAATGTTCAAGGGTTTACTCATATATTGACATATTTCTCAAAATCATAATCTTATCTGAAATGAAGAATAAAAAAATCATATTAATAGACGACAACAGCAAAAACCAACGAATTGAGTATAACGCTACTTTTGTTGATGAAGAACAATATGAAGATTGTTTGATGCATGTAGAACATTTAAATAGTGAAAGTGACTTTTCTTTCTTGGAAAATGCCATTTGCATAATGATACATGATTCATTTGAGGATTTCATCGATGGTAGTTTTCATAAAGACAGCCATAAGGCTAAAGAAATTGTAGAAGATTTCATTGCAAAAACAGATATACCATTTGCTTCATTCAGTGATGGTCATTCAATAACCGCAGATTGGAGAGAGGATACACCAAATTCGCTTTACCAAATAAAAAAATCCGAGTTTTATCTCCATCTTCAGCCTTTTCTGGATTATTATCGAGAAAACGGTAAATTAGATTTTAGAATTCTTGCTTATGGAAAAAATTATATAAAGGAGCTTATGTATAATTGGTGTTTTTCTGTTCTATCCAATTTAGGTAATGCCAAGGACACAGACGTTTTGTCTGTTTCAATGGTTGACAGAAAGTCTCTTCGCTTAATTATCGAAAATTCACAACCGACAATTGGAGTAGAGTTTAACGATCTTATGTGCGACATTGAAGACAGAAATATTACAGTGGGACAGTTACGGACAAATATTAACAATTTTATTGGCAATTTTAGAAAATATGGAAAAAATATTAGTAGTTGGAAATGAGATTTCAAAAGAATATGCGGAAAGTATTCAAAACACATACTTTATGCAGATGCCACAGTTCTCTTTAAATGAGGATGGTGAAAGAAAACTCTGCGAGGTAATTGTAAGTAATATTCCTAATAACTTACAAGCCGTTGTTTTGGATGTGGATAATATTGGCAACCCCGAACTGTGTTTGGCATTTGCCATGACACTCCGTTTGTCTTTATGTGATATAAAGATTAATGCCCTTGTACCAATTTTCTTTATGTCAAGAATGACATATGATGCATTTTTCGGATATAAGTATTCTTCTATCATTCTTAGTGGTGCTATAGCTTTTGATGTTCCAGAGAACATAATAAATGCTCTAAAATTTATCCAACCGTTGTCCTTATCAGAATACAAATCGAAATTCCTCAATATTATAAAGATTCTTCCAAATGCTTCGGAGGGAAGACATTCTTTGGCCAATCAGTGGGGGGCAGACGTTCTTAGCCGTGTTATTTTGGGAGGAAAAACCGATAACGAACAAATCAAGAAAGCACGTCAATCATTATATTTCAGGTATGTACAGGCATTATCACTAAGTCCAGCAGATTTAGAAGACATTTTTAACAATGAAGAGAATCAACAATATGTCTCTGAAATAAAACCAATTGATGCAACGGGGAAAAAAGTCATGTTGATTGATGACGAAGCCGATAAAGGATGGAGCGATGTATTGAGTCAAATGCTGCCTGGTGCCGAATTTAATACAGTATGTGAACAAGTGCCAAACTACGAATCTCTATCTGATGATGCACGTAAAGAAATAGAAAATGGTAATTATGATTTGTTCCTACTCGATTTAAGAATGAATGGGATTTCCGAAGAAGACAATCTCAATCCAAAAGATTTCTCAGGTATGAAAATCTTACGAGCTATAAAAAAACTGAATAAAGGGAATCAAGTTATTATGTTAACGGCTTCTAACAAAGCTTGGAATATGAAAGCTTTGATTGATGAAGGTGCTGACGGCTATTACATTAAAGAATCTCCCGAATTTGCCTTTTCAACTTCTTATTCGGTTAATAATGCGAATGAGTTGTGTAAAACTATCAGAAAGTGTTTTGAACGTGATTTTCTGAAAAGAATTGCCAAAAGTATTAAACAATATAAAACAGAACAATCCTACTCATCTTATGATTCTCGTTTTTTGAATAATATGACAGTTCAACTGGATATATCATACTCATTAATCTCTCAAGCGATTACACAACAACAATTTGCATTTGCATACATATCTCTTGAGCAAATATTTGAAATCATATCAGATGAACTAATAGTAGAAGAAAACTATAATTACGTAATCGAAGATATTCAAGAAATCTGTCAAGACTGGATTATTTTGGCCAATAAAGAAGTCAAATCGGAACAATATAAAGGAAATTGGAAAAATTACCCACAATGGAAAAAAGCATGCTCTATATATTATCAATTGTTTGAAGGAAAAGACGAATTGTTTGCAATCGAGATACAGAATTTAATTGAAAAAAGAAATGCCTTCATACACAACGATAAGTTTTTATTAAGCAAAAAAAATGAACAAGGGAAAAGAATTCATACTGATATTTATTCCCCAAAAGGATTTATTCGTTTATTCGAAGCAGTAAAAATCTTTCTTGATTATCTGGTTAAATAAAAAAGGCGGACAAAAGTTTTGCATTCCCAGACATGGATCCAAATGAGCAATTGAAAAAACTTCAAGATAAATTCAATAGAAAATAATTATATACGCAATCATTAATGTATGGCTATATTTTATCCCTCCATAGAAACTATTTCAAAGTTCAAAGTTCCTCCTACAGAGGGGGAATGGACTTTGCTAAACTTCCTAAATAAAATATTGGATGATTCTTATGAGGTGTATTTCAATCCATACTTGAATGGTGACCGCCCAGATGTATTAATAATGCGTGAAGGAAATGGTGTTTTAGTCATTGAGGTAAAGGACTGGAATCTGAACAATTTCACTTTGAATGAGAAAAAGAAATGGGTTTACAAACCCAACGGTTCGGTTGTAAAGTCACCTATAGCTCAGGTTCTTAAATATAAGGATAATCTCTTTGACCTTCATGTTGACAAACTGTTAGAAAAGAAAATAAATAATATAAAACATTTTAATATCGTTGCTTGTGCTGTATATTTCCATTGCGCCTCACAATATGAGGTGGAAAATCTATTGGTAACCCCGTATAGAAACGACAGAAAATATCAAGATTTTCTGAAATACAATATAGATCTCATTGGTAATGACGGGCTGGAAGAAGCACGCTTCAATGGGATTCTCCAGAAAAGATATCTAAGTAAGGACAAACAATCATATTTTTTCACAAGCGACTTATACCAAAACTTTAAACGCATCCTTGCTCCCACATTTCACATGAAGGCTCAGGGAATCCCGTATGATTATAAAGAAAAACAAAAAGAAATTATTTATGGTAAAAGAGAGAATGGAGTGCTTAAAGTACAACTTGAACAACGCATAAAAGGTGTGTTCGGTTCAGGTAAGACAACGGTCTTGGCAGCAAGAGCTGTGCAAGCCTATAAGCGAGCATTAAAAAGGAACAATAATCCACGTATTCTAATTTTGACCTACAATATTACTCTTAAAAATTTTATTCACGACAAATTGATGAGGGTTGACGAAACTTTTCCTGTAGAATATTTCATCATCATCAATTATCATTCCTTTATTAATGCCGAGTTAAACAATCTCAACATAGATATCCAAGTACCAGAGAACATCCCTAAGGAAAAAGTAGGAGAATATCTGGAAAAAAACTATTATTCGAATATTTCTTTATTCGAGAATCATAAAAATGAAATTGTCAAATACGATGCCGTACTAATTGATGAAATTCAAGATTACCACCGGCCTTGGATGGAAATCATAAAAAATTATTTCAGAGACCCTGAAGGTGATTATGTTTTGTTTGGAGATGTCAAACAAAACATCTATGGTCAACCAACATCCCAAAAAGATGTGGTTACAAATGTCCGAGGTGTAAACGAACTGAAATATTGTTTCCGTTCTGATTTAAAAGTACGGGATTTAGCACAATCGTTCCAAAGCAATGTTTTTCAGGACAAATATGAAGTAGATGACTTTAAAGAAAACGACGATGAAATTGGTCTATTAGGATTGAGAATAGAAAAAGAGGGATATCTAAACTACATATATCTTTCTGACACAAATTCCATAACGGCTCTGTACAACATAATAAGAGGTAATATTCTCAACAAAAATACAAACATTTCTCCCAACGATATCACTGTACTTGGATATACAATTAATCAGCTCCGATTATTTGATTGTTATTATAGATATGCATCCCGTGAACGTACTAATACCATGATGGAAACCATAGAGGTGATGTATATGACACATTTGAATTACATGGGAAAGGATATGGAAAATGCTGATGAGTGGTTTAAAAACATCTCAACTCATTTGACCAGGAAGTTGTTTAATGGTAGAAGGGTCTTATACGACAATGATTTTGTAAAATTACGTCAACATATTGCTAAACTATTCACAATATATGACTTATATATTCAATATTCTGACATCTTTATTAATCGTTTGAAAGAAGAATGTAATGTTTGTGGTATTTCAACTGAGGCATTATTTGCTTTCTTTAATCATTACAATGATGAGTTGACTTATTTTAAGGCTAAAGTATTTAAAGATGACTATAAATATATCCGCGACAACAAAAAGCTACACTTCTGGATGAATTCCGGAACAATAAAGATTTCAACTATTAATTCTTTTAAAGGTTGGGAAAGTGAAGTGGTTTTCCTGATTTTAGAACCTATTTATGAAAACACAAATGACTTTAATAACTCATTCGATGAATTACTATATACCGGACTTACAAGATGCAAAAGGAATCTTATTGTGATAAATTTTGGAAATGCAGAATATGACCAGAAGATTCGCCCTTTGATAGAGTCGTTAAAATAAAATTTAATAGAAGGGTGCTTATCACATGACAAATCAAAGATATCCTCCCCTAATATAAAGACTTAAAAAGGACACTAGAAAATTCAAATAGATACTTGAGAATATAATAATAGAGCAAACGTATCGAAAATAACAAGGTGGACAGAAAACGCAAAAAACACGTCCTTTGACATCCCGAATAATCCACTCCCCAATAAACGTCTCACACCGCCACCACGATGAAGATATTATTAATCATATATGCGATTTCATGGCTGATAATGTTGGTATTATTCATCAGCAGTTTTTTCAATAAAAACAAATCCATCTCACAGAACAAGGAGCCATGGTATGAGTATATCATCATACTGATTCTTGCTCCACTGGTAGTTTTGTCGCTATTTTGTTCAATTTACACAGATATCAGAGATAACAGAAAATATAATAAACAAAAAGAAATCTTAAGAGAAAAAGAACGTCTAGAAAACGAACGCAAGGAGGCTTTAAAGAACGCCTATCTTATGGCTAAACAGTCTCAGCCAAAACAAGACAAGAAAACATATATCGACATAGCATAAAAACTGGAAAAGATTGTTCATGAAAGAAAATATCAAGAGATCCTGGTTTGCCTCGATAAGATTCAAGAGACTGGCGACAGAAAACTCAATGTTCAGGAATGTGAAGAAAAAGGAATTGGTGATGAGAGTAAACTCTATATTGAACTCCAGGACGGCACACGCGATTACGAAATTTTCAAACACCTCATGGTGGAAGATTCACCCATGGGAGCATGGCAAGCCTATTGGCTTTACTCTCTATGGCACATCCTGCCTATGTTTTGGCATGGATTATACGGCAGACGTGATTACCTGTTCCAATTTGAGGATGTGTTCAGTATTAAACTTGAAAAAGATGCAAATCCTGCTGACAGAGACAAATTACTCGACACAGACCTATCGCCGGAAGTAATCGGAGAAAACGGAGATTATTATGTCTCTTGTTGCTACTGGACACAATTCGGCGGACTAATCCGAGAGCACGTGTATGTAAATATCAAAGGAAACAAAGTTGTTGAGATGCAAGAGTTTTTATCTGAAACAAAATATGAATACGACTGCGGTTATTGTTACTAAAGAAATTTCATTCAATTCTCTAAAAAATATATTACAACTTTCGCACGTTCCTACAGTGCTATAAATCAGACCCATATACCTTAGTGTTTATATTTTCCTCCTTTTTCCAAAATCGTTATTGATTTTCTTTTTCCGTTTTTTTATCATCTGGCATGGCTTAAAATTCTTCATTCATCATTTTTCATTTAAAATATTCCTTTATTCCTTAGAAATAATTCATCTCCCATTCGAAGTATCAACTATCATTTTCGAAGAAAATTAAAGATTCCTTTATTCCTTAGAGAAAAATTATCTCCCGTTCAAAGTATTAATTCCCATTTTCGAAGAAAAGTAAATATTCCTTTTATTCCTTTATTCCTTAGAGATTTATAAAAAACAGGAGGTTACGCTCACACGTTTTCCTCAACTACAAAAACCAAATGTATCATTCGTATTCTATGTTAAAAAACAAATAAATTTTAGTATTTAACATGCATTTAACATATCCACATGCTTTTGGAACATTTCTCTGCTTTTTTGTTGTTGATCTGGATTATATTTCTGGTTGTCTCTCACCATAGCAGTAAGCATG
>JAEEGL011124090.1_pt1 | contig 10708 bp, 5 predicted proteins | sample 9134231 | NCBI WGS metagenome assembly JAEEGL01 (sample SAMN16246548, study PRJNA631951) | gut metagenome | biome: gut microbiome; feature: rumen; material: fiber-attached | host: Bos | place: Iran: Karaj | collected 2018-10 | reverse complement strand
TTAGCATGTGGATGCAGGGTGTAGGCCCTCCCTCATTTGCCACTACACTCGCTAAGTAAAATTAAAAAAGTGGGTTTCTCATATATAGGCACCGTGCTTTATGCAACGTCGTGTTGCTGTCTCACTTGAACCGCCATCCTGTCGTTTCATGCTAATATATGTGATACCCACTTTTTATTTTACTAATCTCGTTCCAAGGCAAATGAGGGAGGGCCTACACCCTGCATCCACATGCCAATATACGTTTGTTTTATGTCCGTCCCCTACACACCTTACCGATAGAATTGTAAAACCTTGTAAGAACACCTACTAATAAATTTGCAAGATACACACATTTAGATAATCTAGAATCTGTGAGTGTATCCACACCTGGTGCCCGGTAGTTTGTGGGACGGCGGCTATAGGAGATATCAACTGTGTGAATAGTAACTTACATAGTGACCTGGTTTTTGCCGTGGGTCTTGGAGGTGTAGAGGTTGTCGTCGGCGATTTTGACTACGTCGACGGGTTCGCTTCCTGTGGCACAGCCAAGACTTACGGTGATGGTTAGGTTGGTGTCGAAATCCCAGGTTTGGATTTCCATGTAGTATCTTATGTGCTCTGCGATGTTTTCTATTTGCGACAGGGCATTTTTTTCCACCAGGATGGTGAATTCTTCACCGCCGTATCTGTAAGCCTTTACTTCAGGGCTGCCTTCCTTTACAAGAATGACACCAAGACGCCTGAGGACCTGGTCACCGGTAAGGTGGCCGTAGGTGTCGTTGACACGTTTGAAATCATCTATATCAATCATTATGATGCCATAAACGGCTTTGGATTTTTTAGCACGTGTCAGGTCGTGATTGAATACGGCTCTGTTGTATAGGCCTGTCAGCGAATCGTAGCGTGAGTTAAGTATAGGTATGAGCAGTAGGATAAGTACGATTATTGCTAAGACGCTTCCGGTTACTATTAATGACCTGCGTTTAGTATCTATTTGACTGTTAAGATGATTGCTTTCTAACTCTAGCTGAGAGTCGTGAACAATGTCATCAATTACGTGGGCGTAGGTTATATTTTGCTGGTTGAATAGTGTTTCGTATAGCTGATTCAATACAAAGGTTAACTCTTTTTGAATGGCTTCGTTTCTGGTTGGGTATTCCTTTTGGACTTTTATGATTGTGTATAATTCAGCCTTTTCATAGTTGTTTTCCTCGCATAGTATCATGAACTCGTGAAGGTAGTCTATTACGGCCTGTTCTTTGGCAGACTTGTCCATGTTGGCTCTGTTTGAGTATTCCTTGATGTTTTCTGCGCATAGATAGTAGCATTTGGCTTGGTAGTAAGGAATAATGAAATCTCTTAGGCAAATCTTTCTGTAGATTTCAGATTCAAATAAATATGAGTTGTCCCATTTATCCAGCTTTTCCTTGGCCTTTTGAAGACGGCCGGTTTCTTCGTATATTCGTGCAAGCCATACGTCATTCATGGCGGTATAGCTTTCGTAGTATGGTTCGTCTAGAAGAGTATCTAATATTTTCTGGGAAGTGTTGATAGCAGTTTCAGCTTCATTGTAGTTATATTTCATGAAATTCATTATGCCAGACATTCTGTAGGCATAGCTTTTGATTTGTAAATTTCCAATAGATTCTATTGGCTTTATGGACTCAGCCTTTTGTAGCATTTGCTCGGCGTAGTCGAAGGCGTAGTTGTTAAGATAGAAGTTGGTTAAATCCAGATAGATATTTACGGTAACATCATCATGGCTGTCCTGTAGAAAATAAAGAGCATAGCCTAAGTATTTATAATAAGAAAGTGAATCCCCTTTTTGAAGATAGATAAGACTTGCTCTTTCGCATAGACGTCCTGCATCCTCATCGTAAAGATGCTTGGTTTTTAATATATCTAATATGGTTGCAAGTTGATCGTCCATGGTGCTCCAGTTTTCGGACAGGTCATGGGAAACGATAGCATCGGCTTTTTCGTGATTGGAAATTTTTTCATAATGAACGACAATATAATAACCAGACTGCATTATAGCAAGTGCAGCCACAATAATAATAAATGCAGTTGTGAATTTTCTTAACAGATTCTTACCCATCGACATTTATAATCCTGTTCAAAAAAATGGTCACAATTTACTACAATATATATTAGCCTAAATATATGAAAAAACTGTATTCGTACTAGTTTTTAGAGAATATTTTAAATTGTGTTAAAATTGTGAAAACGTTTAAGTGAAGTTCATTAATTGTTCACAGTTTTCACATAGACAAATATAAAAAATGATACTATTATAAAGAAGTTCATTGAGTTACTGATGCAGTAACACAGTGGGAGAAAATATATCACACCACGGGGAGGCATGAAAAAATGGCGATAGGTGAAATTATTACATGCACAGGTCCAGAGGATTTGTTTAGGAGAGCAGAGGACTTGCAGCACAAGGGAGTAAAAACAGTATTTATTGCAAGAAATACTCTTCAGGTCGTTGGAGTTATGCAAGAAAAGAAGGCTAGCTAGTCAGGTTAATTATGAGGGGAGTAAGAGATAGGTTTTCCTATCTCTTTTTTTTTCTTATTTTAGACACAATTGTGTAGTAAAATCACAAATAATGGTCAATGTCCGGTTTGGGGGGATTTATCACCGGAAAATGGGGGTTAAGGATGAGAGAAGAATACTACGAGACCTTAAAGGATGGCTTTATTCCTACAGGTTTACCAGGAGGTTTTTTCATATATGAGGCTGGCAATGATGAAAAGATTACCTATGCAGAGCCTAATATAGTAACACTTTTCGGATGCACCTCTTATGAGGAATTCATCGATTATGTTGGCGGAACCTTCAAGGGTATGGTTCATCCAGATGATTTGCTTAAGATTGAAAATCAGATTGAGGCTCAGACTATATATGCCGAACAACGCCATGACTATGTACGTTACCGTATTGTTACCAAAAAGGGTGATATAAGATATGTTGAAGATTTTGGACACCTTCTCCATTCTACAGATGGTAAAAGCTATTATTATGTTTTCATAGTAGATGTTGACCAAAACGAATATATTAATTCAAATAGAAATTCCTATGCTGAGGCCGAAGCTCTGGCATCTAACAGAGAGACTGATGAGCTTACAGGCTTGTTTACTATGGCATATTTTTATAATAAGGTTCAGATTCTTCTATCTCAGCCAGACATTCGAAGACAGAATGTTTCCTTCGTTCATTTTGATATCCCTAACTTTAAACTGTATAACGAACGCCATGGCTTTAAGATGGGTGATGAGCTGTTAGTCGATTTTGGAAGAACTATCAAGGATATATTTGTAGGTGCTACAGTAGCCAGATTCTCAGATGACCACTTTGTTGTATTCACAACCCAGCCAAAGGCCGAGGTGGTAGAGTGCGTTGAAGAAGTATATAGAACTATGCTTCTTGCTGAGGATGTTAATAAAAAGATAAAGGTTAAGGCTGGAATTTATTACATGGATGACCAGCGCGCAGAGGTAGGCTTAGCCTGCGACCATGCCCGTTTAGCCTGCAATAGTATAAAGAGTAGACATGATGTTTATTACTGCATTTATGATGATATTATTCGCGATAGCCTAAGACGTCAGCAGTTTGTAGTTGATAATATTGATGATGCTATTGCAAAGGATTATATCAAGGTATTTTATCAGCCTATCATCAGAGTTCAGACAGGGGAAATCTGTGGTTATGAGGCACTGGTAAGATGGGTGGACCCAGAGAGTGGAATGCTTCCTCCAGGATATTTCATTGAGACCTTAGAGCATTTCCATCTTATTCATTTTATAGATGAATTCGTTGTCAAAAAGGTATGTCAGGATTACAGACGTTTGTGCGCAGAAGGAGAGGCACTTGTTCCATTTTCTGTAAATATCTCACGTCTTGATTTTGAGGTTTGCGATGTATACAAAATGCTTTCTGATTACTGTGAAATCTATGATGTGCCTTCAAATATGATTGACGTGGAAATCACAGAAAGTGCTTTTTCTGATAATACTGGTTTAATAAAGGATTCCTGCAAGAAGCTTCGTGGAGCAGGACATGAAATTTGGATTGATGATTTTGGTAGTGGATACTCATCTTTAACTACCTTGGCAGATTATGAATTCGATGTATTAAAACTTGATATGGTATTTCTTAGAAGTATTGATAAAAATCCTAAGACAAGAACGCTAATGAGTTATATAATAAAGACTGCTAATGAAATGGGCTTGTCTCCTTTGTGCGAGGGTGTTGAAACAGAGGAACACTACCAATTCCTTAAAGAGGTTGGTTGCGAAAGAGCTCAGGGCTATTATTTCGGAAAACCAATGCCTCTTGATGAACTGTTGGATGCTATGTATAACAAGGGTATGAAGTGGGAAGAAATAACTAAATAATTAATGTATAGGGGTTTTGCAAATGGACGCATTAGTGCAAATGCAAGGATTAGTGAAAAGGATTTTTGTAATTCTTGGAACTATTTTAATCATATTTTTGATAGCATTTCTTTTTCATGTAATACAGACTAATACGTTTAACAATATGGATAGAACTGTTACAGCAGATTCTGTAACTATGGAGGTTACTACGGATATTCATCCAAGAGGACTGGTTACAGATGCATGGGAAAAGAATGATGCATTTCCTGATAAGGTCATTAATGCCAAAATATATGAGGCAACCATAATTAACAATTCAAAATGTCTATTAACAGACTGGCGTCTTCGAATTAACATCAAGGAAGACTGCTATCTTAATAATGCATGGAATGGTGTAGTCGAGGTTCATCAATTTTCAGATAAGGAAAAGGTTCAGGTTTTGGACCTTAGAAACTATGATGTTGAAGATATTAATCTTGATTATTACCTTGCCGGGCAGGATCTTTTAGTCCCTCTTAAAAAAGGGGATTATATCGTTTATTATCCTGATGATTCTCCATCTTCAGCCGAATTACCACTTAAGTCTACAAAGGATTATTCTGGTCAGACCAATATTGGTATAATTATGTACAGCTTATCTGGCGATGTAGATTTATCTGATTACGAGATGCTATATCATATTCATAAATCTTATTTTGCAGGTTTTTCCGGCAAGATATATTTATTCTTATTGCCTTCATGGATTGGTCTAATGGCAGTAGGTGGTATCATTGCCTGGATTATTCTTGGCTTTGAAGGTCAGCTGATTGTTCAAAAGCATATGTTAGATGACACCTTCAATCTGTGCGCTATAGTTGCAGATGCTAAGGATTATTATCACAGAGACCACTCTAAAAATGTTGCAAAAATCTCAAAACAAATAGCAGAGCAAATGGGAATGGATAAAAACGATTGCGAAGATATATATTATTCTGCACTCTTGCATAATATCGGAAATTATGCAGTCCCAGAAAAAATCCTTAGCAAGGCTACTATGCTTAATGATGAGGAGAAAAAGCAGGTACATATGCATACAGTACGAGGTGCATATCTACTAGAAGAGGTAAAAACTATTCCACATGCTGCGGAGGCTGCTATGTTCCATCATGAGAGATATGATGGCAAGGGCTACCCAGTTGGAAAAAAGGGAGAGGATATTCCTCTTATTGCCAGAATAATTGCCGTAGCTGATGCTTACGACAATATGAACAGAGAAAAAATGTACAGAAAGAAATATACAAAAGAAGAGATAATCGAGGAATTTAAAAAGAATTCAGGAACACAGTTTGACCCTAATATAGTAGATGTGTTTCTTAGAATTATTGATGGAATAGAGGAATAGCATGTCTTTAAAACCTTCTGAGCATGATATTAATTTATTAATATGCGGAACGATTTTTAATTTAATAGGTAGAACATTTGCTGGCCTTACTGGATTTCCAGGTTTACTTAACGTTACTGGAACTATGTATGCAGCTTATTTTGGTGGACCGGCTATAGGTGCGTTTGTGGCTATTATTAGTAGTGCTATTTCTTCTATATTTGTTCATAGGGATTTATATGGAATTTTTGTTGAGTTTATATTTGCTTTATTAGTAGCATTTTCAGCTCGAAAAAATAAATACATGTCTAGATTCTTTTCTGTTCTAAGTCTAGCTATGACATTAGGTATTGTCAAAGCAATTCCTATGACAGTTGTTAATGTTAGCTTTTTTGAAGGCAAAACGGGACTGTTTTTGCCAGATGCCACTATAGATTTTCTTAATGTTTTGGGAATGCCATTTCTTTTTAGATCATTCATGGGAACATTCTATTATTGTTTTACAGACACATTAATAGGTCTATTACTAATATTCTTTGTTAGATTGTCATCCAAGCAGTATACAAAAAGAAAAAATGCCATGAGATTGAAGAAGGCTTTAGGTAAGAAAGCAACCTTAGGTCTGCTGCTTGCCTGTACTCTTGCTCTGCCTTCAATCAATGTAAAGGCCGAGGATATAGGACACGAGAACTATGTCGCCAAGGTATATAACAATGAAAATGGTTTGGTAGGAGGCTGTGCTAACGACATAGTCCAAACTTCTGACGGTAGCATGTGGGTAGGTACCTATGGTGGACTATATAGATTTAACGGCAAAGATTTCCAGCTGATTAATAACTTTAATTCTGTGAGATCAGTTCAATGCCTTCACGTAGATGAAGCTGATAGATTGTGGGTAGGTACAAATGGTTCAGGTATAACTGTTTTGGACGATATGCTAAATGCTTACATCTTTGATGAAAGCAACGGACTTATATCTAATACCATCCACAAAATGGTAGAGGATACTGAACGTCGAATTTACGTTGCCACAACAAATGGAGTAGCTGTTGTTCATTATGAAGACGGTAAAGTTGTAGTTGATAAAGAATATCCTGAAATAGGTAATGTAGAAAGTATTTCTAGTAATGGCGGTAAAGTTGTAGCGGTTAATATGAAGGGACAGATAGAAGTATATAGCCCTTCAGGTGCCGAGCCTGTTTCTTTTATAAAAGAAGGGGCGACCTGTGCAACCATGGGAAATGATGGTGCATTATATGTTGGAACAGATTATGAAACTATCTGCAAGTATCGTTTAAGTGATGGAAATTATGTACTTGAAAAGGAAGCTCCAGCAGAAGGTTTGATTTACATGCATAGCATACATTTTACAAATAGTGGCTATGCATATATAACATCTGATTCTGGAATTGGAACCATGGATGTAAAGATGAACGTAACATTCTTTAATCCAGGTGGTTTTGATAGTGCGGTAGAAGTTGTATACGAGGATTACCAGGGAAATATTTGGTTTACATCCTACAGAAGAGGATTGCTGTGTCTTAGCAAATCCAGTTTTATAGATTTGTTTAGCGTGTCTGGTGTTGCTCCATCGGTAGTTAATGCTATACATCAAATGGGCAACAAATTATACGTAGGAACAGATGATGGGCTAGTTATAATAGATAAAAATAAAATGGTAAGCATCGAAAATGATGTTACTGAATTTTATAAGAATGCAAGAGTCCGAAGTATGACTGAGGACGCCGATGGAAATCTTATTATTTTAGGTTACGGCAAGGATTTGATGGCTGTTTCAAAAACAGGAGAATTATTCCCTTATCTATCAGAGGGGGAATTTGTGGATAGGCGACCAAGATTCGTATATACCATGACCAGTGGTGAGGTTGTCATTTCGTCAGAAAGCGGTTTGCATTTTATAAAAAATAGAAGGCTAGAATGCACCATGGAGCTTTCAGGGGAGCTTTGTCCATCCCAGATTCTGAATGTTTATGAGATGGATGATGGCTCTCTTCTTGCAGGAAGTGATGGGGATGGTATAGAGATAATTAAGAACCACACTGTAACAGGAACTATTACTAAAAAGGATGGACTTTGCGCCAATGTAATCCTTAGAGTAGTAGACGACAAGCAATCTGATGGCATGTTTGTTATGACAGGCAGTGGCTTTTGCTATGTATCCAAGGATTTTGAAATCACTGAGATAAATAATATTCCTTTCTATAACAATTACGATATGTATCAGGCTCAAGATGGCACCATATTTATTATGGGTGGCGCCGGAATATATGTAATCAGATATGATTCCATGATGGAAGGTGCTACATCTGAGGCATGGGAATTATTAGATATTAAATCAGGCTTGCCAGGAAATCTTACCAGCAATGCCTGGAATGAAGTTGATGATGATGGCATCATTTATCTATGCGGTAGTACAGGTGTATATAGACTTAATATTAACAACTATTCTATGAATGTTAGCAATTATAAGTCTAAGATTACTGGTATCACCTTAGATAATAAATTTGTGACTGTAACCAGCAACAATGAAATAGTTATTCCAAAGGGAGTTAAGAAAGTAGGAATTAATGTAGAGCTTAACAATTTCACTCCTACTGACCCTTATGTTAGATATTATCTGTATGGTGTAGACCAGGCCAAAACTAAAGTGCTATCCAGTGGACTTGGTACTATTTCATATTTCAATCTGCCACATGGACAGTATGACTTCCATATAGAAGTATTAGATGAAAATAATAGAATAATAAACGAGAAGGTTTATTCCATCATAAAAGAAAAGGAAATATACGAGACCACAGCTTTTAGAGTATATTTCTATTCAGTATTAATGGCTATTATTCTTGTCATAGTTGCTTCTGCTATTAATGGTGCAGTTTACATGCTTACAAAACGTCAAAGTGCTGAGCATGAAATTATAGTTAGAAAGCTTCAGGATGAAAAGACTCAGGCTCTTGAGAAAGCCCTTCATATGGAGGAAGAGGCAAACAAGATGAAGTCTGCATTCTTAGCAAATATGTCTCATGAAATCAGAACCCCTATCAATGCAATCATTGGTATGGGCACCATGATTACAAGAGAATCCAAAGAGCAATCTACTAAGAGGTATGCAAGAGACATTAGAAATGCTAGTAAGACCTTGCTTGCTCTTATCAATGATATTTTGGACTTCTCAAAGATTGAGTCAGGTAACTTAGAGCTTGTTATGGGCGAATACGACTTGGGCGTTCTTGTTAACGATTTGGTTAACATGATACAGCCAAAGGCGGATGACAAGAAGTTAGATTTCATTGTTAATGTTGATGAAAACATTCCAAAGATGCTATATGGTGATGATGTTAGAATAGAGCAAATCATCATTAACATCCTTAACAATGCTGTTAAATATACTAATCAGGGTTCTGTCTCCTTCAATATGGGCTATGAACAGGTTTCAGAAGACCAGATAGAGCTTAAGGTTAGTATCACAGATACTGGTATCGGTATTAAGGAAGCGGATATTGAAAAGTTATTCTCTCCATATCAGCGTTTTGATGAGCAGCGCAACAAGAAGGTAGAGGGTACTGGACTTGGTATGAGTATTACCAAGAGCCTCCTTGAAAAGATGAATAGTGCCCTTAATGTAACCAGCGTTTATGGTAAGGGCTCAACCTTTGCATTCACTTTACTTCAGTCCGTATGGAAAGAAGGTGTGATTGGCAACTTCAGAGAAAACAATGATTTTAACGACAGAGAAAACGAGATTGAAAAGTTCCATGCTAAGGAAGCAGTCATCTTGGTTGTTGATGATGTGGAAATGAACCTTATCGTTGCAAAGAACCTGCTTAAGAGAATTCAGGTACAGATAGACACAGCATCATCTGGTACAGAAGCAATCGAAATGGCCAAGAATCGTAAATACGATATTATCTTTATGGATGCAATGATGCCAGACCTTAGTGGTGAGGAATCTATGCAGCGCATCAGACAGGAGTGCAAGATAAATTGGGAAACACCAATCATCGTACTTACTGCAAATGCTATAAAGGGTGCCAGAGAAGAATACATTGAAGCAGGCTTTGATGATTATCTTTCTAAACCAATTGATGGTATACAGTTTGAAGACATTATTGAAAAATATCTACCTGAGGGCAAGATTGAACCTGTTACTGAGGGCACAGCCTTTACTGTGGACGATGAGCAGAAGAAGGGTACTATTGAAGATATCTTCAGAAAAGAGCTATTCATGGATGTGGATAAGGGTATTGAAGCCAGTGGAGACGAGGATACATATCTTATCGTTTGCCGAAGCTTCTATGATACAGCTTTAGAAAAGATAAAGCTTATCAGGAAATACTTTGAAACAAAGGATGTGAAAAATTATACCATTCAGGTTCATGCCCTAAAGTCATCTGCAAGACTTATCGGTGCAACGGATTTATCTGAAAAGGCCTATAAGCTTGAAATGGCAGGCAAAGAAAATGATATGGATTACATCAGTGCCAATACAGAGGAGATTCTGTTCATCTACAAATATCTATATGATAGAATGAACAGCTTTTACAGTGCGGTTGAAGAGAAGGCTAAATATGAGGCTGCAGCCTATGACAATCGTGAGCCAATATCTGAAAGCGATTTAGAGGATGCATTTTCTGCTCTAAAGGAGCTTTCACAGCAAATGGATTATGACGGCGCTAAATCTGTACTAGACATGCTGGCTGATTATAAGCTTCCAGATGATGCAATATCAAAGGTTGATGAACTAAACAAAGCCTTAAAGAACTTTGACTGGGACACAATGGAGGCTGTATTAGGGTAAAGATAATTATAAATACAAGTAGGTTCGCATTGACCTGCTTGTATTTTTTTGCTATTATCCTACTAAAAGGGTAGGTAAAAGGGGCTAATGGATAAAAGTATATTAGAAAAATATGATAAATTAAAGGATTACCTTAGGGGGCTGGGCAGTGTTGCCGTGGCCTTTTCT
>JAEEGL010594039.1_pt1 | contig 10708 bp, 7 predicted proteins | sample 9134231 | NCBI WGS metagenome assembly JAEEGL01 (sample SAMN16246548, study PRJNA631951) | gut metagenome | biome: gut microbiome; feature: rumen; material: fiber-attached | host: Bos | place: Iran: Karaj | collected 2018-10 | reverse complement strand
GATGCTTTCAATGTCATAACCGATGTGATAAAGGAAACGAAAGACCAGATACTGTCGGCGCTTTTCATTATTCTCATGATGGTCATGGCCGCTTCGATAATCATGTACAATCTTGAGCATGAGGCTCAGCCCGAGCAGTTCAAAAATGCTTTTTCCGGTATATGGTGGGCAGTATCCACGCTCCTGACGGTAGGGTACGGTGACATCTATCCGGTCACGAGTGCGGGAAGATTCGTCGGGATAATACTGGCATTTTGCGGTGTCGGTATAGTTGCGGTCCCGACCGGTATCATAAGTGCAGGATTTGTTCAGCATTATTCAAGAATAAAGGGAATGGATCAGGGAAAGGAAGCGGAAAACGGAGAGGCTGACAATGAAAAAGACGACGTGGATTGATATTGTAGCTAAATTTCTTTATATTGTTGTACCGCTCCAGTTCATCGTGGCGATGGCGTATGCGATCTATTTCGTCGGAATGGACAAGGCACCGCTCATACCGCGGTCGGATGTTTATGTCATAAGTGAGTGGACATACACCGATCAGCTTACAGGTCCCCAGACCGTCAAGGCTCCCGATAAGGTTGAGACCGATGGAAGGGATACGTTTGTTATCGAATCAAAGCTTCCCGATCATATTGACGAAGGTTCAGTTGTTGCTTTTTTGAACAGAGTCGGGCTCACGGTCACCGTTAATGACAAGGTGATAAAGGAATGGGATACCGATGATGCACCGCTTCCGGGAGGCCCGGCCAAGAATTCGTATTTTATCATTCCGATCGAGCCCGGGGATGCCGGTGGATTCCTTAAGATAACGTTCAGAAACGGTACTTTCAGCGGCAAGATATTTGATGCTTTTGTAGGTGAGAAATATGAGGTTGTACGCTACCTTGAGATGAAGAGCGGAGCACTGCAGTTTGTCATGTCGCTCGCGCTGCTTGTCTGTTCGTTTGCGATAATCATAGCAGGCCTGATATTAAAGGTCATATACAGACAGAACATGAACCTTATATACATGTCGGCAGGTATATTTATCGCATCATGCTGGATGGTATTTGACTCGTTCGTGTTCCAGTTCCTGTTCAGAACGCAGTATATAGACGGACTGATGTCGTATATGTCGACGCTCTGTATTGTGTTCCCTTTCCTCGGATATCTGAATGCGATCCAGGAGAGACGATACCGGAAGTGGTATGTTGCTCTTGGTGCTGTCGGTTTTCTCAACTATGCCGTATTTACAGATCTTCATTTTGCACGAATCCTGAACTTCTCACAGGCGCTCCTCCCGCTTGACGCCGTGATCGGCCTCATCATTGTGGTGGCGTTCGGCATCACGATCTATGATGTTTATAAAGGACACGCAAAGAGTTATAAGTATGTCGCATACGGTTTCATAGCGTTCATGATCTTCTCCGTTATTGAGATAATCCTGATCAACACGGTAGTTGAACGTGTCGAGGGCGGAGTCATCATCGCGGGACTGTATATATTGTTCGTCTTCGCCATAGTCCAGCAGGTACATGAGATCAGGATGATACAGATCGAACGCGACAGGGCGAACGAAGAGGGAGCAGCAAAAACGAAGTTCCTTGCCAGCATGTCTCATGAGATCAGGACGCCGATCAACTCCATCATGGGTATGAACGAGATGATCCTGAAAGAAAGCCGCGATCCGAATATCCTGAATTACGCCGGAATAATCAGTGATTCCGGAACGATCCTTTTGTCGCTGATCAATGACGTTCTTGATTTTTCCAAGATCGGAAGCGATATGGATGAGATCGTCTGCAATAACTACAATCCCGAGAGGATGTTTAACAGCCTTTCGGATATACTGAAAGGTCAGGCGAAAAAGAAAGGTCTCGAAGTCAAGATCGGAAAGCCCCGTAATCTTCCGAAACTATTATACGGTGATGACAAGAGGATCACGCAGGTCATCATCAATCTGCTGTCCAATGCGGTAAAGTATACCGAGGAAGGATGCGTAACATTTACCGGAGAATGCTTTGAAAACGATGACCAGTATGTTCTCTGTTTCTACGTGAGCGATACCGGTATAGGTATAAAAGAAGAGGATATAGGCAGCGTATTCGATGCTTTCCAGCGGGTTGACCTGCAGAAGAACCAGAACATACAGGGAACGGGACTCGGCCTTTCCATAGTCAAATCACTTGTGGAGAAGATGAACGGTGAGATCAAGGTTGAGAGTGTGTACGGGAAGGGCTCGACTTTCTCCGTAAGGATCCCTCAGGGAAGTGTCGAGGCGAACAGGTACAATTCCGGAAATGCCGTTGAGGACGACACGCTTGATGATATTGATGAGAATTACATCGCTCCCGAGGCACGTATCCTTGAAGTCGATGACAACATCTCCAATCAGATAGTTGTCAGGGAATTTTTGAAGGAAACGAAAGCAACGCTTGATATCGCATCGGACGGAAAAGAGGCGATCAGACTGTGCAGACAGTATAAGTATGATGTCATACTTATGGACCACATGATGCCCGATCCGGACGGTATCGAAACGATGCACATGATAAAGGAAGACGAGGCGGGACTTAACCGCGAAACTCCACAGATCATACTTACCGCGAATGCCATCATGGGAAGCCGCGCCAAGTACGAAGCGGAAGGCTTTGACAATTATCTCAGCAAACCGGTTGAGTCGGTAAGGCTTGTCAAGATGGTGCGCAAATACCTTCAGGAAAGCAAGGTCATGTACCGCCCGAAGAAGCGAAATATATCAAGGTCTGAAGCGCCGTTGACGACAGGTATCCCGGCCATGGGCATCACTTCGAACAGTAACGTCGATGACGACATAATAGATATCGCAGCGCTCTTTGCACGCTTTGACAACAAAGAAGAGACGGTCAACATGATCCTTGAAGAAGTTATCAAGGAGGGAGAGCGCAAGATCCCGCTCTTAAGACAGCTTGCCGAAAGCGGGGATATCAGCCGCTATGCGGTTGAAGCGCACGGAGTGAAAGGTGTTATGGCCAGCACATGCGTTTTGCACCTTAGCGCTACCGCAAAGTCTCACGAGCTTGCCGCAAAGGAAGGAAACATCGGTTTTGTGAATGATAACGTTGATGCATTCCTTAAGGAATACGAAGATGTAGTACAGCATATAAAGGATTATCTTAACAGTAAGGGGTAACCGTTATGAAGAAAGTTATAATAGTTGACGGAAACGATTCGGACGTATCTGCCGTCAGCAAAGAGATAGGACCGGATTATGACGTGACGTCGTTCTCGTTTTTCGAGTTCAACAACATGGCACTGTCAACAGTGATCACGATCGCCAATATTCTCGATTCACTCGATCCGTTTTCGGCGGGCAGATCGCTGCGTATAGCCGTCTGCGCAAAGGATATAGCGAAAAATCTCGGCTGGGATGAGAAGGCATGCCAGAATGTTTATTTTATCTCGCTCCTTCATGACATCGGTATGCTCGGGGTGAGTGAACTGATAAGGAACAAGCCGGGGAGACTTGATTATGACGAATATGCCACGGTCAAGACGCATACGTTAATGGGCGAGCAGATGCTCCGCGATATAGATGTTGTAAAAAATCTTTCCGACGGTGTTTTGTATCATCATGAAAGATGGGACGGAACGGGTTATCCGAAGGGACTGTCGGGTGAGGAGATCCCGGCAGTGGCAAGAGTTATCGCCGTGGCGGATGCTTATGATGCGATGAGTTCGGACAGGGTATACAGATCGAAGCTGTCGACAGACAAGATCATATCGGAGTTTCTCCGCTGCAAAGGCGGTCAGTTCGATCCGGATATAGCCGATGTATTCATATTCATGTTAAAGGACGGATATACGGTCGATCCGAAGATAGAGCAGACCAGGCAGGCGAGCGAGCGTGCGGCCGCAGAGGGCGGACTTCGCCAGATACTCAGTCCGGCATCCGATGACAGGGGAGACAGCGAAGGTGAACTCGATGCCCTTACGGGACTGTTCACAAGATCGTATCTGAGCACACGTGTCGGAAAGAAGATCACAGAGGAGCGTTCGGGTGCGCTGATGCTCATGGACATCACGGGACTGTCCGATCTGAGAGCGTCGGCAGGTAATAAGGAATGTGATGAGCTTATCAGAAAGTATACCGATAAGCTGCGTTCCTATTTCAGGGAAGCCGACATCATGTGCAGGATCGAATCAGACAGGTTCGCAGTCTATGTCAGCGGTGAATCGGGCAAGGGCGTCATAGAAAAAAAGGCTTCCATGATCGCGGAGATGATCGGATCCGATGATGAACTGTCAAAGTATAAGGATTCCCTCAAGGTGGCGATGGGGATCGCCATGTGCATGGAAGACGGCATAACATTTGAAGAACTGTACGGTGCGGCGCTGACGGCGCTTGAAGACGCAAGGAGCACCGGAAAGAACACATACAGGTTTGCGGAGGAATAAGATGAAGATAGCGGTAGCGGGAACAGGATACGTCGGAATGTCGATAGCCGTTCTTCTGGCACAGAAGAATGAAGTTGTCGCGCTCGATGTCGTTGAGGAAAAGGTAGAAAAGATAAACAAAAAGATATCCCCGATCCAGGATAAGGAACTGGAGGAATATCTTGCGACAAAGGAGCTTGATCTTCGCGCGACGTGTGATCCCAAAGAGGCTTATACCGACGCGGATTATGTAGTCATCAGCGTTCCGACAAACTACGATCCTAACAGGAACTATTTTGATACACATCATGTCGAGGAAGTCGTTGAGCTTGTGATGAAGTACAACACGAAGGCGTTCATGGTCATCAAATCAACGATCCCCGTCGGATATACCGAGAAGGTAAGGAAAAAGTTTGCGACCGACAGGATACTGTTCTCACCGGAATTTCTGCGCGAATCAAGGGCGCTTTACGACAACCTCTATCCGAGCCGTATAATCGTAGGTGCCGATCTTGACGACAAAAAACAGGCTGATGCGGCAGAAGGTTTTGCAAAGCTTCTGTGTGAAGGTGCGATAAAAGAAAATCCCGATGTCCTGCTTATGGGACTGGCCGAAGCGGAAGCGGTCAAGCTGTTCGCAAATACATATCTGGCGCTCCGCGTGAGCTACTTCAACGAGCTTGACACTTATGCGGAGTCAAAAGGGCTTGATTCAAGATCGATAATCGAAGGCGTCTGCCTTGATCCGAGAATAGGTAGCCATTACAACAATCCGTCATTCGGATACGGCGGATACTGCCTGCCGAAGGATACGAAGCAGCTTCTCGCCAATTACGCGGATGTGCCCGAAAATCTTATCGAGGCCATCGTCGAGTCGAACAGGACGAGAAAGGATTTCATCGCAGACCGTGTTCTTGCAAAGACGGGATACTACGATTACGAAGACAGCTCACAGTACGACCTCGATCATGAAGTATCCGTTACCGTCGGTGTGTACAGACTCGCAATGAAGACTAACTCCGACAACTTCCGTCAGAGCTCCATACAGGGCGTTATGAAGCGTATCAAGGCCAAAGGTGCGAAGGTCATCGTTTATGAGCCGACGCTCGAAGACGGAACGACGTTTTTCGGAAGTGAGGTCGTCAATGATCTGGCCGCGTTCAAGAAGCAGTCGAACGTTATCATCGCCAACAGGTTTGATGAGGCACTCGCGGACGTGGAGAGCAAAGTATATACGAGAGATATATTCAGAAGAGACTGATAAGTAGGATTTGTTACGAATACGTAGCATCGAGGAGTTTTACCGTTTGTGAGAAAAGCTTTGGAGGACGTTGTTACTTGACGAGGTTTCTCACGAGTCTAGTAACGTGACGTCCGGAAAGGAGCGGAAGCGCCTTTTCGAGCAAATGCGTAAAAGCTCCGAGATGCGGAATAAAAAGACACAGAAATTTCTGTGTCTTTTTTGTATTTGGTAGTTGACATAATTGTTATGACGCGTTAAAATAACCATGTTATGTAACGTAGATATGTAACAATGATACATAACGTAGTAACATAACAACGATACATAACACCGTTATACAATGCGCGCGATACGGGAAGGTAAGAGATGCCTCCAAAGGAGAAGGTATCAAAGGCGAGGATAGAGGATACCGCCTTTGAGATGACAAGAGAATACGGGTTTTCCGAGGTTACGGCAAGGAAGCTGGCAGACAGGCTCGGATGTTCCACACAACCTATCTTTCGTGCATACGAGAACATGGATGAACTCAGATGCGACCTTTTCTATATGAGCATTGATTTCTTCCTGACAGGGGTGCTGGCAAAGAAGAGCAGGAATCCCGCGTATCTGGGACTGGCTCTGTCGTATGTGGAGTTTGCGCAGGAAGAGAGGAACCTGTTTGAACTCATAGCATCCGTCGATGATTTCGGGACGCAGACGATAACGGAATTCTTAAAGAGTGATGAAGGCGCGAAGATACTGGAGCGGATCAAGGGGAACCGCGAAGTATCCGATGCAAAAGGACGTGAACTGTTCACGATGTTCTGGATGTTTGTTCACGGAATGGCGGCTCTCATCGCAGGAAACAGAGTGGAGTTTACCGAGAGGGAAGTAAAGAACTACATAACGAAAGCTTATGACGGATTCATTTCGGTCACATGCAGATAGTTTAGTAAAGGATTATTTTGAAGGGGAGATAACAATTCATGAGCGAGGGGCAGAGAAGAAGGATCAGGCGCCGCAGACGCGTTGCCAGGGGGTTTAAGAAGACTTTTATCAATGTTGTATTCGCACCGACAAGGATACCTAAGATCAAGCAGGATTCAGTCGATCTGCTTATGAGACTGTGTGAGATCGCAGCACTTGCATTTGTGACATTTCTTGTATTTCATATGGCACTTCCCGAACTGATCAGAACGGGAGTTGTAGTGTTTACGGGAATACTTTTTGCAATCTTCCTGTCGCTCATCAAGCTGGCGGATTACCAGGAAAAGATAGAGCAGTACAAATACTACGGATTCAGAATCTAGATCCCGGGAATGGGGCTCGGGAATAACAGTACAGAGGGGTATAAATAAGCAAGGGGGCCGTCAGGCCCTCTTTCTTACAATTCTATCGCCTCGTCATACACTGCGGGATTCAGCTCCCTGATGCAGTCCATATGCTCATTCAGAAGATCCAGATTTGTATCATAATCCTTATGGAAATACTTGATAAGGTTGAAGTATGCCCATGCGCTGTTTGAATCGGGATAAACGGTCGCTTTCTGGAAATACTTTTTTGCAAACGGGATGTTGATGTAATCCCTGAAATATTCCTTCCTTCCGTCGGAAGAGCGCACCTCGCCTATCATGTAGAACAGTCCGAGACGGTTGGCCGCATACGGCTCCAGACGGTCAGCGGAGATCGTCAGATAATGTATGAACGTATTGATGTGCGAATCAACATCATCGACTCCGTTGACGATCAGATCGGCTTCCTTTGCCGCAAGATTGTTACAGGCATATACGTATCCGCCTTCGGCAGCTTCGTCGAAATAATCCTTTGCCGTAAGGTTTCCCTCAAGCTTATCAAGAAGTCCCGGCTTTTCGCTCACTATCCTTCCGATCAGATTGATTGCGGCCGGAGATTTGCAGTAATCAAGCGATGCAAGCGCAAAATCAAGCGCCATTTCCAGTCTCGTATCATGATCGATCCGTTCGATCTCATCTATCGTGCCGCAGCGCTTTAATACTGATTCACATTTGTAGTTGGTCAGATAATAACCTATCGGAAAATATGCATGAGGATCGCCGCTGCCTCCGCATTTAGCGCCGGCGTCCGAGAACTCGACGTCAGCTGCCCTGCAATAAAGCGGAAATGCCTTCTCATAGTTGGAGAGGCATTTTATCTTATGATAGAAAAGAAGGTCGGCATAGGATTTCAGCGCAGCCGTGTTTCCCGTGTGTGCCAGACAGATAAGCTCACGCTCCGCGGAAGGAGATGTGTAGCCGTATTTCTCATATATCAGATTGAGTGCTTCCTGGTCCTTTACATAGGAACCGTCACATGTGATTATCATTCGGTCTCCTCCTTTTTGTGGCAAGTTATCGCGAGAAGTATCGGAAGCGCGGCAAACAACGCGTACATATATCTGAATTCGGCATAAACCGGCGATGAAACAACGAGTGACAGAAGGATCGCAAGTATCGGCATGATCGCGATGATCCCCGTTCTGTTCGAGGTTGAAATGCATCTTGCAAATGCGATCACCATGATCCATACGAAGAGCCCGATCGCCCCGAATATCTGGAATAATCTGTTGTTGTAGAAGAGCCACAGATATTCGTCCATCACACGGAGCATACCCGGTGAAGCGACAGATCGGCTGATCTCGTACGGGTTGTCTTCAACGTCCCAGAACCATATCCAGTAATTGTATCCGCCGTTCCAGTATCCGCATGTGCTGTCAACCCAGGCTTCGATGTATTTCATCGGATTGTGAACAAGGCCCCTCAGATACAGGCCGCCGAACCGGCCCATGTTCTTTGACAGATAGTCCTGATTACCGAAGTCGCGGATCGCATTTTTGATCGGATCCGAAATGTCCGGATCATAAGTTTCCCTGATCGAAGAAACATCGATTATTTTTGAAAGAAGGGAGCGGTCCTCATCGGACATCACGCCGTCATCGGCTACAACGCGCGCAACCTGCTGGAGCGGGATCGAAAGCGATTCGACGGTATCGGGCGGTGTAACGGAAAAGGTATTCAGAACAGGATGCTTTAATATAAATGCCGCTATGATGACTGCCGTCATAGCAAATACGATATCCATGTTTTTGCGCGCCAGGATAAGCACGGCCATGAACACGAAGATATAAGCGAACAGACCGTTGCTCCTTATCAGGCACATGACGAGCGATGAGAGTGCAAAACAAAGAACGTTGGCGCTACGCCGTCCGAGTCCCTTTTCGATCCTGATGAAGAAGATTATCAGCAGCGTTACAAACGCGCCGAACAGAACGTCTTTCCAGACCGTGAAAGAGAACATGATGTGAAACGGCATGACCGCATACCAGATGACGGAAGTTACGATCGTCCATTTCGGCATCGCAAGAAGAGCCAGATTGTATGTTACAAACGCAAACGTTGCGGCAAGTACCAGCATCTGGAAGATGACATATGTCGCAACGGCAGCGTTCATGTTTTGGAACATAGATAATCCCAGACGAAGGAAAACCCCGATCAGCTGCGTGTGATAGAAAGGCTGATGGTTTGAGTATTTACCGGTAAACAGCTGTTTAACCTGATCGATCGAATCAAGCGACATGAGCCCCGGATAATAACAGCAAAGATAAATCGCGAGATAAACGCAGAAGATTATGACAAAAGGAATGATAAACGACCGCCCGGCACCTTTTTGCTCAGACGTCAGTCGCAGGGCAAAAGCCTCATCATTAAAGCAGACGTATCTGAAAATGTTCAGGCAGCTTACATATATCCCCGCAAAAAGGACACCGACAAGAAGGAGTTTGACCAGTCTCACATAGAGAGAAGTCCGCACATCCGGAAGAAGCGGATGCATCCATATCTGATAGTTTGCAAGCGTCAGCAAAAGAGCGCAGAGGAGGCTTGCAGCGATAACGATGCGGGAGGATTTTTTCCTGCGGTCAAACACTGTATCACGGTTTTTGTTAAGAGAAAAATACGCAAACATGGTTGCGATGAGATAAGGCGCAAAAAGTGAGCGCGAGTCAAAAAGAAGTACGAGCGCGGCGATCATGAGAGTCAGGCTGATATAATACGTGCGTTTAGACAATATCAGTCCTCCTCTGCTTTTTCGGGTGCGAACACGGGCTCGAAGTTATCGAATATGTTTCTGTCAAAGATCCAGATGTACATACCGTCCTGGAACTTGATCTCGTCCACGCGGTTGGCGCCGAGCGTGTCAGCCGCGTAGTCCATGTCCTCGCCGTCAACGACGACAAAGTATCTGTCAACGTTCGGGTCGTCCGTATATTCGGAAGGCTCCGACTGGTAGTGGCGAACTTCGTAAGATCCGTCGGGCCAGAGCGTGATCGGTGCGACGGTTATCTCTCCGTCGGAGAGGACATTTGCAGAATTGGTCGAGTTCCAGAATGACGTTGCGTATCCGCGCGTCAGACCGTTCTCGCGGTAGATCTCGATGAGCTGGTCTGTCGTGTTGGCGTTGAGCGCCGAGGGTATCTTCTTGACCGTTAGGAGACAGACGATCGCAAATAAGGCAAAAACAGGCACGAGCAGAACATACCATCTCACATACTGTTTGGTAGTGAGCATCTCGAGCGCAAAAAGGATCGTTGTGATAAGTGCGCTGCATGCCAGTCCCGCCAGTCGCCAGTTGGATACGAGCGCATAGCTTACGGAATATGAATACATCGTTGTTGCAAACATTATCGCATGAAACAGCACGACAAGCCGTACCATCCGGTTCTGTATCTTTTTGTATGAGATAAGTGCGATCGCCGGTATGATCAGAAGGATGAGCGCGAGCGTGTACATGCACAGTATCCGGATCCCGTCAAAGCTCTGCATCAGGACATCGGTGTTTGAGTCGCCGGTCAGCACCCTGGTCCATTCAAGAATGAAAGGACTTTGATTCCACATCCAGCCGTTATCGGGCAGAAGCGCGGTTATCGAATCTTCGTATTCGCTGCTCGCAAAGAACACCATTTTTATGATGACGCCGCAGACACCTCCTGCGGCAACGACAGCCATGTCATGGATCAGCCGTTTGTCGCCTTCGTATGATATCGGACGCTTATCAAGGTATCTTTCGAGAACGATC
>JAEEGL010469949.1_pt1 | contig 10708 bp, 13 predicted proteins | sample 9134231 | NCBI WGS metagenome assembly JAEEGL01 (sample SAMN16246548, study PRJNA631951) | gut metagenome | biome: gut microbiome; feature: rumen; material: fiber-attached | host: Bos | place: Iran: Karaj | collected 2018-10 | reverse complement strand
CCAATAATCGCAATAAAGCCAGAATATGTTTTTGTCATAATTAAAACCATAGCACAAGATTTTGTAAAAACAACAAAAAAACCTTGAAAACGCGATATTTTGTGTCAAGATACAAACACTGGGAGATGAGAGATTTTGAACAAAGGAAAAATATATGGAAAAACCTTTCACTTTCAGAGAAGACAAAAAAATATTCTTTATGCAAATGGCACAGTTAATGTCAACGCTGTCCAAAGACCCCAGCACAAAGGTTGGATGTATTGTTGTTTCAAAAAAGGGATACATCATATCCGAAGGGTATAACGGCTTTCCGCACGGTATCGCAGATACCCCAGAACGCCTTAATGACCGCGCACAAAAGTATCCACGCGTTGTCCATGGCGAAGCAAACGCAATCTTAAACGCGTGCAGAAATGGCACATCAATCGAAGACTGCATTGTCTTTGTAACCCAGCCACCGTGCCCAGATTGCACAAAATTACTGGTTCAATTGGGAATCGCCGCCCTGTTCTATATTGATTTAGATCCAGCTAAAAAGAACGTTGCTGGTTGGCGCGACATGTTAGACATATCTTTTGATATGTTCAAAGAAGCAAATATTCCATGCGAAGCAATTCCAGAACAATATCTGGTGACCAAAGAAGAATTGACACTTATGCGAACACGGCAATTATCCGTGATGAACCAAAGATAAGAAAAAACGCCTGATTTTTATCAGGCGTTTGTTTTATTTGCGTTCTTTTTCTTGACGTTTTTTGAATAACCTTTCTTATCCAGCAAAACAAGCAATTTTAACAATCAATAACCTAAGAAATATTTGTTAAATTATTTCAATTTCTTTGTCCATTTATCGTCTGGGAAATTTTTACGAAGCATTTCAGCAAAACCGTTTGCCTGCTCTGGCAGCCCCACAGCAGTATAACATTCTGTTAAACGAAACATTGCTTCCGGTGTCATAACTGTTTCTTGGGCAGTAGTCACGATTGATTGTAAACGCGTAATTGCCGCGGTCCAATTCTTGCGTTGCATATCTTCACGCGCAGCATACATAACCTTGCCCGCGATATAGTTTTTCAAAATCATTATTTTATTTTCTGCATTTTTAGCATATTCAGATGAAGGGAATCTGGCGACTAATTGCTGAAAAGCCTGTAATGCGTATGCAGATTCCCCGGGATCACGACGAACATCACTGACCTGACGATAATGACACATACCGCGCAGATACATCATATACGGAACATCAACATGTCCCGGATGAAAACGCATATATCTGTCAATCGCCAATATAGAGCCCGCAAAATCTCTATCTAGATATCTAGAATACGCCATCATAACCAGCGCATCAGCCGCCCATGGACTAGATGGATATTGCGATTCTGCCGTTTGGAATAATTCTGCGGCATCATCGTAATCTTTTTTGTTAAATTCTTCATATGCCTCTTTATAAATTTCTTCCAAAGGTCTGTCTTGTTTAATCTCTTCACCGCCACTGCAAGCGTAAAGCAACGGGACACAACAAAATATTAAAATGATTTTTTTCATACTTGAATTTCCTTAGTTATTCGCAGTATAATGAAACAGATAAAAAAATAAAAGAAAAAAATAGGCTTTATTATGAAATTAGGAAGAAATATATTTGGCGTTGGCGCTATGACTGGAATAAGCCGCATATTTGGTTTCATCCGCGACATGTTAATTGCTCGTTTTTTAGGCGCAGGCCGTATGTCTGACATATTTTTTGCCGCTTTTAAGTTACCTAACCTGTTTCGTGATTTGCTAGGTGAAGGTGCTTTATCGGCAATATTTATTCCAATGTACACCGATATGAAGAAAGACGAAAGTTTCGCTAAAAATGTTTTTTCTTGGTTAATGGTTATATTATTGGGCATAACGATAGTCTTTGAAATATTTATGCCACTGGTTATATGGATTTTGGCACCAGGATTTTCTGAAGACCCGGGAAAGATGCAATTAACAGTTACTATTGCACGTATTATGTTCTTTTATGTCATTTTCATTTGTGGTGCAGCATTTTTATCTGCGGTTCTAAATGCACATTCAAGGTTTATATTAGCGGCTTTTATGCCAGTATTATTAAACATTATGCTTATTTGTGCTTTGGCTGGGTCTATATGGTATGGAAATCAGTATATTATCTATGTAATGGCGGCAACAGTTGTTCTGTCTGGAATAATTCAGTTTCTTACCCTTTGGAAACGAATTCGCAGTAAACATTTCGGCTTACGTTTAATAGTACCCCATTGGAACCAACAAATTAAAAGTATGTTCAAAAGATTTGGGGTCAGTTTGGTCGGTTCTGGTTTTTACCAAATAACAATCATTGTGGGTACTTTGGTCGCCAGTTGGCAATCTGGCGCGGTGTCATGGCTTTACTATTCAGATCGTATGGTTCAATTACCGTTTGCTATGATTGGATTGGCCGTTGGAACTGTTTTAATTTCTTCTATATCAAAGGCATTATCAGAAAAGAACATGCGTAGTGTTCATTTACAACAAAATTCATCTATGCGTCGTTCCATGATGTTAATTATGCCTTGTATGGTTGGGCTGTTTGTTTTGGCAGAACCCATAATAAGAATTCTGTTCCAACACGGTGCATGGACCCCTGAATCTACCTACGCGGTCGCAAATGCAATAAAGATTCAATGTTTGGTATTGCCTGCTATGTTAATAAGCCAAATTTACAGCAAAACACTATATGCAGCCCAAGATGTAAATACCCCTGTTAAAACAAGTGTCGTTTCTTTGGGAATCGCAACAGTTATATATCTGGCATTATTCCCTGTTGTAGGATATCTATCTATACCAATTGGTGTTGTGGTAAGTGGTTATGCTAAAAACTATCTGTTGGGTCGTGTGTGTCGCAAACGCGGTTTGACCAAAACAGATTCAAAAACGATTATATCAATGTTTATATTTGCCTTTATTTCTGTCGCATTGGGCGTATTATTATCCATGGTTGATATATCCAGTATATTGGTTTTAGGTATCGCAATTTGCGTGTTTGGGATTTTATACCTGCCAGTCGCGTTCATTATCGATAGATTTATCATAAAATAACGTTTGCAAGTTATGTTTATTTATGATAGAATATAACCATAAGAATAAACGGGGGTATCCCATAAAAGGAGTGAGAATATGAAAAAAATCGTATCTTTAACAGTGTTGACTGCTTTGGTCGCCGGATGTATGGATTTGAATTCCAAGGACGGTGTCAACAGCACATATGGCCATGACGTTGTTGCCGAAGAACAATTAGTATCGGCAGAAGACACAACATTAAATACAAACGCTTATTTGATGGCCGCAGCACCAAAATATTACATCGGCAGTCCATATAAGATTGAAGACGTTCAATATATCCCTGGCGAAGATTTAACTTATAATCAAACGGGCGTTGCTGGCGTGATTCCTTTGGAATTAAACGGTTCAAAGACCAGTGACGGTGAAACATTTGATTCTAACCAATTGGTTGCAACCAGTAAAACATTGCCTTTGCCATCAATTGTAAAAGTAACTAATTTAGACAACGGTAATTCTGTAATTGTTCGTGTAAATAATCGTGGTCCTTTTGTTAATACACGTATTATGGACTTGTCTTCGGCAGCAGCACAACAAATTGGTGTACGCGGAACAGCAAAAGTTCAAATCCAGGTATTATCGAACGAATCAGTTGCTGTGAAGAATGCTACATTGGGTGAAACACCAAAAGCAGAACCAGCTGTTGTTCAAGAAACAGTTGTAGAAGCAGCACCTGCTCCAGCTCCGGCACCTGCTCCTGTACCAGCGGCTGCACCAGTATCTGGCGATTATAGTGTTCAAGTTGCTGCGGTATACAGTGAAGGTAACGCGAACGCATTGGCGCAAGAATTACAACAATATGGACATGCTGTTGTTGTTCGTGAAAATGATATGTACAAAGTACGTATTATCGATTTGGATGCACCAAGTGCACGTCGTGTAATTGACGCGTTACGTAATGATAAAGGTATGGCACCAGGTTTGTTAAAATCTGGCAAATGGATAAATGCAGACAGCATTTAATCAAAATAAATTATTAACCGCCCAACTGGGCGGTTTTTTTATACTTGATTTATTTCATTTTATTGTTGTAAATTTATGAAAAAGGAAGAAAATCATGCGTTCATTTATTCTTATTACATTGTGTTTATCATTAACAGCTTGCAATAGTGTTTATTTAAAACCAAACACACTGAACACCAACGAAATGCTTTATGCTGCACGCGGTGGCTATTCTATGCAACGTTCAATAAAACAAACAATGGAAGAACGTGGATACACGGTACATGTTGGCACATTAAAGAACGATTTGACTTTTGATGACGGAAGCATGCAAGCAGTTTCTGTACCTTCAAAAGCTAAATATGTTGTTTATGTTAAAGAACGCAAAGAGTTTTTACGCCCAATATGGTGTATGTTTAATGGTTTTTGGTGGTGGAATTTTAGTGTGTCTATAACAGACAGAGCAAATGGCGAAGAAATATTATCATGGCGTGGACGTGGCTGCGCAAATTCTTCATTACGTAAATTAAATGATATTTTAGACGAATTGGAAATGAAAGAACCTGTCCTTTATCAAAAAAAGGATATACAAATTAAACAAGATCCAAACACACAAGAATTATTGATTACTGTTCAACATCAATAAAACAATATTACACGAATAAAAAAAACACCGCAAACGCGGTGTTTTTTGTTTGAATTTAATATTAGTCTCTGTTTGCGTATTCGCAGAACCCTTCGTTAGTATCACAGCGAGATATAACACCTTCGCTAATAAAATACCCTTGAGAATGAAGGCAAGCTGGACAAACCTGTGGTGCTTCTGTACCAATGTGCCAATTTCCACAATTTGTGCAACGCCACATAACTATTTTATCAGATTTGAATATTGTTCCGTTTTCAATAGCTTCTGCTAATGCACGAAATCTTGATTCATGATAACGTTCTGCATAACCGATATTTTTCAAAACCTCAGCAATTGCTGAAAAACCTTCTTCGGCAGCAATTTGTGCAAAACGAGGATACATATCTGTATTTTCTTCATGTTCGCCAAAAGCAGCAGCTTTCAAATTTTCCAAAGTATCACCTATTTTACCTGCTGGGAAAGCCGCTGTAATTTCTACTTCACCACCTTCTAAATATTTAAACAGACGTTCTGCATGTTCTTTTTCTTGAGCGGCTGTTTCTTCAAAAATTTTACCGATTGCTTCATACCCATCTTTTTTAGCCTGAGAAGCAAAAAAAGTATAACGGTTACGGGCCTGGGATTCGCCAGCAAAAGCGATTAATAAATTTTTTTCTGTTCGTGTTCCTTTTAATGATACCATGTTGTCTCCTTTTATGATTTCGTACGATAAATACTAGCAGAAACATATCAAAAAAGCAAAATGTTTATTTGTTTTTCATCTTGTTTCTGCATGCGATCGCATTTATTACATCTTTGTATTCGTCATACAGTTTAATACCCAAATATGCACGTGCATCTTCTATTGTAGCACCATATCCCCAACGAATTCCTTTATCTGTTTCATATTTTGCAACAATATAATCTGTATGATGATCATCAATTATAAATGGTCCATAACAATTATAACAGACTTCTTTTGCCAACCAGAATTCAAATAAATTATTCTCTATACGATTAAGTTTTTTAACTAAAACCATATCTTTATCACGAACTTTCGTTATTTTATATGATATTTTTTCTTGGATGCGCCATAATCCCGCACAAAAAGCCAATTCACTAATACTAAAATCTGATATCGGGTATCTGTCTCCGTTACAATCTAAAGCAAATTCTTTATTGTTACATGCACGTACCCACGCACCAGATTTTATGCGCGTATTTTTATATTCATCATATGGATTAGACCAACAATCCTCAGGATTTGGATAATACGGAACCCTAATTCCACCCATAAAGCATTTTTGACCATTATTGTAGATTATATCATTCAAATCACTAGGTTCTATAACCCCAATTTGTTTTTTATTTGTCATCTAAAAACCTTTTTTCTATCTCAGATATCATATTATCTATACCAATGTGCCCGGCCGCACTGATTGTGATAATTCCTGGCTTTTTCTTGCGACCAAATGATTTCTTGAAATCATCCATCCGTGTTTTTAATTCATCTTCAGATAATGTATCTGTTTTGTTTATAACAACGATTTCAGGCTTGTTCAAAAGACCACCACCATAAGAATCCATTTCATGACGGATTGCCTTATATCGCGCAGTCCAATCTGGTTCAGAGCCATCAATCACATGTAAAATCAACTTTGTTCGTTCCGCATGCCCAAGGAATCTGTCCCCAAGCCCAACACAAGTATGTGCACCTTCTATCAAACCAGGCAAATCAACCATAACAAATTACCGATTATGCGAATACATAACACCCAATTGTGGATTTAATGTTGTAAACGCGTAATTTGCGATTTTCGGACGAGCAGATGTAACAACAGATAATATTGTTGATTTCCCAGCATTAGGAAAACCCACTAAACCAATATCTGCAATTAATTTCAGGCGCAATATAACCGTTCTTTCTTCGCCTGGCAAACCATCATTAGCTTGACGTGGAGCACGATTAGTTGGGCTTTTGAAATGTAAATTACCCCATCCACCATTTCCACCACGTGCGGCACGATATTCCATGCCATCCTCATTTAAATCAGCATATTCAATTTCTTCATTTTCAGATAAAATTACCGTTCCTGTAGGCACAGGCAAATATAATGTTTCCCCGGAATAGCCAGTACGCATTTTACCCATACCGTTTTGACCGCGCTGGGCTACAAATTTTGTTTTATAACGATAATCTATCAAAGTATTAACATTTGGAACCGCACGAAAAACAACGTCCCCACCACGTCCACCGTCGCCACCGTTAGGACCGCCAAATTCAATGTATTTTTCGCGTCTGAAAGATGCAGCACCATTGCCACCATCACCAGCTTTGATATAAATTTTTGCTTTGTCTAAGAATTTCATTTTATAACCTTTGATTGGTATTATAACTTAAAAACTTGCAATTTCCAGTAAGAATATTTATAATGTATTTTGCCACGCAAGTGGTGATGATTCTGAATTCGTTGCGGAATAATCGTTTTGGACTGGGGGGCGGTACCCCACAGCTCCACCACTTCTTTATGGGGCTGACATAGTTTCGACAGGCGAAGTAAAGGCAAATCGATTGAATCCGGGTTGTTCCGTTATAAACAAATTAAAAACTGAATGGCGATAGAATCGCTGCGAATGATAATTTCGCATTGCAAATGGCTGCCTAATATGGCTTTGAAATACGTTGGCAATTGTTGATGTATTTCTTTTAGCTTTTGCGGGGTCGTCGGGTACCTGGCACCAGAAACCCGACACAGACATAGATAATAAAAAACAAAAAAAGGAAAATTAAAATGTTCGGAAAAATTAAAAAAATATTCTTTACGGGAGTCTTTGGTATTTTGTACATTTCTTATATTGCCCAATTTGTATATATTTTTGTTCGCCTTGACAATTGTCGCGACAGAGTTATTGGTTTGGCATTATTGTCAGTTGAATGGTTAGTTTTGATTGCTGCAAGATATTTGTCTAAAAAAGCCAGCAGCAGTGCTCAAAACCATAACAATGGATTTCGTCGTCACTAAAATATAGTTTTACGACAATGATATTTCCCCGTTATTTCGGGGAATTTTTTTATATCTTGCAAAACGCATAAAATATTCTATATTAAAAGAGCTATGAAAGAATATATTTTACCCGTTCGTGATTTAGTTGTACATCCAGGCTTAACTGTGCCGGTGTATGTAGACAACCCAACATCTATTGCATGTATAGAAGCCGCCACCAAAGAAACCCAAAGATTGGTGTTATGCCCGCAACATGCGTGGTCTTACCCATCAAATGTTGATGATATTTTTCCGGTTGGGACTGTTGGCGAAATTGCCCAGGTTTTACATATGCCAGATGGTTCGATACATGCTATTATTCACACAACAAACGTTGTAAATTTGTCTGACATTACAATAAATAACGGGATTTTTTCAAGTGAAGTGTCAAATATTGAAATATTAGATGATTCTGAATTTGAACAAACGATTGCTTTACGCAACAAAGTTATGGATGCAATGCAGATTTTATCCAATCAGCATAAATTCAAAATAGAAAAACTGCACGCAGTTGTTCAAAATTATCCTATGCCTGCTTTTATTGATGCGGTAACACAATTTATACACATGGATACAGATACCGCTGTTGATATCTTGAAAATGAAGACTTGGCGCGAAAAATTAATAGCATTGTTGGAACAAGTAAGATTACTAATCGAAACAGAAAAAATAGAAGCAAGCATTAATCGTCGCGTTCAAAACCAAATGGAAAACGGTCAAAGACAGGCTATATTACAAGAAAAAATGCGCGCTATACAAAAAGAAATGGGCGAAGATGATGACGAAGAAACCTCTACTATGAATATTCGTAAAAAAATCGCTCAATCTGCTATGCCAACCGAAGCAAAAGAAAAAGCTTTTGCAGAATTCAAACGTATGCGCACAATGTCACCGATGTCCCAAGAAGGTGGATTATTAAAGACTTATATTGAAGAACTGTTGGCTATGCCTTGGGGAAAAACAGATTCAACACCAATTGATTTACAAAACGCACGAAAGATTTTAGATTCCGAACATTCTGGTATGATAGGTGTCAAAGAGCGTATACTGGAACACATTGCCGTAATGAAAAAGACTGGTAAAAACAGTGGCGGTATATTATGTTTTGTTGGTGCACCAGGTGTTGGAAAAACTTCACTTTGCAAATCCATCGCAAACGCATTGTCACGCAAATACAGTAGAATTTCTTTGGGTGGCGTATCTGATGAAGCACATTTTCGTGGACACAGAAAGACCTATATTGGTGCACAATGTGGGCGCATAATGGACGCCTTGAAAAGATGTAAATCTAGCAATCCTGTGATTGTTTTGGACGAAATTGATAAAATGGGTCGTGATTGGCGCGGAGATCCAGAATCTGCCCTGCTTGAAATACTTGATCCAGAACAAAACAAAACTTTCCGTGATCATTATCTAGAAGTAGATTTTGACCTGTCTAATGTTTTGTTTATTGCGACATCTAATTCATTGAATATGTCTTCGGCATTGAAAGACCGTATGGAAATCATACAGATTCCTGGATATACAGAAAACGAAAAATTACAGATTGCACGCGAACATTTGATTCAACGGGCTGCTAATGATACAGGCTGGGATATAAACAATATTATTATATCTGACGAAGCAATATTACACATTATACGCAATTTTACTTCCGAACAAGGTGTTCGTGAATTACAACGCGAAATTACTTCTATATTGCGACGCAGTTTATTACAAAACGATGGCATGGATATAAAAACAGAATTTACAGTTGATAAAATCGACGAATTGTTGTCTGTACATCAAAATGCTAATATATCTAATAAGATTGGATTCAGTGCACGTATATAACAAAGAGACACATTATGAATATTGGACATTTTATACAAATTTACACAGATATATCAAAAGCCTACAAGGCCGGTGTTGAATGTTATGATCATTGTTATACAGGGCTAGATAATGAATATACTGTTCTTTTAAATGATGAAACACAACTAAAAGCAACTATGTATTTAGATTCAGAGCTATCAACAAAAAGACACGGCAACAAAGTAGTTCTCCGTTCCGTCTACACCCAAAACTTTCGTATTGTTGTTGATAACAAAGGTGCATTGTCACACGTTCCAAAGCAAGACAATTATGTAATTTCTGGATTACCTGCACGTATGATATACAATAAAGCACGCAAAGAATACGAAAAATATACAAAGACAAAACAATATCTGTTCTGTCATGGATACGAAAAAATAGTATGGTGCCACGATGACTAAAAACAATATCTTGATTATAAACACATCTGGAAATGGTATAGAATTGGTCTTGAATGATAAATTCATGCATGCTGACGCAGAAAAACAGGCGATTACACTGCCAACTGCGGTACATGATTTTTTAACCACCAACAACGTTAAAATGTCTGATTTAAGTGCTGTTGGGGTTATAGTTGGTCCGGGGTCTTTTACCGGCATTCGTATGGGGATTGCTTATGCCAAAGGGCTTAGCATCGGATTAAACATCCCTGTTGTTGGTATAAATGCATTTGAATTATATTTATACGAAAATCCAAACGCATTTGTGGCGATTGATTCCGGTCGCGGAGATTTCTTTGTTGCATCAAAAATTCACAAACCTTGCACAATGACCATCGATGAAATTGAAACAGAACAAATGAAATGTCCAATGACGGTTGGTCACAAACCATACAATTTAATGTATGCCCAAAACATAGTTCAAGACAAGATTAAAAACGAAAAAATCGACCCAGTTATACCGATGTATTTGCGTCCAAGTTATGCCGAAAAGTAAAAAAGAGATAGCAGATATGGCATTAGATATAAAACAAACAAAAAAATTGATAAAAGCTAAAAAAATTTTGAACACAGGCTTTTCTGAAAAGGCTTTGTATATAATACTTGATACATACAGCAAAAACATTCAATTCAATCTAGAAAAACATACTTTTTATACAGAGTACCCATTTAAAATAGAAAGCAGTACAGTAGACATT
>JAEEGL010129075.1_pt1 | contig 10708 bp, 5 predicted proteins | sample 9134231 | NCBI WGS metagenome assembly JAEEGL01 (sample SAMN16246548, study PRJNA631951) | gut metagenome | biome: gut microbiome; feature: rumen; material: fiber-attached | host: Bos | place: Iran: Karaj | collected 2018-10 | reverse complement strand
ATTGCCAAGGGGAAAGGACCTGGCTATGAACGCTGGGCTAAGGTTCATAACATAAAACAGATGGCACAGACTCTTCTGTTTTTGGAAGAGCATGGTATCCGTGATTATGAAGAACTGGCTGAGAAAGCAAAGTCAGCATCAGACAGATTCGGAGAAATTACAGCAAGGCAAAAGGAGCTGGAGAGCCGTCTTGATGAGATTGCTACTCTGAAAAAGCATATTATCAACTATTCCAAGACTAAGGATATTTATGCTGAGTACCGTAAGCATGGATATAGCAAAAAGTTCTTTGAAGATCATCGTGAAGAGATTACGCTGTGCAAAGCAGCAAAGGAAGCATTTTCACAGATCAAGGGAAATATCCCAAAGATAAAAGAACTGAATGAAGAAAATGCCAAAGTTCTTCAGGATAAGAAAAACACTTATGCCGAGTATAGGCAAGCTAAGCAGGAAATGAAAGATTTACAGATGGCAAAATACAATGTAGATCTGTTCCTCAAAAATGAGGAGCAGACTTTACAGGCTGAAAAGCAGAAAACAACTGAAAAGTCGTTGTAGTTACGAGGGAGATTTCATCGGAAGAGTCCGTTGGAGTCTCCCTCTTTTTTGCGTTGTGGCAGAATGTCTTTAGCATCACCTCTGTGATGCGTAGCTCCGAGTGAAACGAGGTTCCGGGGGATTGGGGGCAGTGCCATCCAACAAGCATGCCGCATCCGGTGATAACCGATGCCCTGCTTGCGAAAATGAAAAAACTTTGTTATGAGTCAATAATCGCGTTATTCGCTGAAAAACAATATGATTCAATGTAATTAATTATCTGATTTGTGTTGGGTGATTACATGAAATATGCTATTCTTATAAAAGGTACATTGTATATATTTAGATTCTTTGCAGGAGAAGAAAACATGGTACTAAACGATATTGAAAAAGATGTAAAAATCAAATGCATAGAGACCGAAACCACACAGAGTGCTTTAGCTGAAAAGATAGGAAGCACAGGACAGTATGTCAACCGAATTATCAAAAAGAAGGATGGTGTATTGAATAAGACCTTTGTGCAGATGATGGAAGGGTTAGGATATGATATCCGATTGGTCTATGAAAAAAAGGAGGACAGAAAGTAATGAACAAACATCAGCTTGCATCAACAATATGGGAATCGGCCAATCAGATGCGGTCAAAGATAGAGGCGAACGAATACAAGGATTTCATTCTTGGTTTTATTTTCTATAAATATCTTTCGGAGCGGGAATTGGAATTGCTCCGTAAGGAAAAGCTTAGTGAAGCGGAAATAAAAAAGGTAAATGAAAATGATGTTAAGTACGCAAAGCATGTACGCGAAACATTAGGTTATTTCATTTCGTACGATAATTTGTTTTCTACTTGGCTTTCAATGGGAAATGATTTTGATATAAAAAATGTTAGAGACGCTTTGTCTGATTTTGATCAGAATATAGATGATGTATACAAGAAAGTTTTTGAGAAAATTTTCCATACATTGCAGACTGGTCTTTCTAAACTTGGTGAAACATCCGGATCGCAGACAAAGGCTGTAAAAAAACTCCTGAAGCTTATTAAGAAGATTCCAATGGATGGTAAGCAGGATTATGACGTCCTTGGATTCATTTACGAATATCTCATTAGCAATTTTGCTGCAAATGCAGGGAAGAAGGCAGGAGAGTTCTATACACCGCATGAGGTGTCTGTTTTGATGTCTGAAATTGTTGCAGAGCATTTAAAAGACAGAAAGCAGATTAAGATTTATGATCCTACATCCGGTTCGGGATCACTTCTTATTAACATCGGAAAATCCGCTGCAAAGTATATTAGTGGAGAGGGTAAGATAGATTATTATGCACAAGAGCTTAAGGAAAATACTTTCAACCTTACAAGAATGAATCTTGTTATGAGAGGAATTAAGCCTGCCAATATAAATGTGCGAAATGGAGATACTCTTGAGGATGACTGGCCATTCTTTGAAGAAAATGACAAAGAAAAAACTTATGAACTTGTGAGAGTTGATGCGGTAGTAAGTAACCCACCATATTCTCAGAAATGGGATCCGAAAGATAAAGAGTTTGATCCAAGGTATAAAGATTATGGTGTTGCACCTAAGGCCAAGGCGGATTTTGCATTTCTTCTTCATGATCTTTATCACCTAGATGATGATGGAATAATGACTATTGTTCTGCCTCACGGTGTTCTATTTAGAGGTGGAGAAGAGGCGAAGATTCGAGAAAATCTTATAGAGAAGAATCGTATAGATGCAATTATTGGATTGCCTGAGAATATCTTCTTTGGAACCAATATTGCCACTATTATTATGGTCCTAAAAAAGAATAGACCCACTTCAGATGTCCTTATTGTTGATGCTTCAAAAGGATTTATAAAAGCAACAAAAAATAATAGATTGAGGGCATGTGATATAAAAAAGATTGTAGATACAGTGAAGAATAGAAGTTCAATAGAAAAATATTCTGCAGTAGTATCTAAGGAAACTATTCGAGAAAATGAATATAACCTTAATATCCCTAGATATGTGGATTCTTCAGATGAGCCAGAAAGCTGGGATATACGTGCAACTATGTTTGGAGGAATTCCTGAAACGGAGATAGATGCGTATGGGGAAATTTGGAGTGCATTTCCAGGGTTAAAGGAGTCATTATTTGAAGGAGTATCAGAGGGATACTTACAAACTAGGACAGATGATATAAGAGAAACAATTGATTCACATGTTTCAGTTGAAGAGTATAGGACCAATTTTTCAAGGGCGTTCACTGGTTTTTATGAAACTTTACGAGAAGACTTAATAGATGGAATACTTGATGTTGAGGCTGAGCAAGAAAAAGAAAAGATTACTGGAGATATTTTCGAAAGAATAGAGTCTATAAGATTAGCTGACAAATATGTGGCATATCAAGTATTTGCGAAATATTGGGATATAATATCGGCTGACATAGAGATGCTTCAGACAGAAGGATTTCAGGTTATTACACAGGTTGACCCCAATATGGTTATTAAGAAAAATAATAAGAATGATGACGATGATGAGGTCACTGAAGTTCAAGATGGATGGAAGGGGCATATTCTTCCTTTTGAACTCGTTCAGGAAATGTTGATGCCAGATGAAGTGCACGAGATTAATACTCTAGAAGATCGCCTTTCAGAAATTAGCAGTGAGTACATGGAAATCATCGAGTCATTGGATGAAGATGAAAAACAGGGAAGCTATCTAAATGAGAGTAATGATGCCTTTGTGTCAAAGGAGTTAAAAACAGCTTGTGATGAAATCCTTCGTGACATAGAAAACGATGAAATCAACGCTCTTAATAAATATATGTCATTATCAAAGAAAGAAGCAGTGACATATATGAAAACATGTAATGCTGTAGATTGGACAATAATAGAAAAAAACAAAGATGGCAGCTGTAAGAAGCCTTCTATTATGAGCAGAATTCAGGAGATTAAAATGAAGTTTGAGTTTCCCGAGGATTCATTTGATGGAAAAATGCTTGCGGCCTTACGATTGATGGATGAAGAATCATCTGTGAAGAAAGAAGTTAAACAGAAAAAGGATAATCTTCATATCAAAACGAAGGAAGTAATCGAGTCGCTTTCGGAAGAAGAAGCACTTAGAATTATAGAAGAAAAGTGGATAGTGCCCCTTGTTGACGATTTGGATGCAATATCTTCTTCAATAATATCAAACGTAATATCAGACATAGATTACATTACGCAAAAATATGCAACAACATTTCACAACATACAGGACGAAAAGAGTAATATATGTAAAGACCTCGTTTGCATGGTTGGAATGCTTAAGGCGCAAGGAGCAGATGAAGAAGGCCTTCGAGAGTTTAAGAATATTCTGGGGGGTAAAGCGTGATGAAGAGCAAAGAAAAATGCCCAAGAATAAGAGTAAATGGTTATTCTGAAGAATGGGAGCCCAAGAAAATTGGATTATTATACGAGAACAACAATGAGAGGAATTCTGATCTGATTGGATTTGAAAAGACGATTTCTATTGCATCAATGTCGTATAAAAATGAAGGAAATGGTGCTTCGTCTGGTTCACTAGCAAATTACAAAGTCTTGAGAGAGGGTGATATTGCATTTGAAGGCCATACAAACAAAGAGTTTCGATTTGGTAGATTTGTAGCAAATGATATTGGGACTGGTATAATGTCTCCTCGATTTACTGCTTTAAGGCCTATAACAAATATTCCAGTATCATTTTGGAAATATTATATTCATTATGAACCTATAATGAGAAAAGTTCTTGTGAATTCAACTAAAGCAGGAACTATGATGAACGAGCTTGTTGTTCCAGAATTCTTGAACCAAAAAATTCTTGTTCCAGGTTGTGAGGAACAAGAAAAAATAGGAGATTACTTTGTACATTTAGACCAACTTATTACGCATCATTTGGGAGAAATAGAAAAACTAAGTTGTATGCGTAAAGCGATGCTTGATAAAATGTTTCCTCAAAATGGTGCGGATGTTCCGGCTATAAGATTTGAGGGGTACAATGAGCCATGGAGATATTGTGAATTTTCTCAAGTATTCACTGAAAGGCATATTATTGATACTGTTTCAGAGGAGTATCCGCAACTTTCGTTTACTATTGAGGAGGGTGTGATAAGACCTGAAGACAGAAAAACAAATAAACGAGATTTTTTGATTATTGATAAAACAAGTAAAAAGTATTTGCAGACGGAGTATGATGATATTATTTATAATCCTGCAAATGTTATTTTTGGAGCAATTCATAGGAATGCATTAGGCAAAGGCTGTGTATCTCCGATTTATAAAATATTCTATACAGACCAGGATTCAACATTCATGGAATGCATAGTTCGGCATCCACGTTTTATTAAGGAAATATCTAGAAGTATGGAGGGAACTGTAAAGAAGCTTAGAACACTTAAGCCAAAAGCTTTTTTAGAAATGAGTGCGTATATTGCTCCGACATTAGAGGAGCAGAAACAAATTGGCGAATACTTCCGACAGTTGGATCGCTTGATTGAAATTGAGAAGGAAGAATTGGAGAAAATAAAACATATCAAGAGTGCTTGTTTGGAAAAAATGTTTGTGTAAGGGGGGCTGAACGTGATTTTTGATAAAGAATCAGATTTTGAAGAAGCCGTCATAGGCGTACTGGTAGAACGAGGTTGGGAACCGGAAGTAATCCGTCACCCGACTGAAGCAGACTTACTTAAGAACTGGGCAGATATTCTTTTTAATAACAACAGGCAGCGAAACTGTCTGAATGAGTGCCCACTGACAGATGGTGAAATGCAACAGATTATGGAGCAGATTATCAATCTTCGCACACCTCTCAGGCTTAATAGCTTTATTAATGGAAGAAGTGTTTCAATTACCAGAGATAACCCTGACGATGAGTTGCATTTTGGTAAAGAAGTTAGCTTGAAAATCTATGACCGTCAAGAAATAGCTTATGGTGAAAGCCGGTATCAGATTGTTCAGCAGCCGCATTTTAATACAAAGTCACCAATCTTGAATAACAGACGTGGAGATCTGATGCTTTTGATTAATGGTATGCCTGTTATTCATATTGAGTTGAAAAGAAGCAATGTGCCAGTAAGCGATGCTTACAATCAGATTATTAAATACTCTCATGAGGGCGTGTTCCGTGGTCTTTTTTCTTTGATTCAGGTGTTTGTTGCTATGGAGCCAGAAGAAGCGGTATATTTTGCTAATCCTGGTGAAGATGGAGTGTTTAATCCTGCATTCTTTTTCCATTGGGCTGACTTTGATAATATTCCAATCAATCAGTGGGATAAAGTTACGGCAAACCTTTTGAATATTCCGATGGCACATATGCTTATCGGATTCTATACGATTGCTGACACTGAAGATAATTTGCTTAAGGTTATGAGAAGCTATCAGTATTATGCGGCAATTGGTATTGCTGATCGTGTTACAAAGAGAAATTGGAAAGAAGACACACCGGAAACGCAGCGCGGAGGACATGTTTGGCATACGACGGGTAGCGGAAAAACTATGACAAGCTTTAAGTCCGCTCAATTGATTGCGAGTTCTCATGATGCGGATAAAGTTGTATTTCTTGTGGACAGAAAAGAACTAGGTATCCAATCTCTGAAGGAGTATCGGTCCTTTGCTACAGAGACAGAAAGTGTACAGGCTACAGAGAATACAGATATTCTGATTTCTAAGTTGAAGAGCGATGATCAAGATAATACGCTTATAGTAACTTCTATTCAGAAGCTTAGTAATATATCTGAAGAAATGGCAGGCTTAAAAGCAGCTGATCTGAAGAAGATTAAGTCAAAGCGTATTGTCATAATAATTGACGAATGCCACAGGTCGACTTTTGGTGAGATGCTGACTACTATCAAGGAAACTTTTAAGCACTCCATTATATTTGGATTCACTGGCACGCCTATACAAGATGTAAATATAAAGAAAGACAGTACTACTACAACAATTTTCGGAAGTGAAATACATCGATATACATTAGCGGATGGAATCAGAGATAAGAATGTACTAGGCTTTGATCCATATATGGTCAGAATATACGATGATGCTGAATTAAGAGAGCAGGTTGCGCTTGATCAGGCAAAGGCTGACAAAGTGGAAGATGTCATGAAGGATGAGAAGAAAAAGAAAGTCTTCTATAAATTCATGGATTCTTCCAAAATAAAAATGTATGGTGAACAGGTCGGAGATAAATGGATTAAAGGCATTGAGGATTATATTCCGAATGAACAGTACCAGACCGATAAATATGTCAAGGGAGTTATTTCTGATATAAAAAAGAAGTGGCTGATTTATAGTCGAGGTGGGAAATTTCATGCGATTTTTGCGACATCCAGCATTCCGGAAGCGGTAAAGTATTGGCGTTTGATGAAGAAGGAAATGCCAGATCTTATGATAACAGCCATGTTTGATCCCACAATTGATAATGAAGGTGGTGCAGGTTCGCTTGAAAAAGAAGATGGTATTGTCGAGATGCTGGAAGATTACAGAGATCGCTTAGGGCAGTCGTTTACGATACCAACTTATGATAAATTCCGCAAGGATGTGAGTCTCAGACTTGCGCATAAAAAACCTTATGATAGATTAGAACCGGATCAGCAGATTGATATTCTAATTGTTGTGAATCAGATGCTAACAGGTTTTGACTCAAAGTGGGTAAACACGTTATATCTTGATAAGGTTATGCAATATGAGAATCTTATCCAGGCATTTTCAAGAACAAACCGTTTGTTCAATGAGTCAGAAAAGCCTTTTGGTATTATCAAATACTATCGTAGACCAAATACGATGGAAAAGAATATAGAAGCTGCTGTGGAAGCTTATTCCGGAAATATTCCTATGGGGTTGTTTGTGGATAAGCTCCCAAGAAACCTGCGAAATCTTAATAGAACTTTTGAAGAAATGAAGGAGATATTTGATGCCGCAGGCATAAAAGATTTTGAAAAACTTCCCGAGGAAAAATCCGAGAGGAGAAAATTTGTCAAGGCTTTTAATGAGTTTGACACATATCTTCAGGCAGCAAAGATTCAAGGATTCAGTTGGAAACAGAATGTATATCCTGCAGAAGATGGTTCAGATATAGAAATGTTGTTTGATGAGATGACGTATCTGATTTTACTAGCAAGATATAAAGAACTTACTAGTGGCGGCGGTGGCGGTGGCCGCGGCGGAGATGTTCCGTATGATGTAAAGATTCATATCACGGAATACGATACTGCTAAAATTGATGCTGAGTATATGAATACTCGCTTCGAAAAATTCCTAAAACTTATTCAGGGAGAATATGATCAAGAGACTTTAGATAAGACACTAAAGGATTTGCATAAGTCATTTTCTATGCTTTCAACAGAGGAGCAGAAATATGCAAATGTCTTCCTGCATGATGTACAAGCTGGTAATGCAAAGATTGTACCGGGAAAGACATTCAGAGATTATATTTCTGATCTGATGAAAGGCGCTGAGGATGCAAGGATCAAACGCGTGGTTCGCCGTCTTGGATGCTATGAACGTTTGCTGCGTGAGATGCTCGCGCGAAAGGTTACGAAGGAAACGATAGAGGCTCATGGCAAGTTTGATGAACTAAAGGCATCAGTAGATGATGACAAAGCAACAAAGTTTTTTATCACGGTTGAGCATGATAATTTCCGTGAATCAAGGTTAGCAATGCTGATTGATGCATACTTGAGATATTTCCTTCTTTCAGGTGGACAGGATCCTTATCCGGAAAATGAATTTGATGTAAAGCAGAAGAAAAAGGATAGAGAGTGCACTATAATCAATGATAATGTCCAAAAGCCTACGGGAGTTGTCCTTACAGATGAGATTATGAGTGGAAAATCAGTAACCACATCTGTTAAGAAGACAACTTTGAAGGAATGGTATTCAGAAAGCAAAGCTCTAGCCTGCATGGTTGATACAGACTGCTTTGCCTATGTCGATAATAAGCTTTGTATATACGACAAAAAGTACCTGGAACGGGATGAAAACGGAAAGCTGTTCTTTACGGAATACGCTAAAGAGCATGAAGAAGAATGTGTGCTTCAGTTTGTTATAGATGATGAGACAGGCGAACTTCATTACATCACCCTTCCAAGTTCTATGGCTAGTAAGACATATAATTATTACGATGAATTATCCGTATTGTCTGATGAGGAAAAACTTAGTTTGGGACTTGTTAGCGAAATAGCGAATGAGATGCTTACAGCAATAAATGGTCTTGATTTTGGAGAGGCATTGACGGCTCTTATGGACAAGAAGATATGCGGAGTATCTTTCAGAACCCTTAAATCAGAAACGGGATTGGATAATACTACTGTTAGCAATATGAAAAAGGGCGTAAATTTGAATAAGTCAAATGTTGTTTCAGCGTGCTTGGGAATACATATTCCTTTCAGGGTAAGTAACAGGATGATTCAACTGGCTGAATTGTCGATTGACCTTACGCTACCTGGCAAGAAGGGGGAGGAGAATGGAGTTTACGATAATATTCTCCATTTATACTGGGCGCAAGATTATTCAGATACTTATGATGAATTAAAGGTAAATCATTACGAATATCTGATACATCAGCCTCCAATGTAATAGTATTTTTTTAGATTAAAGAATAGATCGGAGTAATCCGGTCTATTTTTTATGCCAAAAACTTTTTGTTGAATTTTCTTCTACACCTTCTTTTTTCAAATGCTCAATTTTACTACTTTATTTGTTCTTCCCAATACAAAAACCTTATGATTTGCGGATAAAAATGTAGAACATTCTTCAACGGGCAAAAATCAAGCTTCTGATATAAAAGAATTATCCTACAGGTTATGTAGTTAAAAGATCTGTAGGAAGAAACTATATAAAAATCTCAATGCCTGAGATGGCCATTAAGGCGGCGGGATGCATAAGGAGTTTCAAGATTATGGTTAATCCGAATCTTGGCTCTGGAGCACCCACCGTTACTTGCTGCGCTGTTTAAGGCTTCCGGGAGTCGGTGGATGGCATCGGCTCCTTTTTGTATTCCGACCGCAGGTCACAGGCGGAAAGGAACAGAAATGAAAAATGTTCTTGTAGCAAAAAACGAACTTGGCATGTTTGCCAACAGTAAAGGAGTGGTTCTTGTGGACAGTCTTAAAGTGGCAGAAATATTCAGCAAGGACCATAAGAATGTAATACGTGATATAAGAGAACTTGATTGTTCCGAGGAATTTCGTGAGCTCAATTTTGAGCCCACGGAATACATGTCAGTACAGGGACACAAAAAGCCATGCTACAACATGACAAGAGACGGATTTGTGTTCTTGGTCATGGGTTACAGAGGTAAAAAAGCAGCGGCATTCAAGGAAGCGTACATCAGACGTTTCAACGAAATGGAGGAGTTTATCAAGTATCTGCTTGAAGCACGAATGGATTTTCCCCTTCTTACAGCTAATATTCAGCTGATTAAGGAAAATCCCAAGCCTTATCACTTTTCCAATGAATGTAACATGCTTAACAGGATTGTTCTTGGGAAAACCGCAAAGGAAGTTAGAGAGGAGCATGGTCTTAAGAAGGGCACCAGCATCAGGCCATATCTTACCAATGAGGAGATAGAGGCTATCGACCAGCTTCAAAGAGTTGATATCGGACTTCTTATATCAACACCGGATTTTCAGCAGCGTAAACAGTATCTGGAATGGTATTACATGAAGAAGTTCCAGTGAGGAGGTGCGATATGGCGTTGAAGATAAGAGATACAGACCTGCTTAACAGCTATAAGAAGGCACCTGCTGAGAAGAGACTTTCAATCATGTTGGAGTATTACCCGGTTTTTCCGGGTATGCTCCGCAAAATCGAGAAAAAGACAGAGTACAAGATTAAGTCTGAGCAGGAGCGCATGAGAAGTCGAAGCAGAGGCGAGTTGGGGGTCAGAGTTCAGACATCAACCATAAGTGATACTACAGCCAATGAAGCTGTTGCGAATGTCACAATGGAAGAAGCCTTTAAGACCGGCGAAGTATCAAAGGGATTACTCAAAGGTATAGAGAACGCACCGGAGTTTGAGGAAACCATAAGGATGGTAAGCATTATGAAGATGGACTTTGAGCTGTTGGAAGATATTTTAAGCGGCTTTGGCAGAGAAGATTCCATCATAATCAAGAAACATTTATCAGAGGGGAAATCCTACAGAGTTATAGCCGAAGAAGAGGAGTGCTCTACGGATTCT
>JAEEGL017225577.1_pt1 | contig 10709 bp, 11 predicted proteins | sample 9134231 | NCBI WGS metagenome assembly JAEEGL01 (sample SAMN16246548, study PRJNA631951) | gut metagenome | biome: gut microbiome; feature: rumen; material: fiber-attached | host: Bos | place: Iran: Karaj | collected 2018-10 | reverse complement strand
ATTTACTGAGTTAATTAATTTAGAAACTGGATGTATTAAAATTGGTTCAACAACTACTTTAATTAAAGAATTCTTAATACCTTACTTAGAAGAATTTAACAAATTATATCCAAAAATTAAAATAGAAATAACTACTAATACTTCAAATGAATTATTTAATAATTTAAGAAATGGACTAATCGATATTGTATTTCTAAATATTGATGGAAAAAGCATTCCTTCAGATATAAAAGTTACTGAATGCATGGAAGTACATGATTGCTTCGTTGTTAATGAAAAATATAAAGACTTACTTAAAAATGAAATGTCATTAGAAGATATTAATCAATATCCTCTTATATTACAATCAAAAGGATCTAATACAAGAGCATTTTTAGATAATTACTGTAGAAATAATAATGTTACACTTTCACCATCTATAGAAATTGCCAGTTATAGACTTGTTGTTGAATTTGCAAAAATAGGACTAGGTATAGGATATGTAACAGAAAACTATATAAATGATGATATAAAAAATGGTAAACTCTTTAAATTAAAAATTAAAAATATAATTCCTACACGTTTCATAGGATATGCTATTTCAAAAAATCATGAAGTAAACTTTAGTACAAAAAAATTAATAGAAATAATACAAACAAAAAAGTTCTAGTTTCCTAGAACTTTTTATTTTCTATAGGGTTTTTAAAGATTTTTGAGCGGCTGATATGTTTTTCTTCTTTTGCTATTCTGTATAAATAGTCATATTCTAGATCTACAAAACAGTCACTAAAAAACTTTATTTCTTCGTCTGTTAAATCACTAGCTAAAAAATAGTAAAATCCATTATTCTCTTTAGCGTAATCTTTAGTTACTTCCATTAAAGCCTTTTGACCATTTAAATCAACAACAGTATATGGGTTAATATCGTTACTACGTCCATATAAGTTACAAGAATAAGGAATTTTTATTGCTTTTACTACATTTTTCTTTCTTGAAAATGTAATCATATAATCAAGTGCTCGATTATATTTTTTATTTTTAATTCTACTAGCATTAATATCTACACCTGGTTCACATAAATCAGAAACTATTTTACATATTTCATTTTTTGTATAACCTACAAATCTTATTTTATATGGAAGTGTTAATTCTAATTTTAAATGATTAATAGTCCAATCATCCACTTCTATTCTATTTCCTTTATATTTAAAATACCATCTTTTAGCATTCTTATAAAATAAAATATAATCTTTCTCTAAATTGTTCATAATTTCCCCCAAAATCACACATATTATAGCATAAATATCAGATTATTCAACACTTTATTCTATAATTTAATTTTATAATAATTACTATTTAAATCTATATTCCAATATTCGCTTAATTCTTTATGATCAATATCTGTTCTATATAAAACTCCACCATTTTTAATTATAGTTTTATTAGAACCATAATTGTTTTCATAACATCCTAATATAACATAATCCATATTTTTTTCTTTACAAATATCAAGAGCATATTTAAGCATCTTAGTTGCATATCCTTTTTTTCTTTCTGATGGTCTTACTCCATATCCAATATCACCATATTTTTCTCTCAACTCATTACTTAAATCAAATCTAATATTTAATAATCCAACCAATTTATTTTCTTCATTAAATACCAAATATAAATAATATCTTCCCCATTCATCATCTGCTTTAGTACTATTTCTATTAACTTTATTAATCCATTCTGTAAAATCCATATTAGTCATTCCAATACTTGCACTAATTGTTTTTTCATGATTTGAATAATGCTCTATAACATATTCTTTCAATATTTCATAATCATTAAGTGTTGGTAATCTATACTTCATAATTATTCACTCCTATAATTATTTTATCATACTTTGAAAACACTTTACTAACTCTATTATCCAAGAAATATTAAACTTTTAATTTTTTTCATAATAAAACTCCATTTTATCATTTAATATAGTATTTTATAAGTTCAAAAAAAGACTATTTAATTATCTAAAATAGTCTTTCATTATTATTTATATAAGCAAATAATAATGCACAATGTTTTATTACAATTTGATTTAACTAGATGTTGCTAATTTTAATAGATATTTAGTTAAATCTTTAACAAATGTTTCTCCGGTATCTAAACCTCTTTCTTTTAATGTTCCGTCTTCTATTTCATTAATCATATTAAATGCCGAGAAGAAATCATTTTTAAAAAATTTTTCAAATGTATAACTTGTTATATCTTCTCCTTCAAAGCCTTGCCACATTGAATATAACGAAGTTGTAAAAAATGTTGTTCCTAATTTGTCAAGTCCATTGCCACCCATAAAGAATTCTTTAGCAGTATCCATTACAACATCCTTCATAAATTTGCTATTATAAAAATCATGAAATTGTATCGCCCTTATACAAGTATCTTTATCAAGTCCCATCTCTCCTAGTTTATTCCAAGAGGCAACATCATTGGTTTCAATAGCGTCTTTCATCAATTTTATCTCATTTTCACTAAATCTTGTGCCATTTCCAGTTATTAGATATCCTCCTCTTTTTTTCTTTAAGTTTTTTAATCCTTTACTTAAAAAGTACGTTGCAATACCAGTAAGAGTACCTACAACTAATGTTTCCCAATAACCATTACCTGCGTCATGAAGCTTTCTTGCAGTCTTTCCTGCAGCTGATGTTGCTTTTAAAATCGATAATAATCCTGGCCCTATTTCAGGTAACATAGATATAGCAACATCTGCAACACCTGAACCCAGACCTTCAAGAAATCCAGAAACATTTTTAACTTTTTGAAAATCATATTTTATAGTATTATCTTCTTTTAATACTTCCATTCTAACATCATAGTCATCTTTAGTAATCTGACCATTTCTATACATTTCCTCAACTTCACTCTTAGTATAATCACCAGCATATAATTCCAATAAGTATTCATTCTTAGTATATTTATCTTTCCATATTGAATCTTTTCCCGCTATACCACAACGTAAATAATCCGCTGTATTCTTACCATATTTCAACAAACCATCAAAAAATCCATCGTGACATCCTTGTTCCCAAAACTGAAGTGCTCCATCTTTAACATTTTTGCTAGCTGTTTTAACAGCTTCTCCTTTTGCTATTCTATCTTTTATCTCATTTATTCCATGATTGGTTAAAAAATCATATAAAGGTGAGCTGTTTTCAGCATTATGATCTCGAAAAAGATTATCATATATTAAAGGACAATTGTCTTCATATCCTGAAAATGTAATTTCACCTGTCATCTCTTTTAGCAAAGTAAGAATTGCCCCAGGTTCTTTACCATTATCTTTATTTAGAAAACTATACCAATCACTTTTTTTATTATACCTACTATCCATAAGAAACAAAGACAATTCTTCAAGTGTTGTATATTCAAAATCACCTAGTAAAGTAAGTTTATCATAATTACTACGCAAATAAGATAATATTTCATCATATTCATCTGTACATGCGTACTTAGCAAGAGGTGCAGCTTTTTGGATTTTTTTATATAATGCCAAATCATTTGCTATATTATCAGTATTATTAATCATAGCATTATAATAATCCCACTCATTAGAAATATTAGTAAAAGCTGGATTCTTTTCAGTCATATCATTTAACCATGATTCTAAATTAAATCCATCACCATTTTTTCTAAGTAAGGTAGATGCCATAGCTTCTAGACCTGCAGTATTTAAATAATATCTATATTTAGGATTTCCTTTTTCATCAACACCATCTTCATACTTAGTAAGACTTAGTTTTAAATCTAATTCATTATTTAATAAATCAATATCTTCTTGAGTTAACTCCATTCCTTTTAATGCCCATTTAAATGCAGAATCTGTTTTTTTATACATATCATCGCAATACTTAGCTAATGAATCAATATAATCATCTAAACTACCATAAAAGAAATTCTCTCCAATTACTTTTGATTCATATACATTTGAAGTATCGCCTGTAGCCGCATCTTTATAATAATACATATCACCAGCAAAAATAACTTTATTATTTTTATCTACTGTTCCTAGTTTAAAGACATCATTGACCATCAAATCAAAAATACCTTTTAAATCACTATCATAAGTTCTTAAAACATTAACTGAAGTCTGTATTTTAACTCCTGCTGTATTTGCATCACTAGCAGCTTGTGTTAGCTTTGTTTTAACATCACCCATTTTAATTTTTCCATATATATCTTTATTATCTGAACCAACCGGTTTTATTTTTGCACCAAGAACTGTTAATGCAATCTTAAAATCATTTTTTAAGTAATCAACAAGCCCTTTATAATTTGTTTCATCATCAAAACTAATACATTTAGGTTTATTTACTATTTTTCTATTATATATAGTAACATTGTTGGCTTTTGTACCACCATTATCAATTTTAGAATTAATAGTTTCAACTAAATTAGATTGAATCGTATTATAAGGTCCCCTTACTTCATCTTCATTTAGTTCTATTTGTTTACCATTTATAGTTAAATAGTATTTACCATCTGAATATTTTGCATCAGCAAAATTATATTTTCCACGTAAATAATTTGTAATTTCCATACAATCATATGCTGTTGATCCCTTAATAGCTTTATCTACTGTTTCTTCAGTAGGATTACCACTCCACAAAGTATACTTTCCTTTGTCATTTGGATTAACAATCTCATATTGATTATTATTTAAAATTATCTTATATCCTGTTATTACTCCATCATCATCCGTAATTGCAACAACATTTTTATAATCTTTGCAGCTAAATCCTGATGGCTCAAAATCTTTCATAGAATCAATTCTAACAGAAAGAGAATATCCAAAATCCTCTAGTGATTGAGTATTAGAGTTTACTTTATTATATAAAACCTTTGGTACATTAGTAAAAGCATTAGTATATTTTCCATTTTCTAATGTTTGAGGAACAAATACTGTAAACCCATTATATGTTGAACTATATAATTTTCCTATTTCACCATATGTTGCTACAAACTGCTTATACTCATCTGAATCTTTATCAAATACTACTGAATTAATATACGTTTCTCCTAGTACCATTCCACTGATACCAAGCGAACAATTTGATTTTTTTTCTAATTGTTCAAAATCAAACTTATAAAGAGAATCAGAGTTGTTTTCTACGTGAAGCATTCTAGCCAAAAAATCTTGATCACATGATTTGCTTATATTCTTAGTATCAAAGAATAAATAATCTCCATCAGTATATGCAACTCTTAATCCATTTGATGCTAAAAAAGCTTTAATATTATCTTCTGTTATTTCTTTGCCATTATAAGTGTATCCATTTGCTTTTAAATATTTTACTAAATAACTACTACTTGCTCTATATTGTATAGTATTACCATTATTTATATCATTTGCAACTTTGTTTCTATAAGAAGCATATGTTATACTTTCTAATAGTGTATAACTATCAGATAATAAATCTCCTGTATTAAATGATAATAAACCAGTACTTTTATCAAATTCGAAATCAGTAATAAAATCAGTATAACCAGTATTACCACAAGGCACATATAATTCGAGACCATATGTATTCATATGAGCTATAAAGCTTTCTAAATTAAAAGATATATCCTCAGTTTTAATTGGATATGATATGTCTTTTCTATATAAAGTATACTGATGAAATGCATAACTTAATGGATTGAGACTATAATCTATTGTATCTGAAATACAAGCAGTTCCATCTTCACTAGATTTAATAGATTCTTCTATCCATTGGTAATATAATTCTTCAATATCCGCAATATTAAAAGATAACTTAGATTTTGCTAAAGTATCTTCTTTTTTTTTGTCTGGATAATAGATTGAATTTTCTTTACAATACTCTACTATTGGCGTTTTTTTCTTAACAATTACTTTGTTTGTATTAAAGTCATACGAAAAATCCAAATTAGGATACTTTTTACCAAACTTTTTCTTTAATTCTGAATCATAATAATACTGTAGTCCTTCAGGTGCTAAGTCTTTATTTTTGGGAGGTTTCCAATTTTCTACATCTTTAAATGCATTTGAGTTGTAATCATCAAAAATCGTATAAACATATTTAGCATCTTCTACTGGAATTTTGTTCTTAAGGCTTATTGTACCATCATTATTAAATATAATGGCATAGTTTGGATACTTTTTATTAAAATCTTTAAGTCTAGATTCTTGAATTGATCCTTTACTACCTAAAACATATTCTATTTCACTCCACAACTCTCCGCTTGGCTCTGTTTTTAAATCCGAATAGAAGTACTCATTATTAATAATCTCCCTGCTTGTATTAGTATCAACTAATTCACCACCAGAAGCAGTAATTTCAGAATATGTACCGTTCAATTCTTCATCATAATCAAAATCCACCCCAAAATCACCATCCTTTACATATGTTTATTTACCCCATTACTTTTTGCTTTTTTATAGTCTTTTTTAATTTCTTCAATAAAAGCATCAACTCTTCCAGTCAAAACACTTTCTTTAGTAGTTGTCCTAAAAGTTTCTATATTAAATGATATATTATTTAGATAAAACAATGATGCTATCTTTTTAAATGAATCTGATGCTTTTACAATTTGTTCAACAAAACTTAAATTTTCTAGCGAATCACAAAAAGCAATTAATGCTGCATCATCATAAACTATTTTACTCAAAATTTCACTAAAGCCCTTTACAGATACTTCAGTTATATTTTTTGCATCATTAAACATACGATTTAATTTAGTATCATATGCTTTAGCTTGATCATCATATTTTTTAGCAGATTCATGAGAATATTCATATACTGGTGTAAATTCTCTTGGTAATTTAAAAATAGCAACTGCTACAAAATTAACAAGTTGTCCAAGCCAAAAACGTTTTTTTGCTTGTCTTACTGGATTTACATAATCCAAATCTAAAGGTTTTTTCCATTGTTCTACAAGTTTTGTGTAATTTGAAACATCTTTTTCTGTCTCGTGAATTATTTTAGATAATACATCATTGCATATTGCTCTTAATTCAGATATTTGTTCTGGACTCATTGTTTCTAATCTGCTTCTTGCTTCTTCTAATAATTTTTCATATTCTGCATCACTTATTTTTATATATTCACTCATAAATAATCTCTCCTTAATTATTTGGATGGGTTCTGTTGTATTCACTTAATTCATCTTGATATTTTTTCCAATCTTCTTGATAACATGTTTGATAATATCCACTATAACAATCTTGTGCTTCAGTAAGTAAATTAGTTAATGAATTTAAACATTCTATAGTATTAAGTCCTAGTACATCTCTTTCACCATAACTCGTATATGGTACTATATCAATTCTACTTTTTAATTTCCCTTTTGATGATGTAATATCTCCATCTACTAGGTCTACATAGCCTTTTCCAATATTTCTATATTTACTTCCTAAAGTTGGCTTTGTAGAATCATTCATTTTTTTCACTCATCTTTCTTTTTTCTTCTAGAAGAGCTGGTGTTACTTCTTTATTTATTCTTTTTTGAATTCTCTTTAATACTTCAACATCTTCAACTTCTTTAAGATCTATTTTCTTTTCTCCTGTTTCAACAACTTCAGATACATATGCTTTTAATATCTGATTGTTATATAATGTTTTATCTGTATATACAATATATTTATGGCCATTCTCTTCATGTCTTAATAACACTTCACAATCTATTATTTTCCCATTAAGTCCATGTAAGTAAACTTCACTATTTAAATCCATTTTTTTCACCACCATTTTTTCTTTTAATATTTATTCTTATTTATTTTTATATCTCTTACTATTTTTATTTACTTCGCTCAAATAATCATTATACATTTTGTCATTTATTTCATCATATCCCCCTGATGCTTTCATCATAAATTCTCCATACGCTTCTATAACAGTTGGTATATAATTAATGCTTTCCATTTTTTTATTGAATTCTTCTTTAAACTTTTCTCTAGATGGTCCTTCCCATTTTATTTCATTTGCTAGTTTTTTTATTTCCTCTATATTATTTTTTATTTCCTCCATACCAATCTTCTTTATGGCTTGACCATGCTCTCTTAGCATTTCCATATGAATACTGTATCTTGTCATTTTATTTCACCTTTTAATTTCTTAAACATCTCTTGCTCTTCTTCATATTCTTTTTTCATACCATCTGACACTTTAAGTAGTAATTCTATGAAAGGAACTAATTGGTTTCTTATATTATCTCTTTGTTCATTTACGTATGTTGTTGCTTTATTTCTAAAGTATAATGATGTCGGTGTGTCAAAATATCCTTTACTATCTTCTATTTTTTCCATCATATCATATAATGATGTTTGGAGGTCCTCACACTTCGATATCATCTTTATCATTTTACTTTTTATATCTTCTGAATCTGATATTAATCGTACTCCCATATCCAATTGTCCTTTCTTTCCATTTTAAATAAGCGGATTGCCATTGTTAAATAACAACCCGCTATTATCATTATATCTTAAGCATTTTTTGCTACATTTAATTCTGATTGTTCTTGTGCTAACATTTCTTCAAGTTCTGTTGCTTCTTTATTTAACAATTGTCCCATTGCTTGTAAGTTTTCATTGCAATCTTTGAATACTGATGCTAACTCTTCATATTTCTCTCCAAATAATCTTCCGTTATCATCTTTCCAATTTTCTAGTATTCCTGATATATTTTGTTGTGCTTGATTTAATGTTGATTGGAATTCATCTGCAATATTTAGAACAGCTTGTCCTTTTGCTCTTAAATCAGCTGTACTTGTTAATGCTATTTGTTGATTTGCCATTTCTTATTTCCTCACTTTCTTATTGCATCATATTAGTGTATGAATTTTCTCTTTCTACACGACGATTAGCTATATTTAATGCAGTTGTACCATATGTTAAGAATGAAGCTAAAATAGCTTTTATTCTTGTGATATCATTTTTTGCTGCTGTTACTACAACTGTTTTTTCATTAGATGTCCATATATCATCTAATGATTTTAATGCTCCTTCTAATCTCCCTACAGTTTCACTTAAACTTTTAATATTTTCGATTACATTTGTTGCATAATGTTGTACCTCTTCTGGGCGCATATCCATTTGTGCCATGTTTATCCCTCCTTTTTTGAAACTTTTAGTAAGTTACATATTAGCATCCTACTCTTATAATAAGTATATAATATTAATTATTATTAAGTCAATCTAGTGTACACTTATTAACATCTAAAACCTGTATAGTTTTAATATTTTTAAAAATTATAATGAAATTTCTTTTATAGTTTTTTGCTTTTTATTTTTTTAATTATCAAAAAAGACTATTCAATTACCTTGAATAGTCTTTTGAACAATTCTTATTACATATTTTTTCTTAAATTTAAACTCTTTTCTCTATCTACACTATCACATATCTCATTGTTTTCAAAAGATACATTTAAAAAATTTCTAGATGCTATGTAATCACATAAATGTACTAATAATTGTTCCTTTGTTGTTGGAACTGGCATTATTACATTTCCAGCTTTATCTTTATTCCATGGTCCCATATGAGTTAATATTAATCTTGAAACAAATTGTGCATCTTCTTCGCTTATCAACAATTTATCTTTATTATCTAAAATAAAACTACTCATAATAACAGGATGCTCACTACATGTATGCCCATTATTTGTCTTTCCAGATTTAAAACCATCATGAAGCATTAATGACATTCTAATTAAATCTTTTGTATAATCATCATATGTTCCAAATGCTTCATCTCTAAACATTTCCTCTAGTATTCTCATAGCTACTTTAACATGTCTTACAAGTCCACCATTTCCTAAAGAAAAAATTGGATGATATTTTCCAGAAGAAGAAGCAGGTATTTCATAAAAATAATCTGGTATCATTTCTAAAATTGTTTCAGTACTTTTTCTTACACTTTGATTTTGTATTCTACTTAATTCTATGTTAAAAACATTTTTTCGAATTAAACCTTGTAAATTTTTATTTAATAACATATATCTATTTTTAGTATCTTCGTTACCTAATAAGTATTCTCTTGTCCTTTCTTCACCATTTTCATATTTAGGAACTTCGCCTAAAAATTGTTCAACTGTTAAATCAACAAGTTCATCATCTATCATATTGTAATAATGGCTACCTGATGATGCCATACATCTCATTATTTTTCCACCAAATAAATCATTTACTATTAAAGAGGTTATTGCGCATTGACCTAATGATGGATTATTTTGATTCCATTTATCTCTTAATCCTGGTGAACATGTATCTTTGTTCCAAGAATATGTTAATAATTGTTTTAATTTTCCTATTTCCATAAACCCTCCTAAATTATTATATCATAATATTCTCATTTTCATATAATACTTTACTTATTATTAATACATAATTTTTCAACAAAAAATAACCATTTGATTAATTCAAAATAGTGATTTATATTTTTGTGTTTTTTCAATTGTTTGTATCTAATGAATAAGATACTTTTTCATATATTTTTTTAAATAAAATCTTTAAATTATCCCAAATATAGTCAATTATTTTTTCAATTATAGATTTATCTTCAGGAATAGTTTCACTCCATATTCCAAGTTTATTTTTTTAGCATTCTTATAAAATAATATATAGTCTTGTCCTAAATCTATCATAATGCCCCCTTAAGTACATGTATAGTGGCATAAATACTAGATTAAGTCAATTATTATATTTCATATAAAAAAAGTAAATCCATACGGAT
>JAEEGL016703781.1_pt1 | contig 10709 bp, 8 predicted proteins | sample 9134231 | NCBI WGS metagenome assembly JAEEGL01 (sample SAMN16246548, study PRJNA631951) | gut metagenome | biome: gut microbiome; feature: rumen; material: fiber-attached | host: Bos | place: Iran: Karaj | collected 2018-10 | reverse complement strand
GACGAGGGCAGCGGAGAGCCAGTTCAGAACCGCCAGGGCCTTTTCTGCCATTCCGGGCTCGCTCCGGCTCAGCAGGCAGCGCAGCACCCGTCCGCCGTCCAGTCCCTCCACCGGGAGGAGATTGACAAGGCTCAGCATCAGACTCATATTCCCCGTTTCCCGAAGGAAGGACGGAGCAGCGCAGACTGCCGCAGCCCATAGGAGAAACCCGGCAGCCGGTCCTGCCATGGCTCGGAGCAGCTCCTCCCGACAAGTGGGGGCCCTGCCCGCACAGCGCAGGCAGGCGCCGCTGAAATCCAGCCGCAGCCGAGAGGGAAGATTTCCCTGAAGCAGGAGGATGCTCAGATGCCCCAGCTCATGAAAGGCTGCCGCCATGGCAGCGGAAAACAGGGACTCCGCGCCCCAGAGGAAGCCCGTGAAGGAGACAAGAAGCAGAAAGCCGCCGCTGATTTCCAGACGAAAGCAGCAATCGGGGCCCGAAACGGACTTTTCGTTTGACATACCGCCCCATCCTGTTATAATATTTGTATTCGATCTACACTGAAACGGAGGCTGACCGGCACGGCAGCGGGGGCAGAAGATGGATTATCGCGACGAGGCGCCGGAGGTGATCCGGGATTTTCTCAGCTATCATGAGGTGGTCCGGGGCCACTCCCGGAAAACCATCGACGAATACTATCTGGACCTGCGGACCTTTCTTCGTTTTCTGAAGGTCCGGCGCGGCCTTGTTCCCAGGGATGAGCCCTTCGAGGAGATCGACATCTCTGATATCGACCTCGCTTTTCTCGGTGCGCTGACCCGCACAGAGGTCTATGATTTCATGAGCTACCTGGGCCGGGACCGGGTACGGCAGCAGCAGAGCCGGGAGACGGAATACGGTCTTTCCCCGGCCTCCAGGGCCAGGAAGCTGGCTACCCTCCGTTCTCTTTACAAGTACCTTACGGTCAAGACGGGAAAGCTGGCGGAAAACCCCCTGGAGGGCTTTGACTCCCCCAAGCTGCGCCGCAGTCTTCCCCGGTATCTGAGCCTGGAGGAGAGCCGCAGTCTGCTGGCCAGCGTTGGCGGTCGGAATCCCGAGCGGGACCGCTGCATCCTGACCATCTTTCTCAACTGCGGCCTTCGCATCAGCGAGCTGGTGGGCCTGAACCTGGGAGACATTTCCTCCGATCGGCTCCGGGTGATCGGCAAGGGCGACCGGGAGCGGATCGTTTACACGAACGACGCGGTTTCCGAGGCCATCAAGCTCTATCTCCCCCTCCGTGAGAAATACGGCACCGACACGACCCAGGCCCTCTTTGTTTCCGAACGGGGCGACCGTATCGCCAGGAACACCGTTCACCGCCTGGTGAAGATCCACCTGGGCGAAGCCGGTCTGGAGCAGGAGGGGTATTCCGCCCACAAGCTCCGGCACACCGCTGCCACGCTGATGCTGCGAAACGGCGTGGACGTCCGCACCCTGCAGGAGCTGCTGGGGCATGAACACCTGAATACCACAGAGATCTATACCCACGTGGAGAACGTGGATCTGCGCTACGCCGCAAACGCCAATCCCCTGGCAAGCTATCAGCCGGAGAAAGGAAAAAAGAAAGAATAATGGTTTTCTCCAGCCTGCTGTTCCTGTTCTTTTACCTGCCGGCCACGCTGCTGGTCTATTATCTGGTCCCGTCCAAATGGAGAAATCTCTGGCTCTTCCTGGTCAACCTGGTCTTTTACGGCTGGGAGGAGAAGCTGTATGTTCTGTTGATGCTTTTCTCCATCGCCGTGAATTACGCGGCGGGGATCCTGGTGGAAAAGCATCGGGACAAGGGCCGGCGCATTCTGGCCGTCAATGCCGTCATCAATCTGGGCCTGTTGTTCTTCTTTAAATACTACGATTTCCTGGCAGTGAATCTTGGTCGTCTGCCGCTGTTCTCCTTCATGCACCCCCTGGGGATCGCTCTGCCCATCGGTATTTCCTTCTACACCTTTCAGAATATGTCCTACCCCATCGACGTATACCGGGGAGACGCCCGGTCCCAGCGGAGCTTCATCCGTTACGGCACTTATGTGGCCCTCTTTCCCCAGCTGATCGCGGGGCCCATCGTCCGCTACAAGGACATTGCCCTGCAGCTGGAGGACAGAACGGAGACCCGGGAGCGCTTCGCCTCCGGCGTCTGCCGGTTTTGCGTGGGCCTCAGCAAAAAGGTGCTGCTGGCCAACAACATCGGCGCCCTCTGGGATGTATACAAGACCATGGACCCGGCGGCCCTCTCCTTTGCGGATGCCTGGCTGGGCGCGCTTGCCTTCACCTTTCAGATCTATTTTGACTTTTCCGGTTATTCCGATATGGCGGTGGGCCTGGGGCGGATGCTGGGCTTTGAGTTCGTGGAGAATTTCAATTATCCCTACATCTCCCGGAGCATCACCGAATTCTGGCGCCGCTGGCACATCTCCCTCTCCACCTGGTTCCGGGATTATGTTTACATTCCCCTGGGGGGCAACCGGCGGGGCCTCTGGCGGCAGCTTCTGAATCTGCTCATCGTCTGGACCCTCACCGGGATCTGGCACGGGGCCAGCTGGAATTTCCTCCTCTGGGGCCTGTACTATGCTCTTCTGCTGATCCTGGAAAAGCGGTTTCTGTATGACCGGCTCCAGCGGGCGCCGGGATGGATCGGACACGTCTATTCCCTGCTCCTGGTGGTTATTGGCTGGGTGCTGTTCAGCGTCGAGGATCTGTCCGCCTGCGCCGGTTATCTTCGGAGCATGTTTTTCGGCGGCGCAGGACTCTGGTCCGGGACCTTCCTGTACTACCTCAGGAGCTTTGCCCCCAGCCTGATCGTCATGGCGCTGGCCTCTACCCCCCTTCCGAAAAAATGCTTTGAACGGATACCTGAGAAGGCCGGACGGGTCCTGAAGCCGATACTGGTTCTTTCCGCTCTGATCCTCTGTACCGCTTATCTGGTAGACAGCACCTACAATCCCTTCCTTTACTTCCGCTTTTAAGGTGGTTCCATGAACAAGAAGAAAACCGGAGCGCTGCCCCTGCTCCTCTGCTTTGCCGGCTTTCTGCTGGCGGGCCTCCTGCTGCACATCCTTCTTCCCGACAGGGATTACAGCGAGAACGAAAACCGCTATCTGACGCAGCGGCCCGGATTCACTCTGAAAGCCCTGTTCTCCGGCAGCTTTACCGACGATTTCGAGGACTATATCACCGACCAGTTCCCGTTCCGGGACCGCTGGCTGGATCTGAAATCCAGAGTGGAGCGTTTCAGCGGGAAAACGGAGAACAACGGCGTGTTTTTCTGCAAAGAGGATACGCTGATCTCCCGCTTTCCGGAACCAGCGGACAGCGCCGTCTCCGGAGGGATCCGCGCCGTGAATACGCTGGCAGAAAACGCATCCGTCCCTGTCTATCTCGCCCTGATCCCTTCTGCGGCCGAGGTCTGGCACCGGCGCCTCCCCCCCAACGCCGACACCGCTGATCAGCGGGGGCTGATCGAAGAAATCTATGGCGGCGTGAATGCCATCCCCGTGGACATTCTCTCTGCGCTGGAAGCACACAGCGAGGAAGCGATCTATTATCGGACGGATCACCACTGGACGACGCTGGGCGCCTGTTACGGTTACGCTGCCACGGCGGAAGCCATGGGCCTGTCCCCTTCCCCGCCGGAGGCCTTCTCTCCGCAGACCGTCAGTGATTCCTTTTACGGTACGGTGTATTCCTCCTCCGGCGTTCGCTGGGTCGCCCCGGACCGCATCGAGACCTTTGTCCCCGCGGAGGGAGTGACCCTTGTCCGCTACGATTCGCCGGAGGGCAGTGAAGCCCCGGTCTATGACCGAAGCAAGCTGGAAACCAAGGACAAATACAGCTACTTCCTGGGGGGCAATACCTCCCGTCTCACCATTCAGACGGGACACGAGGGTCCGAAGCTCCTGGTCCTGCGGGACTCCTATGCCGACTGCGAGCTTCCCTTCTTCTTTGCGCATTTCTCGGAGATCCATGTGCTGGACCTTCGCTATTACCGTCAGAGCGTATCCTCCTACGCCGAAGAAAACGGCTTCGACGCCATTCTGATCACTTATAGTCTGGCAGATTTTGTCAGCGACACCTCTGTGCTTTTGATGGGCACCTGACCATCGGGCGGAAAGGAGCAGGATATGAAAATAACACAGCGGAAGGCGGGCATAAGCATACCGATTGATTGGGCTCTCTGCGGGGGAGCTCTGGTGCTTCTGGTCCTCGCCCTGGTGGTTTCCTCCAGGACGTGGATCTCACTGATCCTGGCAGTTCTGAGTTTTCTCGCCTCCGCCGCGTCTCTTCGGCAGGAGCTGCTGGAGGCTCTTCGGAAACGGGATTTCCGCTCCGGACTCCTGCTGCTGGTAATTGCCGGGGTTTTGTGTCTCTGTACCGGAAAGAGCCTAGCGGCTGCAGCGGCCCTTTTCCTCCGGAGCATCGGCTCCCGTCTCCTGCCCCTGTGGAAGGGGCGCGTTCTGAACCTGATGAATACCAGAAAAGAATTGAGCCCCCTCTCCGCCGAGCTGCCCGATCCTGCGGAAATACCTTCCCTGGCCCAAAGCACGGAAAAGCTGCTGAACAACTATCTGACCTTCCTGATGGTGTTTCTCGCCGCTCTGGTGGCGGTTCTGACCGCCATTGCCGGTCGTGCCGGCATTGCCGCCGCCATCAGTCGGGCCGCCGTGGTGCTGGCCCTGGGCGGCACCTGCTCCCTCTTTGCGGGCTTTCCCCTCAGCGATTATGCCGCCGCCCTCCGGGCAGGAGAATCCGGCGTCCTCTTCCGGGGCCAGTCCCTCCCCGGGCTCATGGAAAAGCAGCTTGCCTGCGTTCAGCTTCCGGCTCCGAAGGTGCTGGGTTCCGCAGCGGTTTTTCCTGCCAGAGCCGAGGCCGTCAGCCCGGAGCTGATGATGCACCTGGCCTTTGCCGCCTGCGAGGAGTCCGGCCTCCCGGCCGAGAAGAAGCTTACCTCCATCGTACAGTCCAACTTTGATAAGACAGAAGTGGAACGTCAGATTCTTCCCGGCTACGGCGCGGTTGCCAGGATCCGGGAGCTTACCGTCCTGGCAGGAAACGCGGAATTCATGCATAAGGCCGGACTGGACGTTTTTCCGTTCCCGGAAAAGGTCGACATCCTGCATCTGGGCGTGAACGGGCGTTATGCCGGCTGCATCGACTTCGGGGAATGCTCGCTCCCCAAGAGGGCAGCCGAAGATACTCTGGATTCTGAAGGCTTTTTCCGTTTCCGGGATGCGGAGGAAGCGGCGAAAAAAAGACTGCCGGGAGAAGCTTTGCTGCTGATGGCCCCTGCCGCTGCTGCGCTCAAGGGTCAGCCGGAGGATCTTCCCGCCGCCTTCGGCATCCAGAATTCTGAAGCACAGATCATTTCGGAACGCTGCGGACAGTCCGGCGTCCTTGCCATGCTGGAACACCTCCGGAATGCCAGGCTTGGCCGTAAGGGTGCGCTTCTGGTGGCGTTGATTATCAAGGCGGTGCTGCTTCTGCTGACCGTATTCGGCATCTGCCCCCTCTGGGTGGCCGTGTTGGCGGAGCTGGCCGTAGTGGCCTTCGCTTACTACTTCTCCATCCACCTTCTGGATTTCAGCGGGAAATACTGAACCAGAGAAACGGTTTCCGGCAGTCTCCTGACTGCCGGAAGCTTTTTTATGCGCAGAACCTGTGCTTGCCGATGGTAAGGATCAGGGGGCGGGACCAGATCCAGGCGCTGGTGGCCGTGGCGGGATTGAAATAATAGATGGCGCCGCCGGTAGGGTCCCAGCCGTTCAGCGCGTCGTCCGCCGCCCGATAAGCGCTGGAGGCCACCGGCTGGTTGAACTGTCCGTCGCTGATACAGCTGAAGGCGCCGGACTGATAGATGACCCCGGCGATGGAATTGGGAAAAGAGGGGTGCTGCACCCGATTGAGGACCACGGCGCCGACGGCCACCTGACCCACATAGGGCTCCCCTCTCGCCTCGGCGGAGATCAGCCTTGCCAGAAGCGCTCTGGTGTTGCTGTCCGCCGAGGGGCTGCCCACGCTGATCCCCAGAGCGGACAGGGTGTTGGGACCGCAGATGCCGTCCACGGTGAGGCCCCTGGCTCGCTGGTATTTCTTTACTGCGGCGGTGGTCCTGCTTCCGTAAATGCCGTCGATGGTGTAGGTATAATAGCCCTCATCCCGCAGCCGCTGCTGGATCTTCGTCACCACGCTGCCGCTGGAGCCCTGCTTATAGCTGACGGCCTCGACGCTCTGGCTCAGCTGGATGAGAAGAATGTTGACGATGAACAGGACGGCCAGGGCCGCCGACAATCTTGCTTTCTTCATAAGAATCAGCTCCTCCGCAGACTATTGTGCGGAGGAGCCGATGGTCGGATACCCGGAAAAATCAGATGCTTTTGTCAGCGACTTCCTTTTCGATCTTCGCCAGGAATTCATCCACGGTCATGGTCAGCTGTTCGCCGCTGCGGGTGCGGATGCTGAGGCTTCCGCTCTCGGCCTCCTTGTCCCCGATGACCAGCATATAAGGGATCTTCTGCATCTGGGCTTCCCGGATCTTATAGCCGATCTTCTCGTTGCGGAAATCGGCCTGGGCCCGGAAGCCCTTCTCTTCCAGAAGCCGGAGGAGCTCCTTGGAGCGGTCGTGGGTCCGGTCCGTGATAGGCAGGATCTTCACCTGTACCGGGCTCAGCCACAGGGGGAAGGCGCCGGCAAAATGCTCGGTAATCACGCCGATAAAGCGCTCGATAGAGCCGAATACCACCCGGTGGATCATAACCGGGCACTCCTTCTCGCCGCTGCTGTTCACATACTCCAGGTTGAATCGGCCGGGAAGCTGATAATCCAGCTGGATAGTGCCGCACTGCCAGGTGCGGCCCAGGCAGTCCTCGATGTGGAAGTCCAGTTTCGGGCCGTAGAAGGCGCCGTCGCCGGGATTGATGGTGTATTCCTTGCCCAGGCTGGTGATGGCGTCGGCCAGGGCGTTGGTGGCCACCTCCCAGTCCGCCTCGGTACCGATGTGGTCCTCCGGCATGGTGCTCAGCTCGATGGTATAGGGCAGCCGGAAGAGAGAGTACACCTCGTCGAACAGCTGGGCGATGCGCATGACCTCGTCCTTGATCTGCTCCTTGGCCAGGAGGATGTGCGCGTCGTCCTGGGTAAAGCAGCGGACCCGGAACATCCCGTGCAGGGCGCCGGACAGCTCGTGCCGGTGGACGGTGCCCAGCTCGGAATAGCGGAGGGGCAGTTCCCGGTAAGAATGGGGCTCCAGATCATAGACCAGGATGCTGCCGGGGCAGTTCATGGGCTTAATGGCAAAATCCTCGCCGTCGATGAGGGTGGTGTACATGTTGTCCTTATAATGATCCCAGTGCCCGCTGGTCTCCCAAAGGGTACGGCGCATGATCTGGGGCGTCATGATCTCCAGATAGTTCCACTTTTTGTGGACCTTCCGCCAGTAATCGATCAGGGTGTTGCGCAGGACCATGCCGTTGTGAAGATAGAAGGGGAAGCCGGGAGCCTCGTCCCGGAAGGCAAAGAGGCCCAACTCCTTGCCCAGCTTGCGGTGATCCCGCTTTTTGGCCTCTTCGATGCGCTGCAGGTAGGCATCCAGCCCTTCCTTCTTGGGGAAGCAGGTGCCGTAGATGCGCTGCAGCATCTTGCGCTTGGAGTCACCTCGCCAATACGCGCCGGTGCAGCTGGTGAGCTTCAGGGCGTTGCCCTTGAGCCTGCCGGTGCTGGCCAGGTGCGGGCCTGCGCAGAGGTCGGTAAAGGTGCCCTGTGTGTAGAAGCTGATAACCGCGTCCTCCGGCAGATCGTTCACCAGCTCCACCTTGTAGGGTTCGTTCATGCTCTCCACGAACTGGAGCGCCGCGGCCCTGGGCATTTCAAAACGGCGGAGCGGAAGATCCTCCTTGATGATCTTTCGCATCTCGACCTCCAGCTTCTCCAGCACCTCCGGGGTAAAAACGGTCTCGGAGTCGATGTCGTAGTAGAAGCCGTCGTCGATGGCCGGGCCGATGGCCAGTTTGGACTCCGGATAAAGCCGCTTCACCGCCTGCGCCAATACGTGAGACGCCGTGTGGCGGTAGGCCAGGCGGCCATCCGCGTCGTCAAAGGTGTTGAAGGTGACTTCGCAGTCGTGTTCCAGGGGAAGGGGCAGACCATGCACCTTTCCATCCACGGTGGCGGAAAGGACCTTCCGGGCAAAGCCCTCGGAAATCATTCCGGCGACATCCAGAAGAGTACAGCCCTTCTCCACCTCGATAACGCTTCCGTCCTTCAGTTTAACTTGGATCATAGGTACCTCCCCGGGCGTCCATACGTAAGACTACCCAATAATCTATATCATAGACCGCAGTCTACAATATGCCGAAAATCGCCCCGATCAGCAGGGTGAGCCCTGCCAGAATGGGCTGATGCAGGATATAAATCAGCAGGGCATGCCGCCCCACCTTGGGAAAAAAGGGAAACTGCGCGGTATAAAACCATTCCGGAAACCGGTGCTGCCGGATCTTCTCTCCCAGCCAGGCACCCAGCAGGAAAACGAAGACCCAGGGCAGAATGGGAAAATAGTCCGCCGAAGCGAAATCCGCCCGCACAAAGCCGAAGGGAAACAGCCAAGGGCTGTCCGTAGCGTAACCGCCGTTGGTGCAGCGGCGGAGCAGGACGATCAGCAGGATATACAGGGCCGGAGCCAGCCAGTCCGGCAGACGGTCCCACAGCTTCCGGGTGAGTCCGTAAAACAGCATACAGAAGCCCAGAAGATGCAGCACGCCGAAAACGATCAGGATCCCCAGCTCTTCTCCCAGAAAACGCAAAGCCAGCCGGTCCCCGGCCCAGGTGAGCAGTGTCAGCGCCAGCGCCACAGCAATGACCTTCCCTCCCCGCCGGATATTCGAGCGGCTGAAACGGGAGGAGACGCCGGAGAGCAGAATGAAGCAGCCCGCGAAGCAGTAGTGCAGAGCGTCGAATACCGGATTGGAGAATAACCACCAGGGCGCACCCAGAAAAGCGCAGAGGTCATACAGAAGATGGTGGATGCACATGAGGACGACGCAGAACCCGCGAAGAGCGTCGATGCTCTGGATGCGCTCCCGGCCGGAGGCTGTCATTTCGATACGTTAAAACGGAACAGGACGATGTCTCCGTCCCGCATGACATATTCCTTGCCCTCGCTGCGGATGAGCCCCTTCTCCTTGGCGGCCTGCATATTGCCGACCTTCACCAGGTCGTCGAAGGAAATCACCTCCGCCCGTATGAAGCCCCGCTCGATATCGGAGTGGATCTTCCCGGCGGCCTCGGGAGCCTTGCTTCCCTTTCGGATGGTCCATGCCCGGACCTCCGGTTTTCCCGCGGTGAGGAAGCTCATCAGGCCCAAAAGGTCATAGGCACAGTTGATCAGGCGGCTGAGGCCCATTTCCGTGATCCCCAAATCCTCCAGGAAGGGGGCCCTCTCCTCTTCCGGCAGCTCCATGATATCCATTTCCAGACGTGCGCAGATGGGCATGCACTGCTCCCCTGCCTCCTGAGCAAAGGTTTTCAGCTTCTGATAGTTTTCGTTGTTTTCCAGGTCGGCATAGCCGTCCTCGCTGAGGTTGGCCACATAAATCACTTTTTTCAGGCTCAGAAGACCGCCGTCCAGGAAATAATACTGGTCCTCCTCCGCGATGGGATAGGTTCGGGCGGGCTGACCCTCGTTCAGATGCTGAAGCAGCCCTTCAAACAGCTCGGCCTCGTGCTTGTATTTCTTGTCGCCCTTGAGGTTTTTCCTGGCCTTTTCCAGCCTGCGCTCCACCACTTCGATGTCTGCCAGCACCAGCTCCATGTTGAGGATCTCCACGTCCCGGAGGGAATCCGCGGGCTCGTCGAAGATCTCGTCGCTGTCAAAGCAGCGGACCACGTGAACCAGCGCGTCCGTCTGCCGTACGGCGGCCAGGTATTTGTTTCCCAGTCCCTCGCCCTTGGCAAGCCCGGCGATATCGACAAATTCGATGGTGGCCGGGGTCACCTTGTCCGGATGATGCAGCTCCGCCAGCCAGTCCAGACGGCTGTCCGGCACCTTCACCACGCCCAGATTCGGCTTGTCATCAAAGGAACGGTAGCTGGCGGTTTCCGCCTTCTCGCCGGTCATCGCGTTGAAGAGGGTGCTTTTACCCACATTGGGAAGACCCACAATGCCTAATTTCATATCAAAACATCTCCTGATAGGAATTAACTATGCTGCCCTTTTGCTTTATCCGCCAGTTCTATAAACCAGCGGAACAGGGCCAGCCCGTCCACGGTATCCGGCCGGGCGTGCCGGAGACACATCCGCTCCGGGTGCCACTGTACGCTGAAAAGAGGAAGACGGCAATGCCTGCAGGCTTCCACGACCCCGTCCTCCGACCACTGAACGGCCAGCAGCTCCCCTCCGGTCTCCCGGATGCCCTGGTGGTGGGCGCTGTTCACCCGGAAGCTTTCACCGTAGAGATCTGCCAGGAAGGAGCCCGCCCGGGCTTTGGTCCCATGGGCCCGGTCCCCTTCCCGGGAGGGCACATGCATCTCCGCCGTAGACAGATGCTGAACAAGGCTTCCGCCGAAGAAAACGTTCAGGAGCTGGTGGCCCCGGCAGATGCCCAGGATGGGCTTTCCTGCCCGGAGATATGCCTCGATCAGCCGAAACTCCGCCTCATCCCGCTCTGCATCCACGCCAAAACAGGCGGTGTTTTCCTCTCCGTAG
>JAEEGL016596198.1_pt1 | contig 10709 bp, 10 predicted proteins | sample 9134231 | NCBI WGS metagenome assembly JAEEGL01 (sample SAMN16246548, study PRJNA631951) | gut metagenome | biome: gut microbiome; feature: rumen; material: fiber-attached | host: Bos | place: Iran: Karaj | collected 2018-10 | reverse complement strand
GTAGATAAAGAATTAGTAGCTAATTCAATTGATGAATTAAAAGATAATGGAGCTACACTATTAGGTGCAGTATTAACTAAAGTTGATATCAAAAAAGAAAAATCTAAATATGGTTATAAATATGACTACTATTATTCAAATAATAAATGATAGATATACATACACATATTTTATATGATGTTGATGATGGCTCTAAGAGTTTAGAACAATCATTAAAATATCTAGAAGAAGCTAAAAAAATAGGGATGAATAATATAGTTATAACACCACATATTAAAAACAAATTTGAATCTTTAGATAAGATAAATAAAAATTTTAACAATCTAAAAAACCATGCTTCTAATATGGGTGTTAATTTATATTTAGGTAATGAGATAATGTATTCATCTAGTATGCTAGATTTGTTGGATAGTAAAAAAATATTGGCATTAAATAATACCAAATATATTATGGTAGAATTTAAAAGATATGAAAATATGCCATTTGATAATATTGTAGCTATATTTGAAAATATAATATCTAGAGGATATAAACCTATATTATGTCATCCAGAATTATATATAAATTATAGAAAATTATCATATGTGAAGAAATTAAAAGAGATAGGCGTCTTGATGCAGGTGGATTCTACTTCAATCATTAAAAGATTTGGTCATAAAGTATACCGCTTTAGTAAAAAACTTTTAAAGAATTATTTAGTTGACGTAGTCGCATCTGATACACATTGTACTAAAAAAAGAGACATAGCCTCACTTTTAAAAGCATATAAGAAAGTAGCAAAAATGGATTTGGAGTATGCTGATATCATATTCCATACTAATCCAAAAACAATTATAAATATATAACCCAATTATTATTGGGTTTTTTTATGTTTTGTGATAAAATTGAATTATGAAAAAGGGTGTATGGTTTACAGGTGTTATAGTTTTTTTAATAGGTTTTATATCTATAGTTTTTACTATGCCTAAATTAAGTATTGTAGGTAATGATATAATAATTGAATTAAATACTCGTTATATAGAACAAGGATATAAGGCTACTATATTAGGTAATGATATAACTAACTTAGTTCAAGTTACTAATAATATAGATACTTCTAAAGTTGGTAATTATTATGTAAATTATTATGTTAAATCACTATTTGGTATTAGCATTAGAAGAAATGTTTATGTTATAGAAAGGGAAGTCCCTATACTTACTTTAGAAGGAGACTCTATATATTATGTATGCCCAGATTCAGAATATGTAGAACCCGGATATAATGCCTATGATAACTATGATGGTGATTTAAATAATAAAGTTGTGATTACTAAAAATGATGATAGTATTACGTATGAAGTATATGATAGCTCATCTAATTATGCATCTATAAAAAGATATATTAAGTATGAAGATAATTTAAAACCTACTATTGAACTTGTTGGTGATACTAATATCTATATAGGAATAGGTGAGTCTTATAATGAACCTGGTTATACCGCAGTAGATAATTGTTTGGGTGATATTAAAGATAAAGTAGTAGTTACTAATAATATAGATTCTTCTAAAGCGGGTGCTTATAAAGTTAGTTATGAAGTTAGTGATGGTATAAACACTACTATTAAAGAAAGAAATGTATATGTAGTAGGTAAGGCAGGTATTTTAGGATATGAGAATAATCCCGGTGTTATATATTTAACGTTTGATGATGGACCATCATACTATACTACAAAAATATTGGATACATTAGATAAATATAATGTTAAGGCTACATTCTTTGTAGTACCTAAAAATTCTGGATATTATTATCTTATTAAAAGAGCATATGATAACGGCCATTCTATTGGTATACATAGTCTATCACACGATTATGCATCAATATATTCATCTGATAATGCTTTATATAGTGATATATCTTCCACTAACGAGCGAATAAAAAATATAACTGGCTCATATACATATTTGTATAGATATCCTGGTGGAAGTTCTAATACAATAAGTATGAATTATTCTAATGGTATTATATCTAGAAGTTCATTATACCTACATTCGTTAGGTTATCATTATTTTGATTGGAATATATCATCAGGTGATGCAGGTGGAGCAAAATATGCATATCAAGTATATAATAATGTTATAAAAGGATTATCTAAAAATAGAAGTAATGTAGTTTTAATGCATGATACAAAAAGTTATACTGCAGATGCGGTAGAAGATATAGTAAAATATGGCCTTGCAAATGGATATCAATTTGCTGCTATAACACTTAACACAAGGGAAGTACATCATAGTATTGCTAATTAACTATAAAAATGTTAAAATATACTTTGTTGGAAAGGTGAATATATGAATAAGAATGTTTTAGTAAATATAGGTCTTTTAATTATATTACTTGGTCTAATTGCGACATTTAATTATATAGATAATAAAAGAGATATACAAATAGAATCGGCTTCTAATATTGAAGCTAAGCATCAAGAAGAACCTGAGGTTGTATATGATGGTATGACTATGGATGAATTAGCTGCAAAACTAGATAAAAGTCTAAAAGATGATTTATCTGGTACAGGTTATATTTATGCCAAATACTCGCTTAAATATAATGTAGATCCATATCTTGCAGTTGCAATATCACTTCATGAAACAGGATGTAATAATCTTAAAAAAGGATGTTCATACTTAGTTTCTAGATGTAATAATGTTGGTGGTCAAAAATTTAAACCTGCATGTGAAGGCGGATCTATGGGAAGATATGATACACTAGAAGATGGTATAGAAGGATTTATAAGTAATATATATTATAATTATATTGCTATGGGGCTAGATACTCCATTAAAGATGCAAGCAAAATACGAAGGAACTGGAAGTAAGACTTGGGCTCCTACAGTAGAAAGATATATTGAAAATATTAAAAGTGCTTAGGCACTTTTTTACTTGCATTGCTGTTTTAAAAAAAGTATAATTAAAATGGTGATACTAGATGAGAGTAAAAACCCCGTTAGATGATATTGGACCATTGCGTGGCCTTGACGCTATATATCAAAATCATTTAGAAAATAAGGTAAATGAATATATAGAAAAATATATGGATTTATCAAAAAATAAAGATATAAGATATATATCTTCTGGTAGCAGTAGTGATGTATATAAAATAGGCGATTATGTAATTAAATTAGCGCGTAGAAAATGGTCTTTAGAAAAAGTTATATGTCCTAATAATTATCTTATTTTAAAAAATGATGAAGAGTATTTTATAAGAGAAGATAATTTAATAATCGCAGGAATAGAAATACAAAAGTATTTAGAAAAAGAGGCTCCGGAAGGATTTGAAGATAAGTTTGTATCATCTTTAAAGAATGAAGGATATTATTATTATGACTACCTTACTGATGGCGAATATGGCAGTAATTTGAAAATGTTAGATTCATATTTGGATGCTGATACTATAGATTTTTCTAAAGTACCTGATTGGTTTTATAAAAATCCTATAGTATTGGTAGATAGAGATTTGGTATTTAAAAATGGAGTTGAGCCAAACACTTTAATTTTAAGACATAATATTAATATTTATTAGTATAACTTTTGTTATACTTTTTATACTTAAATATGATATAATTTAAAAGGTGGTAGTATGAAAAAAATGAAAATAGGTATATTTATGGATGACTTTTATCCATCTATAAATGGTGTTATACAAGTTATCGATAATTATGCTAGAAGATTATCTAAAGTAGCTGATGTAGTAATAGTAGTACCAGAAATAGATAAAAATTATGTTGATAATCTACCTTATAAAGTGATCCGTATTAGATCACATAGATTGCATATATTGGATTATCATTTAGCAACATTTAAGCTAACTAAAAAAGAAGAGGCTATGCTTTTAGATGAAAAATTTGATATTATTCATATCCATTCTCCTTTTATGATGGCACATCATGCACTTAAGATAGCCAAGAAATTAAATATACCTGCTATTGCAACTATGCATACACAATTTCAATTAGAATTTAAAAGATATTCAAAATCAGAATTTATTTCTAAAAAACTAGTAAATCATATTATGCGTACATTTAATAAATGTTATAAGTGTTATGCAGTTAATGAAGGGATTTCTGATTTATATTATTCTTTTGGTGCAAAAGAAAAGCCTTTAGTATTACCTAATGGTACAGATTTTAAACTAACATCTTTATCAAATGAGATAAATAAAAAATATGGTCTAAAAAAAGATGAGGTAGTATTACTTTTCTTAGGCAGAGTAAATTTACTTAAAAATATTTTGTTTATTGTAGATGTTGCTAAAAAATTAAAGGATAAAGGATTTAAATTCAAAATGATGTTTGTAGGTACATTAGAAGATGGCGAAGTATTAATCAAAAAAATAAATCAATTAGGTTTATCTGATGATATTATAATTACAGGTAAAGTAATGGATAGAAACTTAATAGCTAAAATATATAGAAGAGCTGATTTATTTGTATTCCCAAGCTTATATGATGCATCAAGTTTGGTTCAAATAGAAGCTGCGTCACAAAAAACACCAACTATATTTATTGATGGAGCAATTACCGCGTGTAATGTAAAAGATAATATTAATGGTTTTAAAGCTCCTAATGATCCTAGTTTATTTGCTGATAGAATAATTAATATATTTAATGATAAAAAATTATATAAAAAAGTTTCTGATGGAGCATATAAAGATGTTTATAAACATTGGGATGATTTAGCTAAAGATGTTTATAAAGAATATAAAAAGATAATAAAAGAATATAACAAATAGTTATATTTTTTTTACTCTTGAATTCCTACCAAAATGGTAGTATAATGAATATGGTGATTTTATGAAGATGTCCACAAAAGGAAGATATGGTCTTATTATTATGATTAATTTGGCTAAAGCAGATACTGCATTATCAATTCATGATATAGCAATAAAAGAAGATATATCAGAAAAATATTTAGAAAAGATAATGTCTATTTTATCTAAAGCTAAATTAGTTAATTCTATACATGGTAAAAATGGAGGGTATAAATTAAATAGGAAACCTTCTGAGTATACTGTTGGTGAAATACTTAGAGTATTAGAAGGTGATATGGCACCAGCCCCATGTATAAAAGATAGTTCATGTGATAAAGTATCAACATGTGAGATGTATTCTTTTTGGAATGGTTTATATAACAATATTAATAGTTATATGGATGATAAAACACTAAAAGATTTATTATAGGAGGACTTATGTTAGAAATACATAATTTACATACAAAAGCCCAAGATGATGGAACACCAATTCTAAAAGGGCTAGACCTAAATATAGGTAAGGGTGAGATACACGTTATTATGGGACCTAATGGTTCAGGTAAATCAACTCTTGCTAATACCATTTTTGCAAACCCTAGATATATAATTACAGATGGTACTATTTCATTCGAGGGAGAAAATATAAATGATTTGGATACACCTAAAAGAGCTAAATTAGGAATGTTTATGTCTTTTCAAACTCCAGTAGAATTACCTGGTATAACAGTTGCTAATTTTTTAAAAACAGCTAAAACTAATATTACAGGTGAAAAAGTTAATTTATATAGTTTTGCAAAAGAGACTAATGAATTAATGGAAAAATTAAATATAAGTAAAGATGCTTTGGAAAGAGATTTAAATGTAGGATTTTCAGGTGGAGAAAAAAAGAAAATGGAAATGTTACAATTGCTTACGCTAAATCCTAAATTAGCTATTTTAGATGAGACTGATTCTGGATTAGATGTTGATGCCATTAAGATAGTAAGAGATGGTATTAAAATGTATAAAAATAGTGGTAATGCTGTTTTAATAATTACTCATTCAACTAAAATATTAGAAGATTTAGGAGACTATTATGTTCATATTTTAGTTAATGGTAAGATTGTTAAATCTGGCGATAGTTCTTTAGCTTTAGAAATAGATAAATTTGGATATAAAGATTATTTAAATTAATATGGCTAAAACACAAGTTTCTATAGATACTAATATCTATAATATTAAAGCTAAAGATGAAAGTATATTAAAAACATACGGTTTAACTGAAAAGGTAGTAAAAGAAATATCTAAGTTAAAGGATGAGCCTTCTTGGATATTAGATATAAGATTGAAAGCTTTAAAATTATTCTATGAGATGGATAATCCTACATGGGGTCCCGATTTAAAATTACTTGATATTGAGCGTATTGCTACTTATGTTAAACCAAATTCTAATATGGAAAGAACATGGGAAGATATTCCAGATGAGATTAAAACTACTTTTGATAGACTTGGTATACCAGAGGCTGAAAAGAAAAGCTTATCTGGTGTAGGAGCTCAATTTGATTCTGAAATGGTATATCATAACTTAGAAGAAGAACTAAGTAAAAAAGGAGTTATCTATACTAATTTTGATGAAGCAATTCATAAATATCCAGAATTATTTAAAAAATATTTTATGAAGGCTGTTCCAATTAATGATCATAAATATATTGCTTTGCATTATGCACTTTTCTCAGGCGGATCATTTATATATATTCCAAAAGGTGTAAGACTAGATATGCCTTTGCAATCTTATTTTAGATTAAACGCGCCTGGTGCAGGTCAATTTGAACACACTTTAATTATCGTAGATGATGATGCATATCTAGAATTTATTGAAGGATGTTCTGCTCCTGGATATAATGAACTTAACTTGCATGCTGGATGTGTTGAATTATTCGTAGGAGAAAATGCTACTTTAAGATTTTCTACTATTGAAAACTGGTCTAGAAATATGCTTAACTTAAATACTAAAAAATGTATAGTTTCTAAAGGTGGTAAGATAGAATGGATTACAGGTAGTTTTGGTTCTAAAATATCTATGTTATATCCACTATCTATATTGAATGGTGAAGGAGCTACTTGTGAATATACAGGTATATCATTTGCTGGTAATGGTCAAAATCTAGATACAGGATTAAAAGTTATTTTAAACGCACCTAAAACTAATTTATTTGTTAACTCTAAATCTATTTCTAAAGACGGAGGTATTTGTACATTTAGATCTAATGTAGATGTAAAACCAAATGCTTCTAAAGCTAATCTAGCTTTATCATGTGAATCTTTAATGTTAGATAGTATATCTAGATCAGATACTATACCGTTTAATGATATAAGATGTGATGATATAACATTTTCACATGAAGCTACTATAGGAAAAATTTCTGATGATATGATTTTTTATCTTATGAGTAGAGGATTAGATGAAGAAGAGGCAAAAGCATTAATTGTAAGAGGATTTGCAGAACCAATAGCTAAAAGTTTTCCGATTGAATATGCAGTTGAGATGAATAGATTAATTAATTTAGAATTAGAAGGGACGATAGGATAATGGAATATATTTTAAATAAAAGTATAACTCGTACTACTGAACATTCTAAAATAAATGATATTCATCTTGATTTAGATATTCCTTCTATTAATGGATTTAAAAACTTTAAAGTTAGTGGCGTAGATTATAAAGAATATGATTCTAATTCTTTTGAAAGTAGAATAGGTCTTTCATTTGACAAATCTCATAATCTTGATATAGAAGTTATAAAAGATAGTAATATCTTAATTTCTTATGATATAGATGATATATTGGTTGATAATGTTAATATTAATGTATTAGATAATATTAATACTAATATAACTATTAAATATACATCTTCAAAAGATATATATCATATATCTAAATTAAATATTAAATTAGGTAAAAATTCTAAGGCAGTACTTAATTATGTAAGCTTAATAAGTAAAAATTCTAAAAGCTTTGTAGCTTTAGAAAATGATTTGTTAGATGATTCTAATTTAGAGACTAATTTAGTTGATTTAGGCGGTAATATAAAAGTTAATAATTATTATTCTAACCTTATGGGTGAAAAATCAATATCAACATTTAATAATATTTATATTGCTTCTGATAATGATATTATAGATATGAATTATTATACTAGTATATTAAAACCAAAAGCAGAAGGATATATTAATGTATCTGGTGTATTAAAAGATAAGTCTCATAAATCATTTAAAGGAACAATTGATTTTGTTAAAGGTTCTACTAAATCTATTGGCAAGGAATTAGAACGTGTTACATTACTTTCTGATGATATTATTAGTAGGAGTATGCCTATACTTTTATGTGGTGAAGAAGATGTAGTTGGTGCTCATGGTGTATCTACAGGTAAAATAGATAAAGAAAAATTATTTTATATGATGAGTAGAGGTATGAGTAAGAAAGAAGCAGAAAAACTAATTATTAAATCAGAAGCAAATATAGCCTTAAAAAATATAGATGAAGATTTATATAATGAGGTAATAAATAAAATAGATTTATATATATAAAAAGTTTTCTAAATGAAAACTTTTTTATTGAATAGCAAACGAATGTTTGGTATAATTTTATTAGGAACATTTGATGTGAGTGTCGTCCTCCTGTCATAATGGAAGGAGGGATATAATGAAAAAAAGAACTTTTATTATAAAAGTCCTTCGTTTTATTACTATCATTTTATTACTTCTTACTGTTTTAGTAATAATAATAAAAATATAGACACTCTAAAGCATTAGAGTGCCACACCTTATTTTGAGGAGACATTCACTTGCAATATTGAATGTTCCTTTTTATTTTACGCAAGTTTCCTTGACATATTCATCATATCATAAAATAGATTTTTTATCAATATTATGGTTAAATCAAATTGATTTATAAATATATTTATGTTAGACTTATATTAGTTTTAGAATAGAGGTTTTTTATGAAGAGTATATTTTTAATTATAAAAGGTTTTTTTATGGGACTTGCTAATTTAATACCTGGTGTTTCTGGTGGTACTATAGCAATTACCTTAGGTATATATGATAAGTTGATATCTTGTATAAGTCATTTCTTTACTAATATAAAAGAAAACATTAAATTTATTATACCTATAGTAATAGGAATAGTTTTATCAATATTAACATTATCTAAAGTAATTAGTTTCTGTTTAGATAAATATTTATTTCCTACAATTATGTTTTTTATAGGATCTATTATAGGTGGTATTCCTATGCTTTATAAAAAAATAAGTAAACATAAAACTAATATTATTGATTTATTAATATTAATAATATCAATTGTATTTGTTATATCAGTTACTTTTATAGTAGGTGATAGTACTGTATCACTTCTATCCTTATCTTTATTTGGATATATTAAACTATTATTAGTAGGAGTAATAACATCAGCTACTATGGTAATACCTGGTATATCAGGATCTGCTGTATTAATGACTTTAGGTTATTATGAACCATTAATTAATATCTTAAAAGACCTAACTAATTTTGGTAATTTAGGATATAACCTAAGTATACTAATACCTTTTGGAATTGGTGTATTAATAGGTATTATATTAATAGCTAAATTAATAGAATATTTATTCAAAAAACATGAGGTTAAAACTTATTATGCGATTATAGGATTTGTAATATCTTCAGTAATATCTATTATTATGCAGAATTTTATAATGAATGGTTTAGTTAAACTAAACTTAATAGAAACTATAATAGGAGTAATCTTATTTATTATAGGTTATTTTATAGCTTATAGATTAGGTGATAAGTAATAAAATTAAACATATCTATTTCTTGATATGTTTTTTTGTGCTATAATTATTTTGGTGGTAATATGAAAAAAATATTTGTAATTTTAGCAACTCTATTTTTATTTGTTGGTGGAGTAAGTGCGAAAGAGATCATTAAACAATGTTCTTATAAACTTGATTCTACATATCCTCCTGCTAATGTAAACGCACTTGTAGAAGTTTATGATGATAATAGTTATAAGGTAAGAATCTATTATTTTAGATATGGTTCTTTAACTAGTGTAGATAATAAAAACGGTAAAGTATTTGATCCATATATTCCTGCGCGAATTAGTGAAGGTGAATGTCCTTTATATTTACGTCTATATCAAGATAATAGTATTGATGGAGTAACAGTACATATTTCAGATTCTGATCAGGTTAATTGTAGTGATCACGATGCTTGTATTGTGGTAGAATCACCAGAGAAGAAATTATCTCAAGAAGAAATTAATGCTGGCAATAAATTGATAGATGATATGTTAATTAGTTTAAAATCTCAAATAGATAAATTTAAAAATTATGATATAAGATCATCAGAGTGTTATAAACCTTTAACTAGTGCAGGTTATTCTGCCATCGCACCATATGAAGATTGTATAAACAGTTTAAAGAGTGATAATGTATATACTACGAATGCTTATTCTGAGGTTACGAATTTAAAAAATTCGAATGAATATTGGCAAAAAAGTGAAAAGATGGCTGAATGCGAAGAAGCATATAAAAAATATGATTTTGAGTATACCTATCTTATGACAACACTAGAACACGCTGCAAATGAAGAAACTATTAAAAGTTGTGAAGAAAATAAAAAAATAGCTGGTAATACTGCTTTTGATTCTTGTATAAAAGAAGGAAAAGAAAAAAGAGAAGAATTTGAAAAGCAACTAGATGCACTTAGAAGACGTGCAGCAGATATTGAAGGTGAAGAAGTTGAAATAAGCTGCGAAGGCTTAATAGGTAAAAATACACTTGAATTGTTAAAGGTAGTAAGAAATATTATTATGACAGTAGGACCGATATTGGCTGCTGTATTAGGAACATATGATATGTTACAAGCTATGGCATCAGGAGAAGATGACGCTAAG
>JAEEGL015628244.1_pt1 | contig 10709 bp, 9 predicted proteins | sample 9134231 | NCBI WGS metagenome assembly JAEEGL01 (sample SAMN16246548, study PRJNA631951) | gut metagenome | biome: gut microbiome; feature: rumen; material: fiber-attached | host: Bos | place: Iran: Karaj | collected 2018-10 | reverse complement strand
TGACCTGTTTCCGTCCCCTTGCGGGGAAGGGTGAGTCAAAATCCTGCCTCCGCTATCCCGCGCCCCGCTTGGGCTCAAAACGCGATTTGCGGCGGAGAGGCGTAAGTACGTTCCAATCCATGACCCAGACCTCCCTTCGATGCCAATGACGCTTACAGCCATCTGGCGCGGCGCAAATTGTACAGGATTTTTAGACAATTTAACCCTATTCCTTTAATCTTATTATTCGCCAAATTCACGGATTTTCCTGCTCCGGGCGGTCATCCTTCCGGACGTGTCCGGCGTTTTCGCGTTGCGGCGCGTAGTCGAGCCGCGTGGCCGTCGCGCCCATGCCCAGCGCCGTCTTGATGCCGACGCCGGAGAACGGAGCCAGCGACAGGAGAAGCCCCATCAGCCGCCGTGTCATATCGTTGCCGGTGAAGCGAAGCCGGAGGCTCCCCGTGAAGCCGTTGATTTTTTGCCCCTCCACCGAAAAGGGACGGCTCTCCAGACGGTAGGCGGTGACGCGGCAGCACTCGGCCAGTTGCCGGCCAAGCTCCGGCGCGTCCAGCCGTATTTTCGGGGAAAAAGCGTCCCAGCGGCTTTGCAGGCTTTGGAAAATCAGCGCCGCTTCGGGCAGGATGACGTAGGCGCCGCCCTGCCGGAAGCTCGCCACTGTCAAGAAATCGATCCGGGCGCCCCGCGGCGCTTCTTTCCTCGGGAAGATTCCGTCCGCCAGCGCGTCGTAGTCTGTTTCCCGGACGAGGCGCGGCGCTCCGAGCTTGACCGCGTAGCCCTTCTGCTTCAGGAAAAGCTCGCCCGGCGCGCCGATTGATTCCAGGAGAAGCGACGAAGCCGCCTCCGTCAGAAAGCCGAGCCGCCACCGGCAGCAACGCTCCCGGTAGTCGTAGAAAAGGTACTGGCTGTAAGGGCGAAGCCCCTCCGCGTGGAGCCGCTCCGCCCACTCCCCGGGAATACGCTCCATCAAGGCGCCGTGGAAAATCGAGCCCATCGAGGGGCTGAACCGGCCTTTTGACGGCAGCGTGAAGGGGATTTCCACCAGCTTCAGCATGAAGATACCTCGCAAAGCCCCATGATGTGCGAGTTGTTGCGGTCGCGGGTGAGCTTCAGCGTGCGCGGCGAGATCCGATTGTCCAGCGTCGCGTGCTTATGGTTCCTGAAGGTCTGGTCGAGGAAGTCGACGATGAAGGCCCGCGCGGCCTCCGGCGACGGGGCTAATGAGGCAATCAGGCTCTTCGCGTGGAAACCGACGCCGCCGCCGAGCAAAAGCCCGGCGTTTGCCGCCTCGGCAAATTCGCCCGCGTACTCCGCTCCGAAAATCTCCTTCTGGGCCCGCATACTATCCTGTGTGAACTCCCGCGCGCACTCCCAGATTGCGTCCATAGAATCAATACCGAGTGTCCGCATCATGCTCTTGTCGATCGTGACCTGAAAACGCAGTTTCGCGCCGGCCGGCAGGCATTCGCGGAAGAGGGGCAGTCCTTTTTCCGTATTGCCCGTCTTGTCAGCTTTCGTGGTCGCGTCGATTTTTTGCAGGATGACCGTTTGCAGGCCGTTGTCCACCGGCGCGGCATCGCCGATGAGCAGACCGCGCAACGCGCTTTTCGCCTCGTTTGTGACCCGCTGGCTGGGCCTTTCACCCCTGATGTCCAAACGCGACAGGCCCTCAACCTCCAAATCCTTCGACGTGCGCCCCATATTCCTGACGAAGTCCCGGGGATTTCTCGCGTCCCGTTTTACCGATTCCAGATTTCGCCAATACTTCGCCCGCAGCTTTTCGTCCTTTCGGATTATCCGGTGCAGCAGCGCGGTTCTCAGCGCTCCCTTGATGGACGAGCCAGGAATATACGGGCAGCCGTCCGGCAGCGCCGATTGGCAGACGATGTCGTTCAGCGTGCCGCGTCCCTCGGGGTCGACCGTATTCGTCGCCGCCTGCGCCGTCCGGGCCACGAGGGAGTGAATCTCGTCTTCGGGAATATCCTTGCCCCGCAGCCACTCCCATACGTTTTGCCCGCTGAACGGGCCTTTCTGCTTCAGGGCCTTCGCCGTCCGCTCCAGATACCCGGCAAAGCTGTCCATCAGATCATGCCGCGCGAGAAAGCGGATCCACTTGCTCTCGTCAAGGAAATAAGCCTCCTGCCGCGAGCGGTCGTACAGGTACTCAAAAGCGCGCAGTTTTTCCCCGTTGCCGATATGCACCGGGGAAACGCACGTCAGCTCGTAGGTCTTGTATTCCAGTTTGTTCATATTCATACCGCCAACCCCACATACAGTCCTTTGCCCGCGCGCAGCACGTCATGCCCGCCGCTCTCGCCCAGCGAGACCACGCGGCCCGCGAGCCGCTTCCGCAGGCATGAGCCCGCCGTCAGCATATAGACGCTGTTCTTTTTCTGCTCGTATTCGCCCGGAAGCGGCGTCACGAAGCCGCCGCGCTTTACCAGGTTGTAGTATCCCTCCGCCAAAGGCTCCGTCTCCTCCGGCGCGGGCAACAGATGAGAGAGCGTCATCTGCCAGGGCGCGGACTCGTCCGCCAGCATGGCGGCGAGGGCGGTCGCGTCTTCTCCGCCATCGGGGAGAGGGACCGGCTCGCCGTCGAGGTGGAATTTCCCATAGCCGCTGCTGCGCTTGCCGCCGATGCCCGAGAGGCCAAGCTGCGTCAGGAGGCGCGACAGCTCCGCCGCCGCCCCTTCGTCCCGGACGCCCGCCAGGAGATAGAGGCCTGTGTCCCCGCCGAAGGAGAACGCCGCCACATAGTACGGCAGGGGCTCGTCACCGCGCATATTCACGCGCTCGGTCAGAAACTCCCGCCCTCGATCGAGTTCGTCGGAAAAGTCCTCTCCGGCAGGAAGGGTGGAGAGGTATTCCCGCATCCGCCCCGCCCGGATATAGGCCAGTTTCTTCTGCTTTTTCCGCCGGGTAGCGTCGCGACGAACCTCGTCCAGAGACTGGTGAGGCTTTTCCGGAGCGGCGGCGGTGAGCAGGAGCGGCTTCGGCAGGTACAGGGAGAGGGTTCCGTCCTTCCACGCGCAGGGGAAAAGGTCAGAGAGCGCCAGCGAGCCTTCGCGCAAGTCACTGACGAAGCGGCCCAGCCGCTCCTCGTCTCCCGCCAGTTCGCAGCAAAGGGCACTGAACAGCGTATCCGAGGGATAGCCGGGACGCACCTGCTCCAGTTTGCCGCCCTGCTCCGCCGCGCCGAAATGCACCGGGGTATCGAACCGCAGCGGATAGATATAGTACCTCATGATACCCGGCTGCCTTCCAGCAGCGCCTTGATTTCGTCGAGCTTCGACCTTATATCCGCCGTCTGTTTCTCGTCCATCGTGAAAATATTTACGCTGAAATCACGCAGCGAGACGCGCCCGTAGCCGCGGGAGCCGGAGCCGCCCAGATAATCCATTTGCAGGAGCTTCAGCCCGTCCGCCAGACGCCCCATATCCTCCATGACTTCTTCCGGCGCCTCGATGTTATAGACAAGGCGGAACGCGAACTCCACCCCGGCGGGTACGCGCTCGATCTGGCGCGGATTGGCCGTCGCCGTCACGCGATCGATGCCGTTCTCGAACTTCACCTCGCCGATATAGGTATCGAGCTCCATGGTTTCAAACTGCCGGACGGACTCCTCCGTCATCCGGATATCGAAAAACTGGAGGCGTGAAGCGATTCCGCCCTTGTTGCTCTCGTTGGCGCTGCCGAAGAGGCGCTGGACGGAGTAAGGCTCGTCCTCGAGCTTTTTCATGATATAGCTGTCCGACAAGCTGCGCGCCAGCAGCGAACGGATTTTGCCCTTCAGCGAACTGCCCGGGATGATTGGCTGACGGGAAAACGGGTCGCGGATAAACGGCGAATCCACCGCCCCGATGGGCGCGAAATCCTTCGACGCCCCGATATGAAGGCCCGTCTCCAGGCGCAGAGTCGCGGCGATGTCCAGCTTGCCCCGAAGGGCTTTCTGCTTTTTCTCGTTGTTGTCGCTCATTTATTTATCCCTTCCTCCATAGAATTTATGGTATGCCACCAGCGCCTCGATGTAGCGCGCGAACTCTTCGTATTTCGGGATGCTCGTCCCGATGGCGTCGATCTGGTTAATCAGCTTCGCCCTGTCGACGAAAGACTTTACCGCGTTTTCCCGCCCTGCCTGATAGATGAACTTTATCTTCAGATATTTGACTTCCGCCGCCAAATCCACGGGCAGGACGTCCGTCTGCCCGTGCTTCGCCCGGTACACGTCAATCCGGCCCGTCAGCGAGTTCACCGCCGTCAGGACCTTGCGGATCTGGTTCGTCTTCAGGTCGATGACCATTTTCCCTCTTCTGTCCTCATGTATCAGGCTTTTTATGACCTTTTCCGCCTCGGCTGCGATATCCGCCATTTGCCTCTCCTCCTCAATCTTTTTTCCTCAATCTGTAGACCGCCAGCTCCAGAGCCGTCCGAAGCTGACGCCGGTCGTCCTGTTTCTTGTACCAGTCATAAAACGTATCCCGCACCGCCTGGTACGCGCCCGCCTTTGCTCCGCTGCCGGGGTCGAGCCGGGCCAGCGCATAGGCGAAGCGCGCCAGATGAATTGATTCGTCCTCGCGCAGAAGCTCGAGTATCCGATAGAAGCCGCTCATGCCCGTGGAGAGCTTCGATTCGTCTCCGTCCTGCGCCACTTTCGAGAAATGATCCCGCAGGAACGCCAGCTTCTCGCCGCAGACCTGATCGATGAACTCCTGCCAGTGATACCGCTGGGGCTTCTCCGCTTCGGTGTCGCCGCTTGATGTGGCAGCGGGGGTACCGAAGAGCGCGATGCTGTCCTTGCCGGGATTGTCCTTCGCCGCGTCCTCAAGGCGGCCTGTCTCCCGCGCCATCGTCGCGATGGGGACGCCGGGTTTGAAGAAGCCCAGGCCCGCTGAGAAGGTCAGTTTCCCGTTCGTGAATCGCTGGAACGCGCGGTGGATGTCCACCGTCAGCTCGATCAGGTCGTCCCATGCCCCGACGAAGAAAAGGTCATCACCGCCGGAGTACACGATATGCACCTTGCGATTCGCGGGCTTCTTCGCCTCCAGCAGCGAGAACGGCTCCTGCCCCGGCGCCAGCCGCCCCCGGCAGAGATCGTTCATATAACGTTTGAAGAACACTGAGAGCTGCCGTGACAGCGTCGCGCTCCGGGCCAGGGTCGCGTATTCCTCCGGGAAGCCCGCGATGAAGGCTGCGCCGAGATTGTCCACGTCGGCCCGCAGTACGCCCAGACGGTCGATGCCCGTCTCGCCGCCGCTCTCCTCCGCCAGCGCCTCAAACTCGATGACCTGCCCGTTGTTGCGTGTCACATAGTCGCCGAGCCACAGGCAGGCGGCCGGACCTTCCTCCCGATAAATCTGGTTCTTCCAGTAAATCCGCACACAACTCTCAGTGTCCGGCGTTTCGCCCTCGGGAATCGCCGTCAGGTAGAGTGTCCGGCCTTGTCCGGGCAGCGGCAGGGCGTCTTCGCGCTTTTCCCCGGATATGAGGAAACCGTCGCCTTTCAGCATAGCCGCTCCTATGGCGTATAGATTGCGGCACATCTTGCAGGCCATCGTTCCCTTTTCCCCTTCCGGCGGATAGGGCTTCAGATCCGCTGCCGACGCCGACGTATGGCAGACACCGCACTCCCGGCTCTTGTCCCGCACTTTGTTCACGTCGCTCTCCGGGGTGAACATCGCCTGTAGCTGCTGCGTACTGTAGCGCCGGAGTTTCTTTTGCGTGATGATTTCGCTCACCCGGCGGTACAGGATTCCCGTACCGCCCTTAGCGGCTCCTCTGATTTCGGCCTTTGTGCCTTTCGCCCATCCCAGCGCGAGATAGAGACGGCTGCCCAGATGCTCCAGAAACCACTGATTTACCTCGGCCTCAAAGGAGGCCAGCCGCGCCTCCACCGACTCTATCGCCGGCAACAGAAGATAGAAATGGCCGCCGCCGGTATAGAGCAGGCAACTCCGGCTCAGTCCGCACGACGCGAGAATCTCGTCCGCCAGATTCTCCAGCAATACATCGAGATAGAACGACCTCCCGCGCAGACTCTTCAGAGCGCCGGCCGATGGGATGGTGTAGATGAAGGGCTGGATGCCGGACAAATCGCCCGACACCAGATAGAAGGCCGGCGCGTCATCAGGCACTTCCTGGGTGGAGGGAAGGCCGGTCTCCCGGATGTATTCGTGAAGGCAGGCGGCCAGCGACGCCGTCAGTTTGGCGTCGACGCACAGGGAAACGTCCGGCATATCCGCGGCGGACGGGAGGCTGCCTGCGGTGATTTCCGTCAGACGCAAAAGGTCGTTCATGGAACGCTCGCTCCATGATTTCCTCTCCATCTCCCGTTGCCAGTAGTCCGCCGCCGCGCGCGGGTCTGACGTTGGCATCTCCTCCGCGGACACAGGATAGCTAAGCGAAGCGTTGGCATCCGATTCCACGACTGCCGGGAAATAGCACGGGGGCGTCTGCTCCTCGCCAAAAACATTGAATACATTCGCCAAATTCTTAGGTGGCGATTCGCTTCCGAGCGGTTTTCCGTGGAGAAGCGAACTGGCTTCCCGGAACAGCTTTTCCAACGGGGCGTCCAGTTCCACGGCGCCGGTCAGACCAGCTCCGGCCAGCCGCCACATCAGCGCCTTTTTCTCAATCTCGGTACAGGGCTCCATTCCTTCATCTCCTTCGGGGTTGTATGATGCTTGCAGATCTCTCTCGAGAATTAAACAGCAAATTTGAATTTTTCAAATTAATACTCTATTAATTATATCATGCCACAGAAACAAATAAAAGGCTTCTTCGCAAACATTTTGTGAAGGCAAAACCGGGAGGCCGGGTATAATGACGATAGCAAACGACGCGGACGATATTCCGCCAGGAGGTGACCTCACCCCGTTCCGGGCATCCTTCCCGGACGGGGCACAAAGGCTGTATGGCTCAGCCAAAGCCGGACAAAAACAAACCGCCGAAAAGCAGGAAATGAACCATCAACGTCGAAATCATCTTTCAAGAAGCAACTTTTACAGAACCCCCGTTCACAGTTTAAGATAATCTCAAACAACAGGAGGAATCGACAATGACCGAAGTTTCCCAGCCCCAGACAATCCTTTTCTCCCCCCTGGGGGATACCGACCCCGTCCGGGATTGCTACGACGGCGCCTGCCTCCATATCCTGCGCCACTACCGCCCGGATATGGTCGTTCTCTTTTATACGAAAGAAATGGTGGAAAAGGAAGACCGTGATCATCGCTATACCCGCGTGATCCGTCACTTGATGCCGGAAATCGAAATTCAGGAAATCAGAACCGAAATCGAAAAAGCCCATTTGCTGGAAGAGGTCTTCCCCATCCTGCCCGACAGCATCAAAGAAATCCATGCCGCCCACCCCAAGGCGAAAATCCTCCTGAACCTGAGTTCGGGCACGCCGCAGATCAAGACACTCATGGCCATTGCCGCCGTAGAGGCCGCCTGGTGCCAGGGCATACAGGTAAGCTCCCCCGCCAAAGCGTCCAATCGTGAAAACCGGGCGGCGAAAGACGATGAAGACATCGAGGCGATGATCGAGCAAAATCTCGACGACGACCCCCAGGCGGAGAACCGCTGCCTGGAACCGCCCATGCGCGCCATCGCGTATTACGGCGAAAAGAATCGCATCCTTTCTCTAGTGAACGCCTACGAATACGGCGCCGCGCTGGAATTGGCGAAAGCCATCCCGGAAATGCCGGAAACAGCCAGAAAGCTCATCGGGCACGCCAAGTTCCGGCAGGAACTCATGCTGAACAAAGCCCGCTCCGTTATCGACCACTTTGGCAACACGAAACTATTGCCGTATTCCGAAACAAAAGAGCGCCTGGTCGAATACTTCCTCACCATGCAAACCGACGCGAAGAAGGATAAGATTTCGCAGCTTGCCGTAAAGATCGTGCCCTTCCTTTACGAATACCTGCTGGCCTATCTGAAGGAGCAGTCCCGTCTTCCCCTGGAAAGCGTTTGCGACGAATGGGATAATCGTCTGTTCTTCAAGCGGGCGAAACTGAAGCAGAATGCTCCCGATATGTTAGCTTTCATGGATAAAAAATTCAACCATATCGGATTAAACGATAATACCGAGATTTCTGCCAAGACGATGCATTACATCTGCCAGTATCTGGAAACGAGCGGCGAAGTCAAGGATAAAGAAAAGCATGACAGCCTGCTCAACGATCTGGGACGAATCATCAACTATGACAACCGGAAGATTTCGAAGCATACGCTTCTGGATATCCGAAACCAGCTGGCACATAGGATAACGAACATTGACCGCGATAGATTCATCTCCTGGACGAATATTGAACCGGGAGAAATGCTTGACATTTTTTGGCACATGCTGAGAATCTTGTACGGCGAATCCGTTGGCAACCAGCGAAATATGTATGAAAAAATCAACGGCTGGATTCAAACCGCTATGAACGAATCCGTAACGGCATAAGAAAAGCCCCGGGCTTCCGGGGCTTTTCTTATGCCCTCCGTGTGCCGCCGCGCTCCCAGGGAAACGGCGGAACATCCTTTCCGTACCTGCGCCGACCTCATCTTCCCACCTCCTGGCGTGGCGATACGCCGACCCGCCCTGGTCCCTCTCCGGGGAGGGATTGCCGCGCCGCCATCCAACGAAAGGCGCCGATTCCCGCCTGCTACCATATTCGCTGAGAACCCCCGTTTTCTTGCCATCTTTCAGCAAGAAAAAGACAACAGGCGAATTCCGGTCATCATCCGCTGGAATTTCGTGATATAATGATAGCAAGAAAACGCAACCGATAACGACCGGAACGAAAACGGAGGTGCAGCATGAGCTTTCTCTATATCACCGAAGACGGCACCAGCGTCTATAAGCAGGGGGGCCGCTTCGTCATCGCCCGCAACCAGGAACGGATTGCCGAAGTCCCCGAGGAACTGCTGGAGGGCCTCGTCCTCATCGGTGCCGTGCAGCTCTCCGCCAACGCGGCGGCCGAACTCCTCGAAAAAGGAATCCCCGTCACCTGGCTCTCCCACAGTGGGAAATACTACGGTCGGCTCGAATCCACCCGCCATGTCAACGTATTCCGCCAGCAAAAGCAGATTCTCCTGCAGGACACCCCCTTTGCCCTCGCCTTGGCGAAGCAGATTGTCGAGGCCAAAGCGCATAACCAGCTCACCGTCCTCCGCCGCTACAACAAAAACGCCCAGAACGTCGAAGTCGAACTCCGTATCAAAACCATAGGCATCCTCCGGAAAAACATCAGCGAATCGAAGGACATCGCCGAGCTCATGGGCCATGAAGGCGCCATCGCGAAAATCTATTTCGCCGCCCTCGGTTGCCTCGCGGAGCCGCCGTTCCAGTTTCAGCACCGCTCCAAACGCCCGCCGGAAGACCCCTTCAACTCCCTGCTCAGCTTCGGCTACACCTTGCTCCTGTACGAAGTCTATACCGCGGTTGCCAACGAAGGCCTGCATCCGTACTTCGGCGTCCTTCATTCCCCGCGCCAGCACCACCCGGCCCTCGCCTCCGACCTCATGGAAGAATGGCGCCCCGTAATCGTTGACTCCCTCGTCATGAACATCCTGCACCGGCATATCCTCAACGAAACCCATTTCCAAACCGATGATCCCAGCGGCGGCGTCTTCCTCACGCCCAAAGGCCGGAAAATCTTCCTCCAGCTCTACGGGAAGAAACTCATAGCCATGAACCAGTACATGGACGGCAAAAACACCTACCGCCACTCCCTGGCGAAGCAGGCGGCCGCCTTCGCCCAGGCGGTCATGGCCGAAAACGCCGCCCTCTACGAGCCAATCCGCCTGCGGTGACCGCCATGACGTCGGCAGAAATATTCGATGACCCCGCCGCCCCGGACCACCGGGCCGTCATCCTCGTCATCTACGACATCACCGACAACAAGCGCCGCCTCCGCATGGTCAAATGCCTGGAACAGTACGGCATCCGGGTCCAGAAATCGGCCTTTGAAGCCTTCCTCGACAAGAAACGGTATGAGCGGATGGCTGAAGAAGCCAGCGCCCTCATCGACACCGCCGAAGACTCCCTGCGCATCTACGTCCTGCGCGACCCTCTGGCGGTACGAACCTGGGGCCGGGGCAGCGAGCGCCTCGAAGACATCATCATCATCTGAAAAAGTGAACCCCGAAGCAGGAAAAACAGCAACCGCGGCGAATTATAAATTTATGAAACAGGGGTGAATTGCGTCAAATTCCCGTACAATTTGCGCCGCGCCAGATGGCTGTAAGCATAGCTGGCATCGAAGGGAGGCTTTGGGCGTGGATTGGAACATACTTACGCCTCTCCGCCGCAAACCGCGTTTTGAGCCCAAGCGGGGCGCGGGATAGCGGAGACAGGATTTTGACTCACCCTTCCCCGCAAGGGGACGGAAAAAAGCGTGTACAAGTGTTAACATTTTTTTACCTCCTTATTTTGACTCACCCTTCCCCGCAAGGGGACGGAAAGGTGGGATTTGAAGTGGTTCAATCGCCCGCATGAGGTATTTTGACTCACCCTTCCCCGCAAGGGGACGGAAAGTAGGCTATCCCGCTCCTTCATATAAGCGTTTTTGGATTTTGACTCACCCTTCCCCGCAAGGGGACGGAAAGAATGGGGCGCTTTTTTTCATTCGCTGTCGTAGTAGGTGTAATTTTGACTCACCCTTCCCCGCAAGGGGACGGAAAGGCGAGCCAAAAGTTCCAAACGATTCTCGATACCGGGAATTTTG
>JAEEGL015451176.1_pt1 | contig 10709 bp, 10 predicted proteins | sample 9134231 | NCBI WGS metagenome assembly JAEEGL01 (sample SAMN16246548, study PRJNA631951) | gut metagenome | biome: gut microbiome; feature: rumen; material: fiber-attached | host: Bos | place: Iran: Karaj | collected 2018-10 | reverse complement strand
CGGCATTCCAGAACCTCTTCGGAAACGGCGGGGCTCCGCTTTTTGCAATAGCACGAGGCAGAGGGGATGACGATGAGGCCTCAAGGTACCTGAGCAATGTTGCCTTCATGCTCGTGGCAATGGGGATAATCCTGACTGTCGTCGCCTTTTTGGTGAAGCAGGATGTGCTTTGGCTCATCGGCGCTTCAGATGCCACGTTCGTCTATGCCGACGAGTACCTTGACGTGTACCTTCTGGGCACCGTGTTCGTAATGCTCTCCGTTGGGCTGAACCCCTACATAAACGCCCAGGGCCATGCCAGAATCGGCATGCTGACTGTGATGATCGGTGCGTTCATCAACATAGTCCTGGATCCTGTGTTCATCTTCATCCTGGACATGGGCGTCCGTGGGGCTGCACTTGCCACCATCATCTCCCAGGCGGTGAGTGCAACCTGGGTCGTGGGCTTTCTGACAGGGAAGAAGGTGCCGGTAAAGCTCACGTTCAAGGGTTTCAGACCCGATGCAAGGCTGATATGGAAGGTGGCGAGCCTTGGAGTCACAGATTTCTGCTTCTCGGTGACAAACAGCGCAGTGTCGATGATCTGCAACGCAAGGCTGCAGCTTCTGGGTGGAGACTCATGGGTTGCGTCCATGACGGTTGTCTCCTCCATAAGGGAGATGCTGCTTACAGTCCAGCATGGAGTCACAAACGGCACAAAGCCGATTGTAAGCTACAACTATGGGGCAAAGCGCACAGACAGAGTGCGCACGGCCATTAACTGGATGACCTGGATCATTCTGGTGTACTTCGTCCTTACCTGGGCTCTTCTGATGCTGTTCCCGGGCTTCTTCGCAACGCTTTTCACAAACTCCGAAGAGGTCCACAGATGCTGCATAGTCGGAATCCGAGTGTTCTTCTGCCTGCAGTTCTTCATGGCGCTTCAGGCCTCAGGACAAAGTGCATTCACCGCCTTGGGCATGGCAAAGCACGCACTGTTCTTCTCGCTTCTGAGAAAGGCGATTCTGGTCATTCCTCTTGTCTACATCCTGCCGAACCTGTTCAACCTTGGCGTGAAGGGAGTCTTTGCCGCAGAGCCTGTGTCTGATGTGCTTGGCGCCACCGCCTGCTACATCACGATGCGCCTTGCAGTCAAGAGGAAGCTCAACGCCATTGAAGCATCCCAAAGGAGCGATGCATGACCAAAAAGCAGGCTTTTGTCAGGGGAATGAAGGCGGGAATCCCAATTGCACTGGGCTATTTTGCCGTCTCCTTCTCTCTGGGAATAGCCGCTAAGGCCGTGGGTCTTACTCCATTTCAGGGCTTTCTCGCCAGCCTGTTGAACAGCGCCTCAGCAGGCGAGTATGCGCTGTTCTCCCTGATCGGGGCAGGGGCCAGCCTGGTTGAGCTTGTATTCGTGACACTTGTGGCCAACGGAAGATACCTGTTGATGAGCTGTGCCCTGGGCCAGAAGTTCTCTGAGGACACACCGCTAATCCATCGCTTTGGTGTTGGCTTCTACATAACAGACGAGATCTTCAGCCTCTCGATCACCACACCCGGAAAACTCAACCCATACATAAACTACGGGGCAATCGCCGTGGCGGTGCCAGCATGGTCAATCGGGACCGCGCTGGGAATCATAGCCGGCAACATTTTGCCTGCAAGGCTTGTAAGTGCTCTCAGCGTCGCACTCTACGGCATGTTCATTGCATGCTTCGTTCCACCTGCAAAAGGCAACCGGATCCTTCTTGGAGTCATCCCGGTCTGCTTCGGTCTGAGCTATCTCGCCTCCCGAATGCCATACATCGGAACACTGTCCGAAGGCACCCGCGCCGTCATTCTCACCGTTGTGATCGCCACCATCCTTGCCTTCGCGTTCCCGATCAAGGACGAGTCCTCTGAACCCGAAACGGAGGAGGTGATGCCATGAGTGCTTACATCTACATCATAGGCATGTGCCTCATCACCGCCGTCATAAGGATCCTGCCTCTGCTGGTTCTAAGGCGTCCAATCAAGAATCGCTTTCTCAGATCGTTCTTCTACTACGTGCCTTATGTCACGCTCTCTGTGATGACCTTCCCGGCGATAGTCAACGCCACGCAGAGCCCCATCGCAGGAGCCGCAGCCCTTGCTTTGGGAATTGTGCTTGCATGGGTGGGTGCCAACATGATCACAGTCTCCGCCGCATGCTGTGCGATTGTGTTCATCGTGGAGCTGATAGTCTAAAGAGTCCAAGAGGGAATCAACTTAGGATTTCGACAAGCCTCTCAAGCGGAAGCCCGATGATGTTCGAGTAGCTGCCTCTGATCTCGTCAATGATCTTGTAGCCGTTTGCCTGAATCTTGTACGCTCCGGCGGCGCCTATCGGGTCGCCTGTGCCGATGTACCAGTCAACCATTGCCTTATCCAAAGACACAAAGTGCACACCCGAGACGTCGCAGATGACGGTGGACTTGCCGTCCTTTGGATTGTAGACGCACATGCCCGAGTAGACCTCATGCCATCTCCCCGAAAGCCTTGAAAGCATCTGACGCGCGTCAGCTTCATTCTGCGGCTTTCCCAAAAGCGCACCTTCCAGTGACACAAGAGTGTCCACCGCAATGGCAGGCAGAGTAGGGTCGAACTGAGAGCTTGCCATGTAGCTGTCGAACTTCTGCTTTGAGAGCGTCTTCACGACCAACGAGGGCTCTGTCTCTCCGCAGATCTCCCAGATGTCCTGGGGACGGACTACAACAGCCACACCTGCAGACTCAAGAAGGCATCTCCTGTTCGGCGAACCCGAGGCCAGAACAACTGTGGGGCAGACGGAGCGCACCTGAGACAGTAGTGATTGTGAAACGAAGGGACAGTTATCCATAAAGTCTCCTAGGCAAGGATTTCCCGGACTATCTCTTGCATCCGGGTCATCTTCCTGTCCATGTCCTTTGCAAGGGCAATCTGGTTTCTGGCGCGGTCAAGGTTCTGCGTCGGATACTTGGTTCCAAAGTAGCGGTCGCCGGTAAGATAGTCATCAAGGTACCTGGATGACAGCTCAAGGGCCATGACCAGGCAGCTTGGTGCAAGGGAGGCCTTCTCATCCTCTGTAAGCACATCGCCTGTGGCAGACAGAAAGCCCTCTGCGAAGGCGCGGAAGATGTCCAGATCAAGGCTGACCTTGTCGAACTCAAGGCTGGAAGAGCCCATAGAGTTTGCTGCAGAGCGCACCGCATCGCCGAAGTCATGGCCTGCAAAACCTGGCATCACGGTGTCAAGATCAACCACGCACAGAGCCTCGCCGGTGTGCTCGTCAAAGAGCACGTTGTTGATCTTGGTGTCGTTGTGAGTCACGCGAACAGGGATGCGCCCCTCGGAGGCAAGACGGTCCAAAATGGTGGCCTTGTCGGCCATGGAAAGCACATATTCTACATCGTCTCTGCAGGTTGAGGCACGCTTGAGGGCATCGGCCTGAAAGTCCTTTTCCAAGGTGGCAAGACGCTTTGTCGTGTTGTGGAAATCGACGATGGTGTAGTGCAAAAACGAGGAGTCGAAGTTTCGCAGGCTGCGCTGGAAGTCCCCGAAGGCACGACCTGCGTTGCGCACGACCACAGGGTCCTTGGAGGAGTTGTAGGTCACCGAGTCGATGAAGCCGTACACACGCCAGAACGAGGTTCTCATGTCCAGAAAGCTCTGGCCCATGGTGGTGGTGCGGTAGTGCAGACACCTGATGTCGGGGTTGAAGCGCTCGATGTGCTCGGTGACGCGGCGGATGTTGTCCATCACCTCGCGGGGGCGCTTGAACACGTAGGTGTTTACGTTCTGGAAGATGAAGCTCTGAACGTGGCCGTTCTGGCTTATCTGAACCTTGTATGTGTGGTTGACCTTCCCGGCTGTCAGCTCCTCAATGCCTGTGACGGCACCGAGCTTGAACTCGGAGGCAACGTATTGGATTAGCTCTTTGAGATCCGGTCCTTTGTCCATGGGAAAAGGATAAGCAAAAGAAGGGGCCCTCGGCAAGGGGCCCCAACGGTTATGATGCAAGATGGGATGTGAAACGAATTACTTTCTGATTGCAGCGAAGAGCATCTTGAGAGGCACGAAGAGAACACCGGCTATCGGGTAGACGATCCAGAACAGCTTCACGCCCAGGAACAACATGGTCATTGATGCCGCGACCATCAGAAGCCAGTAGACGGAGGAGAATCCTGCGGTCCTCTTTTCTTTGGCCTTGTTCTCGCGGGTGAAGTCTCCTTCCTCCAGAAGCTTGTTGAAGGAACCGTTGATCGATCCGGTGTAGCAGAAGCCAAAGACTCCGAAGGAGATCAGAAGCAGCATTGCGCATACTGCAAGCACATAGACGATGTCCGTAGCATCGAAGCAGATAGCAACAAACAGAGGCACAACAGCGCAGATGACAAGGACTGTGGAGATGGTGTTGATCCTCAGGGCAGTCTCCTTGAACTCCTCGCGGTTCTTCTTCACAAGGCCTGAGACTCCGTACTCGGTCTCGAAATTCTCCTTCTCCAGGAAGTCGAACTCGCTGACTCTGGCTGAGCAGCGCATGAAGCCTGCTGCGGAGATCGCTATCATGATGAACATGACGCAAAGCCCTATACCTGCAGCTCCTGTGGTGCTCATGGCAATCTTGTTGTACTCGGCCAACGAGGAAAGTAGAATCAGCAGAACCGGGGCTGCGACGCACATGGAGGAGAAGAGGGCGATGCGCGGAGCATTGATGCGTCTTCTCTCCATATATCTTGAGGCCTCCTCCATGGAAACCTTCCTGAGCCCTGGCTCGCTTGTCTCCGTCATCGGCTGGATATTGTCGTCGTCGCCAAGCTCATCCTTGAGAAGGTAGTCGGTCGAAACGCCGAAGATGGAGCTCATCTTCACTATCTTATCCATATCAGGGATGCTCTGTGCGCTCTCCCATTTTGATACTGACTGTCTTGAAACGTTAAGCTGGTCGGCAAGCTCCTCCTGGGACCATGCCATCTTCTTTCTGAGGTTTGTGATCTTCTCAGCCAAAATCATGTTCAACTCCTTTCCGCTTCTCTTGCGGTACGAGTGAATCCTACGACGAACGCCGGTTGCCAACCACCAACGGCACTTGGAAATGTGTCAACTGACGGTTGCAATCCGCATTTTTCTTTGCAAACTTGCCTATCAGCAGACGATCTTCGCCAAAATCGAGGGCTTTGAGTCCGGCATGAACAGGGCGCAATCGACCACATCACCGTCACGCCGTTGGCGCATTGTCAGGACATCACCCTCATGGGCCGAGGCCTTGAAGATCACCGTCATGTCCTTGATGTCCATGTCAGTCTGCTCAGCGGTGCTGAAGAATCCCATAAGGGCTCTGACATAGGCGCAGTTGTTCATGTGCATGCCCATGTCAATGTCAGACGATGTGACTTTGTATGAGCCTTTCTCCGTGCATGACTCGTCCAAGGCAATCCTTGGGAAATCGGTGACGCTGAGGCTCTCCTCGTTGAACACCAGATCCTGCGGGAAGATGGTGCTGACGTTTGCAAGCCTCAGGGCCTTCATGTCCATCACAGCCCATTCGGTCCGCCCCTCCACAAGAACCCCATTCTCGTCGCAGAGCCTGTAGCACCTGTCCGTGCGCAGCGAAAGCGGTTTGACAGGCCAGGTCTGGACTTGCACCTTCTGACCCATCAAAGGTCTTCTGATGAATCTGAATCTTGTCTTTACCGTCAGCCAGAACAAGCCCTTGTCCATAAGTGCGGACTGTCCGACACCCAGAATCGATGCATGCTCGTTGGCCATGTCCATGAAGAGCTTGAAGGTCTCGTAATAGCCCAGTTTGCACTGGAAGTCCACCTGACTGGGCAGAATGCGTATATCCGTGCAGTATTTGTTCAGCAGTTCCATGCCCACATTCTAGACGAAAATGCTTGTTGTGTCAGCAAAAAAGCCAATTTGCGTTTTCTGTTGCGCATCTCTGTAAAGGTACATTATCATTTGCATGGTTATTTCAGGATTCGGAGGTTATCTAATGAAACGTTTTATCTTGATTTTGGTCATTGTTCTTGTCCTTGCAACTCCGATTTTTGCAAAGGACAACAAAGCGTTCTTCTCGTTGGGTACTGATGTGACGTTCCCGACATTTGAGTTTATGAAAGATTTCAGAGGAGACCTTACCTTGTCTGTGGGACGCATAGGCTCAAGCGGAAAGGGCCTTTCCATGGGGCTTTACAGCTACAACACATTCAGGGTTCCGTTCTGGGTCTACGATAATGACTTCGGATTTGAAAAGGTGGATCTCAAAGAATTCACGGGCGTGTATCTTACCAGCATCGACGGAATTGGCATAATCATTCCATTTGGCTCGACGCTGGACCTGGTTCTTGGTCTTGGTCTGGCAGCTGAATTTGATACCGTGCTTGACTGGAAAGAGGCTTCTATCGCTGATTCCATCATTCTTCAACTTGGTGCCGGAGCAAGGGCCGACCTGTTCTTCAACCTCACAGACACTCTGTTCGTTGATTTCGGTGTAGAGGCATCCTACCTCTTGTATGAGTTCTACTACTTTGTCGATCTCAAGGACAGCGGCTCAGCTAAGATAAATCGATGGAACTACCCGTCATGCGGGCTTAGAGTTGGTATTAAGTTCTGATTTTAAAAGGCCGTCAGTTCTCAGCCCAGAAGATGGCGGTCTTGACGGCCTTTTTCCAACCTTTGATCAGCTTGTTGCGCTTGTCCTGCGCAATGTTTGACTCAAAGAGCTTGTCCACGCCCCAGTTCTTCTTGATGTCTTCCTTGCTCTTCCAGTAGCCGGTGGCAAGGCCAGCCAGGTATGCAGCTCCCAAAGCTGTTGTCTCTATGCACTTTGGCCTTACGACCTCGCAGTTCAGAATGTCACTCTGGAACTGCATCAGGAAGTTGTTGGCAGAGGCTCCGCCGTCAACTCTGAGACTTGTGATCTTGAGCTTGGAGTCCTGCTCCATCGCCTTTGCAATGTCATAGCTCTGGTAGGCAAGAGAATCCAGCGTTGCCCTGATGAAGTGGGCCCTGCTGCAGCCCCTGGTAAGACCTACAACTATTCCTCTGGCATTCTGCTTCCAATATGGTGCGCCAAGGCCTGTGAAGGCAGGAACGACATAGCAGTCGGCAGTTCCGTCTACCTTCTGGGCCCATTCCTGGCTTTCTGGAGCGTTCTCGATTATGGCCATCTGGTCTCGAAGCCACTGGATGGCAGCACCTGCTACGAAGACACTTCCTTCAAGGGCATATTCGACATGGTCCTTGTAACCTACAGCGATTGTGGTAACAAGACCGTTCTTTGATTTGACAGGTTCTTTTCCTGTGTTCATCAGCATGAAGCATCCGGTTCCATATGTGTTCTTCATGTCTCCCTGCTCGAAGCAGCACTGACCGAAAAGCGCACACTGCTGGTCTCCGGCGGCTCCGGCAATTGGAATCTCTCCGCCATAGTAGTCAAAGTCAGTCTTTCCGTAGATGCAGCTTGATGGCATGACCTTGGGCAGAATCTTCTTGGGGATGTCCAGAATCTTCAAAAGCTCATCATCCCATTTGAGGGTGTGGATGTTGAAGATCATGGTTCTGCTGGCGTTGGTATAGTCAGTTACGTGCACAGCACCATTTGTCAGTCTCCAGATCAGCCAGGTCTCGATTGTTCCGAACAGAAGATCTCCGTTTTCAGCTTTTTCACGGGCACCTGGGACGTTGTCCAACAGCCACTTGATCTTGGAGCCTGAGAAGTATGCATCAGGGACAAGGCCTGTCTTGTCACGGATTGTTTTGGCGTAGCCTGCCTTCACAAGGCCGTCGATGATAGGGGCTGTGCGTCTGCACTGCCAGACAATCGCATTGGCAATTGGGCGTCCGGTCTTCTTGTCCCAGATGACTGTTGTCTCACGCTGGTTCGTGATTCCTATGGAGTCTATGTCCTTGGCTGTGACTCCAAGCTTCTTCATGGCAGCCCTTGAGACCTCTAAAGTGGTGTCCCAGATCTCATCCGCATCATGTTCGACCCAACCCGGTTTTGGGAAGATCTGTGTGAACTCCTTCTGGGTCACACTGCAGATTTTTCCTGAATGGTCGAAGAGAATGCATCTCGAACTTGTTGTTCCCTGATCCAGAGCCATAACGTACTTCATCGGTCACTCCTTTTTGAGCCACAAAAGGCATCTTTTCAATTTTAGACCCGCAAAAAGTAGGGGTCAAGGATAATCGGCAGAGAGCTTGGAAAATGTTCATCAAACGTTCAAAAACGTTCATTATTCGTTGACAACCCATGGCGCTTGGAATAGACTTTCCAACAGTGGAGGCCATTTGTGTTACCAGTTGAAAGACAGCAGAAGATATCTGACATACTGGCCGAGAACGGCATAGTCCTGGTCTCTAGGCTCGCAGAGCAGTTCGGCGTCTCGGAGCTCACCATCAGACGCGATCTGGACCAGATGGAGGAGAACAGGCTCCTCAAGCGCACCCACGGCGGTGCAACCATCCTGAGGAACATGAACGCTGAGCCTGACTATCTGCAGAAGGCCGCCAAGTTCGCCGAGGAGAAGAGGCACATCGCCCAGAGGGCCGTGCAGCTTGTGGAGGACAATGACATAGTCATGGTCAACAGCGGCACAACGGCATCGGCCGTGCTCAAGGCCATAATCGAAAGCGGAAGGACGGTGACCATCATCACGAACAACGTGGACGTGTTCAACTATCCGGATGCCGAGGGCAGATGCACCATCATCCTCACCGGCGGCTCGTACCGAAGTAGATCCAGGTCCCTTTCCGGTTCGCTCTCCACTGTCAATCTGGATGGCATGTTCGCCAACAAGTCGTTCATAGGCGTTGACGGGATCAGCGAGGATGCAGGGCTGACCACCCCCATCTACGAGGAGAGCGTGGTAAGCGGCATGATGGTCCGCCACACCTCGGGCAAGGTGTATGTCATCACGACCCACAACAAGATCGGGGTCACAAGCAACTATCGCATAGCCAAGATCGAGGATGTGCATGGTATAATCACAGACAAGGAAGGTGCGGAGTATCTGCGCACCGACAGCAACATAAAGGCTGAAATCATAGAAGCTTAATATAAGGAGACAAATATGGAGACAAGACCTTTCGTGCCATGGAAGATGGTGAACGACTTCATGGTTGATGTGTTCGAGAAATACGGTGTTCCAAGAAAGGACGCCGAAATCTGTGCAGATGTTCTGCTCGAGTCAGACAGAAGAGGAATCGAAAGCCACGGCTGCAACCGCTTCAAGCCGATCTACCTTGACCGCATCAAGAACGGAACCCTTCTTCCTGTGACCAAGATTGACATCGTCAAGGAGACCCCGACCACTGTCGTCATGGACGCCAACAACGGAATGGGTATGGTCGCATCCCACAGGATGATGGAGATGCTGATCGAGAAGGCGAAGAAGTACGGCATGGCAGGTGGAACGATCTTCAACTCCACACACTACGGAATTGCAGGCTACTGGACCACAATGGCCGAGAAGGCAGGCATGATCGGAATCTCCGGAACCAACGCCAGACCTTCAGTCGCACCGACCTGGGGCGTCGAGCCGATGATGGGAACCAACCCGCTGACATTCACAATGCCGACCGACGAGGACTTCCCGTTCAACTTCGACTGCGCCACATCCACAATCCAGAACGGCAAGATCGAGTTCTACGAGAGAAGCGGAAAGCCGACCCCTGCAGGACTGGTCGTCAACCGTGAAGGCCAGACGATGACAGACAGCGGCAAGATCCTCAAGGACATGAGAGCCGGTCAGGCAGCCCTTTGCCCGCTCGGAGGACTGGGCGAGGCCACAGGCGGCTACAAGGGCTATGGCTTCACCACCGTCGTCGAGATCCTCTCGGCAGCACTTGCAGGCGGTCCGTACATGAAGGACCTCAACGGCAAGGACAAGGACGGAAAGCCTCAGATGTATCGTCTGGGTCACTTCTTCTTCGTCATCAACCCTGAGTTCTTCATGGGCCTTGAGACCTTCGAGAAGACCGCCGGCGGCATATGCCGAGACCTCAGAGCCTCTGCAAAGGCCCCAGGTGCCGAGAGAATCTACACCGCAGGTGAGAAAGAGCACCTTGCATGGCTGGACAGAAAGGACAAGGGCGTTCCTGTCGGAGAGTCCATCCAGAAGGAGTTCGTCGCACTTCGTGACGAGTTCAAGCTCCCTTACAAGTTCCCGTTCGAGAAGTGATAACTTCAAAACGGAGCAAGCGGCGTCCGCATATAACGGGCGTCGTTTTTTTATCTCTTTTTTTTACATAAACCGGATTGACAATGCTTTGTCATGCACCTTAATATAGTGTCAGCAATCGAACAGATACACTACATTTTGTGTTTGGTGCAGGTGCAAAAAGCTCAAAAGGGAAGTGAGTAGAACTCCACGGTCCCGCCGCTGTAATGCCGAGAATGCAACAATGGCCACTGGATTTTTCAATGTCCGGGAAGGAGTTGCAGACCAGGAAGCATGAGTCAGAAGACCTGCCTGCACCGCACGCTGCCACGGAGTATGGCGCAGGCGTGAGGATAGGGACAACTTGGCCCGTCCGACCAACAGTAATGTCATTACTGTGCCTTCCAAGACTTCCTGGCTACATGGGAGGCCCCCTATGTATCAGGTATTGAAAAGAACCGGCGAAGTGGTCGCATTCGACATCAAGAAGATCGAGAACGCAATAGTCAGAGCCTTCGTCGCAACAGGCAAGAACTACAACGAGGATGTCATCCAGATGCT
>JAEEGL014711075.1_pt1 | contig 10709 bp, 13 predicted proteins | sample 9134231 | NCBI WGS metagenome assembly JAEEGL01 (sample SAMN16246548, study PRJNA631951) | gut metagenome | biome: gut microbiome; feature: rumen; material: fiber-attached | host: Bos | place: Iran: Karaj | collected 2018-10 | reverse complement strand
GTGCTACTCAAAATTGACGTTTTGCTCAGTTTTCAAAGAACATTTTGTTCATAAACCAGCCTTTTTTCGGTTGGCAGTTAATAATATACCAAACAATTAACTCCTTGTCAACACTTTTTTTCATTTTTTTTACTTTTTTTGAAATATCAACAGTTTTTGCTTGGTATATTATCGTTTTTGCCATTTTTTTGTTACTTTTTATTCTTTTTGATAATACTATAAGCTACTGTGGTACCTTCGCCGGCAGCGGTTGTTAATTGATAAACATTTTTCTTGATTACATCGCCACAAGCATAAACATTTTCAATATTGGTCATACACTCATTATCAACAATGATGAATCCTTTTTCTTTATCAACATTAAAGATGTCAGCGCTAGGTACACTTCCAATTGATATGAATAGTCCAGATACTTCTAGTTTATCTCCTGTATCAAGATCAACTGAAGTTAACTTACCATTCTCTATATTATATTCAGTGATATTCGATTTATACACACATTTTATATTTTTTTTATTATTTATATCATCGATTAGAGATTGATCACCCATTAAAGATTCTCCTCTAATAATCATAGTAACTGATTTACATATATCAGCTAAGTATAAAGCTTCTTCCATAGCACTAGCCCCACCGCCAGCTACAGCGACATCTAATCCTTTATATAGATTGCCATCACAAAGGGCACAATAACTAATACCTTTACCAGCATATCTATCATCATCATTAAATAATTTTTTACTTAATCTTCCAGTAGCAATAACTAAATATTTACATATTAATTCTTTACCACCAGCGGTATATAATACTTTTTTCTCTTTAGATAAATCTACTTTAGTTACTTTATCATATAAATATTCAATATCTAAGTTTTCTACTTGGTCATATACTTCGGCTCCTAGAGTTGGACCATCGGTATGAACAAATCCAGGATAATTCTCAATTACATTAATTTTATTTAATTGTCCACCTGGAGCTCCTTCTTCAATAACTAAAGGATTTAATCCTCCTCTTTTTAAATAGATGGCACAAGTCATACCAGCCATACCTGAACCAATTATTATTACATCTCTTTCTTCCATTATTTTTTTACCTCTTTTCTTTTAATTAAATTTATAATAATACCTATTAATCCTATTAATATTAAGATTATGGATACTAATTGACTTACTCTAATTTTACCTATATATAAGCTATCAGTTCTTAATCCTTCTATAAATAGTCTACCTATTCCATACCATATGAAATAACTATATGTAACAATACCTTCTTTTCTTTTAGTATATTTCCTTATTAATAATAAGATAATAAATCCAAGTAAACACCAAAGGGATTCATATAAGAAGGTTGGATGATAGTAAGTACCATTTATATGCATACCTTCGATGATAAAGTTTGGTAGATGTAATCTTTGTAAGAAATCTAAAGTTACTTCGGTACCATGAGCTTCCTGATTAAAGAAATTTCCCCATCTACCAATTGATTGACCAATGATTAATCCTGGTACTAAGATATCAGTTGTATTAATAATGCTCTTTTTATGTTTTCTAGAATAATGTAAGACTACTAATATGCCAGCAATAATGGATCCATAGATAGCTAATCCACCTTCCCATACTTTAAATATACTAAGTAAATCATATTTATAATTATCAAATTCAAAAATGACATAGTATAATCTAGCACCAATAATACCAAAGATAATTAAATAAAATAATAAATTATCAAGATATTCTTTTTGATTTTGTCTTTTAGCTTCTCTGGTAGCAACAAAGATACCTGTTAAGACAGCTAATAACATAGTAACCGAATACCAATAAATAGTAATAGGTCCTAGAGATAAAAATACTCTATTCATATTAATCATTCCTTTAGTAAATACATTATAACATAATAATTATTTAAAATTAAAGAGATTAGACAATATTTTACTTATTTTGTAAAAGAAAAAGCATCAAAATTGATGCTTAATATGAATCTACATTGATACGTACTCTTTTGTTTTCTTCAGATAAACTAGAAGATGCTTGTACGATAGTTCTGATACTATTAATTGTTTTACCATTTTTACCAATTACTCTACCCATATCATCTGCAGATATTAAAACTTCAATTTGAATAGTATTCTCTTCATCAGTTTCAAATTCTTTTACAGATACCGATTCAGGATCAGCAACTAGTTTTTTGATAATTGTTTCTGTTAAGGCTACTAAATCCATTATTTACCTGATTTAGAGTCATGGAATTTTTTCATAATTCCTTCTCTACTTAATAGATTTTTAACAGTATCAGTTGGAATAGCTCCTTTATTTAACCAATTTAGAGCTAATTCTTCATTTAATTTAATTTCGGCAGGAGTTACTAATGGATTGTATGTACCAATTAATTCAATAATTTTACCATCTCTTGGACTTCTTGAATCAGCAACTACTACTCTATAAAATGGAGCTTTCTTAGCACCCATTCTTTTTAATCTCATTTTTACTGCCATAATATTATTCCTCCTTCACACATTTAATATATTAACACATTAAATATATGCTGTCAACTTTTTTTTGATACACTATTTTAAAAAGTTTTCTAAACTATTTTTATCAATGAAACCAATATTACGTTTTATTTCTTTACCATTTTCTAGTAATACTAATGTTGGAATAGACATAACACCATACTCTCTAGACAAATCTTCAAATTCATCAGTATCTACTTTAATTACTTTGATATCACTGTTGGCTTTTTCTAAAACTGGAGCTAACATTTTACAAGGACCACACCATGTGGCAAAGAAATCTACTAGTACTTTGTTTTCTTTTGATATTAATTCTTTAAATTCTTCTTCTTTTTCTAAATGAATAATTTCCATATTATCGTCCTTTCTTTATTTTTTTACTTTATAATTATCGCTTACACTTACTTTATTTTTATCAATTAACTTTTCGGCTGATTCAGGTGTTATTATATCATATTTTAACATTAAATCCATGGCTTCTTCATTAATTTGTTTATTGGTTTTATTTCCTTTATTATCTATTACTTCATATAAATCATTATATATTTTTACAGTTTTACCGGTATATTTAGATAAATAAGGAGTTTCTTCCATTATATAGTTAGCTACTTTTGATGTATAGATGTCTTTTAAATTAATAATAGGTAATGTTAAGATAAATAAAACTATATATACCCAAATATAACTTTCAATTAGGCCAACGATAAAGCCTAATATTTTTGATGGAATACTTAAAATAATAGTAGCTTTTAAAATTTTTTCAATCAATCCAGTAAAACCTAGTAATACTCTATATACGAGCATTAGTACTGAAGCTATTACTAAGAAGGCCACTACTTCGTAGAATATTACATTTAGGATTTGAATTCCTTTAAATACTCCCCATAGATCAAAGAATGGTAAATTCTCATAAAAATAAACTGATAATTTGTTTTTTAGGGTAAAGGCTAAAACCACTACCAATATTAATCCTACAACACTAGTTAACTTTTTGATAACTCCTTCTTTAAAGCCAACTACTCCACCTAGTAATATAAATAAAATAATAACTGCATCTATTATACCTATATTCATATTGTACCTCCATATGTTAATTATATAATAAAATATGATGAAAATAAAGAAAAATGTGTTAAAATAATACTAGAGGTGTATATATGAAGAGTCCAGTTATTACAAAGGTTTTGGTTGTGTCAGATAAAACAAAGGAAATGATGGCCCAGTATTTTAATGAATTTAAGAGAGAAAAAACACCACCTTATGCGATACTTCAAGCTGATGATGGGGATACAGTTGTTACTTTATATGAGTCTGGTAAAGCTGTGTTTCAAGGAAGAGATGCTGACTTGGCAGCTGACTTTTGGATTGAAACTGAAAAAATCAATTCAGGAAGTGCTAAAGTAACTAGTAGTGATGAAAAAAAAGAAAAGAAAGAAACTGAGAGAAAGATACCACTTAGAATTAATTCAATTGGTTCGGATGAAGTTGGAACTGGTGATTATTTTGGACCAATTGTGGTAACAGCGGCTTATGTTGAAAAAGAAAATATTGATTTTTTATTAGAACTTGGAGTTAAAGATTCTAAAAAGATGACTGATAATGATATAAAAAGAGTTGTGCCTGAAGTAATTAAGAAGATTCCTTATAATACTTATATATTAAATAATACTCAATATAATAAACTATATGATAGCGATATGAATATGAATAAAATGAAAGCAATACTGCATAATAAAGTATTATCACATTTTGCAGATAAAAATAAATATCATTATGATTATGCCGTTGTCGATCAATTTGAAAATCCTAGAAGTTACTACAATCATTTAAAAGATGCTAGTTTTAAAGTATATGGAATTACTTTTTTAACTAAAGCAGAAGACCAGTGTTTATCAGTTGCTTGTGCTTCAATTATCAGTAGATATATATTCTTAAGAGAAATGGATAGGATTAGTAAAGATATTGGTATCGAGTTACCTAAGGGTGCCGGTGATGGTGTCGATGCATTTGGAATAGAGATTGTTAAAAAATTTGGCAAAGACAAACTTAATGAAATTGCGAAACTTAATTTTAAGAATACTGAAAGAATACTTAAGTAAGAGCATTCTTTTTTTATACAAAAAAAAGAGACAATTATATGTCTGATGATTATTTATTAATTGATAATTCTTTATTATCTAAAAATAATTTGTTAATACTTTGTTTCTGATGTAACACTCTCACAATTGTTATTGTTTTTGTTTTTTCATTAATATTATAAAATATTAGAAAGTTTTTAACTTTTGTTCTATGGTATTTAAACTTTGTTTTGCTTATTGGTGTATATTCAGGATTACCATACGGAAATGTCAAAAGATTATTAGATTCATCAATAAATGCATTTGCTAAATTAAGTGCTGCTACCCTATTATTTAGTATGTTGGTTATATAATAGACAATATTATTCATATCGTCTATGGCAGTTTGTAAATACTCAAGTTTATACATTTTATCCAATTATTTTTTTCATATTTTCTAGGGCTTCTTCACTAGAATATCTTTTGTTACTATTTGCCATTTCTTTTTCGGCTTCTAACAATTTTTGATATATTTCTTTATCATAATCATCTGATTTTATTTCAAATGGAATTCTTTGTTCTCTCACAACTGTTTTTATAAACATATTGATGGCTGTTGACACATTCATACCAGTATTATTGCAGAATGCTTCAAAACTTTTCTTATCATTAATATCTACTCTGATACTTAACATTGACTGATTCATAATATCCCTCTTTTCTAATTTAATTATAAATTGTTTGTAATAAGTTGTCAATACATTGTAATACATTAGCTGTTCTTTTTATATTGAAAACTTAAAATGAAGATACCAATTAATAAAATATATAGACTTACTTTTAAATCAAATGATAAGAAATAAATAATACTTAAAATTAATGCTCTAGTTGTACAGAATATTCTTTCACTTGTTATTATATAACAAGCATTAAGATCTTTAATATTATAAAGATTCATAGTACTTACTAATTCATTTGTTTTAATACCTATTCCTTCAAGAAAAGCAATTAGTAAGAGTAAATTTTTATTGTGAATATTTATTTTTAGAATTAAAACGATTATAAATAGAATATTGATATACTTATAATTTTTTTGGACATTTATTTTATTAGTTAAGAGATAAATACAGAGGATAGATGAAATGGTTAAAATTATATTAAATATACCTACATAAGAAAGTTTATTTGATATTAAATAAAGATATAATGGTTCTAATAATATAAAGATTATTTTAAATTGATCAAAGAAAAAGAATTTTAGTTTACTATTAGATATTTTTTTAGGAAATTTTATTACTTCTTTTGGATCATTTTTTATAAATAAAGCAGGAATAATACCAATTATAGAAAGAATAATTAGATATATTAATTTCATATTAGATATTGCTATATATGATGATAATAGTTGAGCAATATATGTAAATATTAGGGTATTACCTATTTCTTTTTTATGTTTTAATAAGGTTATACCATAATAGTGTCTTATAGGATGATATGTAAACATCGATAAAGATAAGAATAAAGATATTAAATAAATATTATGACTATTATTTATGATATAGAAAGTAATACTAGTAATTATAGATGAAAAGATTAAGATATATTTATACCCTACTTTATTACCTAGTATAATACTTAGATAACTAATAAAATAACCAAGAAAATATGTAAGAGCATATATTGATATTATTTCTTTAATACTTATACCCTTTTGATATAGGTAAATAACTGAATACACATCAATTATATTTCTTACAAAGGTTGATATAAAAATATATATATTATAATTTCTGATTGTTTTCATATTAATTATTATGTATTAAAAAGATAGTTTAATAATTAAAAAAGAAAGTTTTATTATACTTTCTAATTTGTTACTTCTTTAGTTTTTTAGTTAATGTTTTATTAACAGATAATTCATGGGTATTTGTATTATAACTAGAATCAATATTATTATTAGCTAATTCATTTAAATAAATATCTATAATTTCACTTGGAATATTACCATCATAGAAATCATTCCATTTAGATAAGGCGTAATTTGTAAAATATAGTTCTTGATATTTTTTACCAAATCGATTCTTATATATCTTTTTGATTTCTCGATGATTTTGTTTTTCTTCGTCTTTAGCATTTTTATCAATGATGCTTTGACAAATATTAATAAAGGCTTTATTTATATCTTCACCATAGCAAGTAACAATATAGTAGCCGTTTTCGCCATCATGAATGGTGTAATATCCATAATTATCTATATATCCATAGTTAAAGAAATTATAGTCAAATATGTCTCTATTTATTACTTTCTGGTCTTTTACAAATACCTTTTGATAAAATTTAAGAATCATCGAAGAGAGTTGGATTTCTCTTGTCAATTCATTCTCATTTCTAATTCTTCTTAAAAAGTATTTTATGAATGTATCATTTTCTTTATAAAATAAATCTTTATTATTCAATTCACTAATCATTATTATTCCTTCCTTTTTGATTTCGATTTTATATTATAAAGCATATCCTTGATAAATGCAAGAAAAAAGAAGTTTTATGCTTCCTTTAGTTTTTCTTTAATATCTTTTAGATATTCGGTAATGTTTTCAGCATTAGATCCACCACCTTGGGCAAATAGTTTGTTACCGCCGCCATTACCTTGACATTTTGAACAAATATCTTTAACAATACTACCACAATGAATATTGTCATTATTTATGTTTGTTTTACAAATAATATTAACGCTATTATTATTTAAGTTAGCTAATAAAACAAATGAATTATCTATGGTATTTGTTATGTTATCTACTAATTGTTTTAGGACTGGAACTTCAAAATTTTTAGTAGTAGCTACGATAACATTCATGCCGTTAATTTCTTCTTTTACTTTAATAAATTCATCAATATTACTTAATGATTTATTAGTTATTTCATCATTAATAGATTTTTCTAGTTTTTTAACTGATAGTTTTAATCTTTCTAATTGTTCTTTATAATAAACGACATCCGCATAGCTATCTAACAATTGATAATTAATATCGAAATCAAAATAAGCTTCAACTTTTTCTTTTTTAGCTACTTTTATTAATTCTTTAGCTTTGGTTAATAATTTAGTTATTTCTTCATGATATGGTTTAATTACTTCGTAAATTTGAGATTCTATTTTATCGTTAGTAGCTCCTTCAATACGATAAGTATCACTACCTTTATTCTCAACTTTTAAGATAGCAAATGAACCAATATCACTAGTGTTAGTGACATGAGTTCCACCGCATAGTTCGATAGAGTCACCAATAGTTACAACTCTAACTGTTTTGTCATATTTATCTTCAAATAAGGCCATAGCGCCTTTTTTCTTAGCTTCTTCAATTGGCATTGTTTCAATTAACGTATCAATATTCTTATTAATTCTCTCCTGTGTTTTCTTTTCGATATCGACAATTAGTTGATCAGATAATCTGCCACGATATGAGAAATCAAATCTGAAATTATTTTCATCTACCCTTGAACCAGCTTGGTGAACGGTATTGCCTAATACTTCTTGGAGTGTTTTTTGTAATAAGTGAGTAGCTGAGTGATTTCTAGCTGTAGCTAATCTTTTTTCTTTATCAACATGGGTTAATATTTCTTCACCTTTATAGATAATACCTTCCAATACTTTTACTTTTAGTAGATGTTGTTTGTTCGGACATTTAATAACATCGATTACTTCTAATTTACAATTGTCATTTTTTAGATATCCTTTATCACTAACTTGGCCACCAGATTCGGCATAGAATGGATTATCTTCAATAAAGATATAGCACTCAGTATTACATTTATCAACAAATTTATCATTTTTAATTATATTTTGAATGTGAGTTTTAGATCCAAGGGTTTCATAGCCAATAAAATTACTTGGTTCAGTATAATTTAATAGTAGTTCATTTTGAATGTTCATGTTTGAATCAACTTTACGATTTCTTCTAGCTTGTTCTTTTTGAATTTCCATGTGTTTTTTGAAACCTTCATTATCGACAATAAAGCCTCTTTCACTAGCACATTCTTCAGTTAATTCGATTGGGTAACCATAAGTGTCATATAATTTAAAAGCATCTTCGCCACTAATCATATGGTCTTTACTATTTTCAAAAATATCTTCAAGAATTTTTTCACCTTGTAATAATGTTTTTTGAAATAGTTCTTCTTCTTTAGTTACTAGTTTTTTAACCATTACCCTATTTTGTTCTAAGTCTGGGTAAATATCACGATATTTATCAACAACAATATCCACTAGATCAGCCATAAATGTATGATTAATATTTAGTTTTCTTCCCATTCTGGCTGCACGACGAAGTAATCTTCTTAGAACATAACCTCTACCATAATTTTCAAATGAAGCTCCGTCAGATAAGGCAAATGTAATTGTTCTGATATGATCGGCAATGACTTTAAATTCCATTTGGCCAAGATATTTAATTCTAGCTAATTCTTCAATACCGTGCATGATAGGCATAAACAAATCAGTCTCATAGTTTGTTTCGGTGTTTTGTAAGATACAAGCCATTCTTTCAACGCCCATACCGGTATCAATATTTTTACTTGGTAATTCTTCATATTTATCTCGAGGAACGCCAATTTTAGCATTATATTGGCTAAACACATTATTCCATATTTCAATATATCTATCATTTTCTATTTCTTCTTCAAGAAGTTTAATACCTAATTTTTCAGGATCATATTTAACCCCTCTATCGTAGAAGATTTCACTATCTGGTCCACTTGGACCTTCACCTATTTCCCAAAAGTTTCCTGCAAGTTTAACAATATGATCTTTAGGCATACCTAATTTTACCCATAAGTTATAGGCGTCAATATCATCAGGATAAACTGTTACATATAGTTTATTTACATCAAAATCAAAATATTTAGTGCTTGTTAATAATTCCATAGCCCAAGTTAAAGCTTCTTCCTTAAAGTAATCGCCTACTGAAAAATTACCTAACATTTGGAAGAATGTATGATGTCTAGCTGTCTTACCAACGGATTCAATATCACCAGTACGAATACATTTTTGGCAGCTGGTCATTCTTCTATTTTGAGGAACTACGGTACCATCAAAATATTTTTTTAATGGGGTAACTCCAGCATTAATCCATAATATAGATGGATCATCATGAGGAATCAAACTAGCTGATTCGACTTCTGTATGTCCTCTTTCTTTAAAAAATTCAATGTATGTTCTAATAATTTCATTACCTGTTAATTTTTTCATTATTTATCACCTTTTATTACCTTTTCTATGATTGAAACTTCTTCTTCAACAGTCAAGTTAGTCGTATCAATATATATTTGATCATCAGTTCTAGTAAGTGAACCAACTTCTTTATGCATATCATTATAGTCTCTGGCTTTAATACTCTCATATACTTCTTCATAAGTCATATTAATACCTTTTTCAAGATTTTCTTTATATCTTCTCTCTGCCCTTGATTCAATTGAAGCGTCTAAGTAGAATTTATATGGAGTATTTGGAAAAACTACCGTTGTAATATCCCTACCTTCCATTACAACATCTTTACCATCAGCTATTTTTCTTTGGATATCGACCATTATTTCTCTTACTTTGGTAATACTTGAAATTGGAGAAACAATTGATGTTACTTCTTTGGTTCTAATTTCTTTGGTAACATCTTCATTATCCATTAAAACTGTTCCATCACTTAATAAATCGATATTTATATTTTTAGCTATATCAATTATTTTTTCTTTTTCATCAACATTAATATTATTTCTTAATACTTTTAAAGCAACACACCTGTAAGTCGCTCCGGTATCAATATTGACTAAATTTAATTTTTGGGATAAAGCTTTGGCTAGAGTTCCTTTACCACTTCCAGCAGGTCCATCAATAGCAATTATTATATTCATTTTTTTTACTCCTTTCAAAAGAAAAAGCGAATTAATCTATTCTCTAGGAACGAATTAATCCGCGGTACCATCCTAATTATACATAAGTATAACCTTAATTTAAATAACGGTTTTAGCCGGTGAGTATTAATCACATTAGTATGAGGAGCTTTCTGATAAAATACTATATCTATTTACACCTAACATAGACTCTCTTTAATAATAATTATATCTTACTTTATCTCATACATTATTTTATTACATAT
>JAEEGL014036994.1_pt1 | contig 10709 bp, 7 predicted proteins | sample 9134231 | NCBI WGS metagenome assembly JAEEGL01 (sample SAMN16246548, study PRJNA631951) | gut metagenome | biome: gut microbiome; feature: rumen; material: fiber-attached | host: Bos | place: Iran: Karaj | collected 2018-10 | reverse complement strand
TGGATGAGCGGGGCTTCGTTCAGGTTCTTGCCTTCCTCTTCATCCTCGTCCACCCATAAGTCGGGAAACATCTTGGCTATCTGGTCAGGCATCAGTCCCGAGAAGATGGCGTTGCGGGCATATTGCGTTGCCGTAGGCAGGATGCTGCAGTACAGGTCTTCCTCAATGTCGAACTGGTCGCTGATTTCCTGTGCCAGCATGCGCCATTGGTCGTAGCGGAAGTTGTCGAGCACCACCAAACAAACCTTTTCGTTGGCCGAGAGGCGTGGAAATATCTTCTCCTTGAATACGCGGTGCGACATCAGTGGAGCGTTGCTGCCGTTTATCCACTCCATATAGTTCTTTTTCACGAACTTCGCAAAGCCGAGGTTCGCTTCCTCTTTCTGCATGTGCAGCATTTCAGTCATGTTGCTGTCGGTCGAACTGAGCTGCAGTTCCCAATGCACCAGCCGTTTGTAGACCTCCTTCCAGTCCTGCCACGACTGGCAGTCCATGATCTGCATGGCTATTTGCTGGAAGCTTTGCTGGTACTGGCTCTGGGTCACTTCCGTTTCTATCTCGCGGCGGTGGATATTCTTCTTCAGCGTCAGCAGTATCTGGTTAGGGTTCACGGGCTTGATGAGGTAGTCGGCTATCTTTTGGCCGATGGCCTGCTCCATGATGTTCTCCTCCTCGCTCTTGGTCACCATCACCACGGGCAGGGCAGGCTGTAGTTCTTTGATTTTCTGTAGTGTCTCCAGTCCGCTCAGACCAGGCATCTGTTCGTCGAGCAGCACCAGGTCGAACGACCTTTCGCGGCATTGGTCTATGGCGTCGGTGCCGTTAGATACCGTCACCACCTCGTAACCTTTTTTCTCAAGAAACAGCAGGTGGGCTCTCAGCTGCTCAATCTCGTCGTCTACCCAAAGCAATACTCCGTTTGTCATATCTTATCACTCATCATTTATCAATGTTCATTTTTCATTAGGGCGAAGCCCGCTAAAAGAAGTCTTCCCCAAAGTCGAGACCACCGTTTGGCGAATCGTCTTCTTCCTCATCTTCCTCTACCGGTTCTTCCTCTTCTTCCGGTTGATCTATAGTTTCAGGGATGGTGAGCAACTGCTCATCACTGATTTGCAATGGCTGGAATGTCTTGCGGTAGAAGTCGTCGTAGTCATCGTAGCTGAAGCGGGTACCCAAAAGGGCAAGGTTCTGCTGACTGATGACCAGACTTCGGCATTGTCGCAACGTTTCTCCTAAATCGCTTGCGGCGTGCAGCTTCCGGGCATATTGCAGCGCCTCGTCGTAATTCAGGAAGCCGCTGACCACGATGCGGTGCAATTCGCCGTCTTGCTCTATCTGCAGGTCGAAGTTGCGCACCAGGAAATTGGTGAAGTTGTAGCGTGCCATCTCAAACAGCAGCTGGTTCTCGTTCAGCGAGTCGGGCTGATAGGCCAGGATGAACAGGAAATTAGTGTTGCGTTCGGCACTGAGCGTGTCGGTACTGGTGGAATCGTTGCTCGCCATCGTAATGTCACGACGTGACCAGACGTCGCCAAGGTCAAACTTGCCGCCGTGCAGTTTCCGGCCCTCTTGTACGCCTTTGACAATCATGCCCGCCATCTCGCTTACCTCGCTTTGCGGGTATTTTTCCACTACCTGCTTCAGAAGTTCAACACAGCCCTGACCGTCGCCTTCGTTCAGTTTGCTCAGTCCGCTGATGAAGAGGAACTTGGGCTGGTTGGCGCCTAACGGGAACCGCTCGGTAGCCAAGACGGCGTTACCCTGCGCCTCCTGATAGCGGTTGCTCTTGAAGGCATCGTATGTGGCAGCATAGAGTGAATCTTCTATGTGTATGCCAAAACGCGAGTTTTCGACGAAGTGCGGGTCGGACAGTAGGACAGTCCACTGGCTCTCAGGGAAATCTGCCTTCAGATGGCTCAGACAGTTGTCGGCCAACTCCTGCTTTCCCTGTATGGAGTAGAGCAGGAACAGGTGATACCAAGCTTCGTCCAATTGCGGGAAATCGCCAAAGTTGTTGGTAAGTCTCAGCAGGTGCTTCTCGCTTAGGTTCAGGTTGTTGAGCTTGTCCTTGAAGATGATGCCAGCGTGGAACAGACCATCCTTGATAATGTCGTTCGAGGCGGCCACCTGGTCTTCGGTGAAGGGTATCTGTGCCAGATAATATTCACGCTTATGCGGGTCGTTCGCGGCGCTGTCGGCCTCGGCGGTCTGCTTTCCGCTAATGCTGTCAGTTATGGCGGGAGCTTCCAGGTTTGCCAGACTGTCCAGACTTTCCGGCGTTTCCTCATTGTTCATGGCCAAGTTCACCACCGTCCTGTTGACGCGGCGCCAGTCGTCGGTGTTCTCGCGTTTGCCCCATTGCTTCTGGAAGTTCTGCTTACCCTGATTTACGGCCATGGGATTGTAGAAGTACCATTGGCCATTGCCTTGTGTGGTAGCTCCTGGCGTGGGGCGGTTGGGTGTGTTGGTACGGTTGCCTTGGGCACCGCGCTGTGCCAGTTGCTTTTCCACCTCAGCCTCCTGTGCCTTCTCCCGCTCTTCCTTCTCTTTCTTTTTCAGGGCTTCAATCACGCGGTCGATAGCCTCCAAGCGCTTTTCTTCCGGCATCTTGGCCAGTTCCTGCAGCGAGTCTTGCAGATGGATGGCCTCCGTGAAAGGCACCAACTCGTCAAGCACTTTAGAGCGGTACGAGAGTTCTTCGTAGTCGGGACGCTCCTTGTCCAGCATACCGATGGCTGAACCGTAGCAGCGCTGGGCATCGGCATACTTCTCCATGTCCCAGTAGAGGCCGCCTAACCGCAGGAGCAGTACCCCTTTCTCAATGCCGTTGCGGGTTCCCTTCTCATTGCCTTTCTCGTAGGCGCCAATAGCGTTTGCCGTGTCTTTTTGCAACAGGTAGATATTACCCATGGCATAGTACACCTGGTCCAGATAGTCTTTGTTGTTTTCGTTGCGGGCCATGTGCTTCAGCTTGCTGATCATGCCTTTGCTGTTGCTTGCAGCCATGACTTCCGTTTGGGCAATGCGGGCGTTGAACTCCAGTTCGTAGGGCGGATTTTGGCGTATAACGTGCTGATATGCCTTGTAGGCTTCCTGCTGGTGCCCCATAGCCGTCTGTATCTGTCCCATGAGGAACCATTCACGGGCTTTTTGCGTCTTGCGGTTTTCGTGCTTGATGACTTTACGCAGGTAGGGCAGTGCCTTTTCCAGCTCTCCGTTTCTAACGTAGTAGTTGGCGTATGTGTAGTCCCAGTCTTTCACTGAGCGTTGGTGCATGGAGTCACGGCTCATATTGCGGATGATGTCCTCGGCATCGTACAGCCAGTCCAGTTCCGTGTAGCTCTTGGCCAGCCAGGCACGGGCGATGGAGTTCTGCAGCGGCTGGGTCTGGTAGAGACGGCTCATGTAGCTGAAGGTGGCCGCGGCTTCGTCGAAGGCTCCCTTCTGAAACTGTGCCTTACCCATCAGAAGCCAGGCCTTCCAGATAAAGGGGTTGTACTCCTTGCGGCCCAGCCACTCACGGTCTTTGGCTGTCTTGCGGCGCGATTTGTTCCAGTCGGGCTTGGCCTTGATACTATGCTGCTTGATGGCCTTCTCCATTTTTTCGATGGCACGGTCGAACTGGCCTTTGCCAATCTCGCGGCTCTGCTTATTGCCGACAGGGTAGAGGGGCAGCAGTTCGGTGTAGTTGTCCTTGTTGCCCTTTTCCTTTTCCAACGAACCGTCGATGAAGGCTTGTGAACCGTTGTAGTATGTGTTGTACCTTGCCGTGAACGAATGCCAGAACCGGCTCTTCGAAGTATTGTTCTTCGTAGAGCACCCCAACGCCAACAATGCTGTGGCAGCCATGATTATCAGGTGTTTGGTTCTGCGCATGCTTTTTTCTTCTTCTCTTCCATGAGGCAATGTAACTGGCATGAGCCGTCGTTGGCCGATGTACACGAACTACAGTCGTGCCCCACCGTTATCTCGTCGTTGCCCCCTTGTAGCCGGGAGGCAATGGCGGCCACGATGCCCAGCGCAATAAGCGCCCCAATAGAAACAACGGCAAAACTCATGTTTTATTTTAATAAGGTACGCATATTATTTATGTAATGCAATGTTCAATGCTCTTCAACCTGGAATCCAGCATCTCTGAGGTCGTCCCAGAAGTGAGGGTACGACTTAGTGACCACGGTCGGATTATTGATGGTGATGGCCTGCCTGAGACTGACGGGAGCAAAGGCCAGAGCCATGCGGTGATCCTCGTAGGTGTCAATGGCTGCGTCCACCATGGGCTCTTGGCGGCTGCCGTCCCATATCAGTTCGCTGTTGTTCGCATCTTTCAGCACATAACCCAACTTACGCAGTTCGTTCTTTAGAGCCTTGATACGGTCGGTCTCCTTGATCTTCAGAGTTGAGAGACCGCGGAAGTGGAAGGGTACTCCCATGATGCAACAGGTCACTACAAAGGTCTGTGCCAGGTCGGGCGAGTTCACGAAGTCGTATTCCAAGCGTGGCACGCATCGCCCGCTTTTCTTCAGCGTCACCGATTGCAGCTTGCCCGACTGTTTGGTCTCGAAAACCGTCTTCACGCCCAGCAAGCTGAAGATGTACTTCACCACAGAGTCGCCCTGCTTCGAGCCGTCCGTCAGTCCCGACAGCCGAACCACAGCGTCGCGATCCTTTGCCAGCGCCACTATCTCGTACCAGTAGCTGGCACCGCTCCAGTCGTTCTCTATAAAATAATCGCGGCTCTTGTAGCGTTGTGGCTTCACGCTGATGGTATCGCCGGCACTCCATTCTGCATCAGCACCAAATTCGCGCATCACCCATAGCGTCAGGTCGATATAGGGACGGGAAACAATGTCGCCCGTCAGTCGTAACTCCAACCCTTCGTCTAATACGGGACCAATCATAAGCAGAGCAGATATGTACTGAGAACTTACGTTGCCGGCAATCTCCAGCATGCCTCCCGTCAGGGTACGTCCCGTGATGCGGAGTGGGGGATAGCCCTCTTCTCCCACGTATTCTATGTCAGCCCCCAACTTGCGCAGAGCATCTACGAGCACACCAATGGGGCGGTGCTTCATTCGTTCCGTTCCGGTGATGATGTGTGTGCCTCGCATCACGCTCAGGTAGGCTGTCATGAAGCGCATGGCCGTACCAGCACCCTTGATGTCGATGACTTCGGGCATGTGGCGTATGGCCTCGATGATTACTTCTGTGTCGTCGCAGTCGCTCAGGTTCAGGGGAAGCATGCGTCCCCCGCTCAGCGCATAGATGATGAGTGCACGATTGGAGATGCTCTTTGATGCTGGCAAAGAGACGTTGAGGTTCAGTTTTGTGGGTGCTTTTATTGTATATTTCATGTTTTCGTCTGAATTTTGGCACAAAGTTACGCTAAATTCAAAGAAAAACAAAAAAAGTTCCCATAAAATTTGCAAATGTCGTAGAAAGTATGTAATTTTGCACCCGCAATTCAGACCTAAGGTCAGTTGCCAAGCAAAAAAGGATCGGGATTTAGCGCAGTTGGTAGCGCACACGTCTGGGGGGCGCGAGGTCGCTGGTTCGAGTCCAGTAATCCCGACCAAACAAGAAAGGCTGAGAATTTGATGATTCCCAGTCTTTTTTATGTTATATCAAGAAGTGGCCTGTGCCGCCTCTTTTATTCTTCAACATTGCGGCTATATTCTTCGGCAAGTTCGTCATAGACACGCTCCAGCTCGTCGACCATCACCTTGCCGTTTTCCACGAGGACTTTCATCTTGTTCTCGCCATGCCAGCCGCCGTCGGTGAACGTATAGTGATACCAGCCCTCGCTGTCTCTGGTGATGCTGAGCACTTTGTCCTTGACGCCCTCCGCTCCCGGCTTGATGTCCTGCGCACCTGTACGGAAAAGATAGCCAGCATAGCCGTCACCATCATACTCATACTCGTCCTTGAGGTATTGAAGCATCCTCGTCGTACAATGTGCTTTTAGGAAATCATAGTCGTTGTAGAGCTTGTTCTCGTACATATTGGTGATGAAATCGCGGACGGTGGCATCTTTGTCAACCTCTTCAGTGCCGTTCTTGCCGTTCGCACTCTTGCCATTGTTGCACGATGTAGCACAGGTCAGCAGAAAGAGTGCTGACATGGCAATCAGTAAGACCTTCTTTTCCATTGTCGTTATCTTTTTTTGTCATTTCCCTGACTTGCTCAGCCGGTTGAAGTATTCCAGGATAATGGCGACGGCATCGTCCTCGGACAATCCCGTCATGTTGATGACCAGGTCGTAGTTACGGGTGTCGTAACGTGTGCGGTCGCAATATTTGCGGATATAGGTCTCACGGCCTTCGTCTACCTGGTCGATGGTGTCGATGGCTGCTTGATAGGTGAGTCCCTGCTTCTTCATTACCCGTTCGATACGCTGTTCCAGTGGTGCCTGAATGAAGATGTTCAGGTGGTTCTTCCAGTCGCGGAATATGATGAAGCCGCTGCGTCCGGCTACGACGCATGACTCGCGGCTGGCCAGTTGCTCCAGAATGTGCCGCTCGGTCTCAAACATCTCTGCCGTGCTTGGCTTGGGCTCTTTGCGCAGTTGGAGAATGTGCCGATAGGAATCTTGGAAATTCTCCCACCAGCTGCTCTTCTCCTGGCTCTTCAGGCGCTCTATCTCCTCTGCCGACAGTCCATACTTATCGGTCAAGCCCTGAATGATGGCCTTGTCGTAGTATTTTACACCTAACAGCTCGGCCAGTTTGCGGCCGATGGTACGTCCACCGCTACCTAATTCGCGGTTGATTGTTATTACAAAGTGCTCTTTAGTTTCCATTTCTTCTTTTGTTTAGGTGCAAAGGTACGAAAGAATGGGCCGAATTCCAAATATATTTGCCTTTTTTAAGTATTGACATGTAGACAAAAACACCTAACCACCTACCTGAATCTCCCAGAATGCCCGTCTACAAAGGCATTTCCGGCAGGTAGGTGTTTCTCAGACACCTACCTGACACCTACCTGACACCTACCTGACACCTACCTGGCACCTACTTTTTTTATCCATCCCCTCAAGGTACCTGTTGAGGTAGGTGTTAGGTAGGTGTTCAGCCAACACCTACCTCGTTGAAACCCCTGTCTACAAAGGCTTTTCCAGCGATTTAGGTAGGTGGTTAGGTGTTTTCCGGAAAATCTCTCTTTCGCAGCCCCCAATCCTAAGCCTTCTGAGTTCCCCCGTGGGAACTCCCCGTTTAGTTACGGTAAACCTGGGGTTTAGTTACGGCAAACCTGGGGCTTAGTTACGGTAAACCCTTTCACAGCAGTTGGCCGTTAATGAGGGATAGGGTGAGGGGCTTTTGGGAGAGTTTTATCTTCTTGGTGATGCGGCGGGAGGCGTCGAAGGCGGTGACGGTGATGGTGTTTTTCGATTTTGATAGGTTCTGGAGGCGGATGGCGGGGTGTGGCTGTTGGATGGTGGTGGCTTGCACGTCGCTCCCTTGGATGAAGAAGCGGAGGGGAGCGGCGGTGCAGTGGTTCTTGGCAATGTTGAAGGTGGCCGATGAGCCGTTTTCTCCGATGGTTGTCGGGACGGGGAATACGGGCTTGCCCTCGGGGGTGTTGATGTCGGTCAGAATACATTCGGAGGTGCCGGAGAAGTTGGAGAGCAGCAGGCTATAGGTGCTTTCATCGGTACCGTTAGGGACGATGATGCCGCTCCATCCTTCGGGGGTGGGAAAGTTGACGGTGAGTGAGGCGAGGTGGGCGGTCTCTTCGGCAGTTACATTGCTGTAATAGACAATGGCACGGCGGTCGACGATGTCCCCCTGGCGGACTGTGCGGCTCTGGTCGCTGTAGGAGGCGTAGAGTTTGGCGGTCATGACGGAGTTGTTGTTGGCCCGTTCGCCGAAAGCGATGGCTTTGGGCTGCGGCGCCGCGGCATGGCTGACTGTGATGCCGAAGGTGTTGTCGATGTTTACCCAGGGACTGTTCATGGTGGTCATGGTGGCGCCATCGAGCTGGCGGAAGCCGTCCTGAGTGTAGAGGGTGCGGGTGGTCTTGGTCATCTCATCGACGCTGATAGCCATCAGTCCGCCCCGCTCGGCGGTGATGGTAGCGTCGGCGTTCGCGCGTACCTCATCTATATAAATGACAGCGTTGCCTGGGGTGGAGTACAGGGCGAATCGGTTGTTCAGGGTGTTGTCGTTGGTCTGCAGTTCACCGTTCATGACGTAGCTGTTGCCATCCAGTTGGTAGTTGCCGCTGACGACAGGTGTGGCGTTGGTCTTGCGGCCCTGCACTTCGTACCATCCAATGAAATTGCCTGTGTTGTTGGCACGGAAGGGAACGATGAGGTTGAACGTTGAAGGGGGCAGAGGTGAAATGTAGCCCGTGTAGCTGCGCAGGCCGGTGCTCCACGAGAAGCAGGTGAAGCGGTGGGGCGTGGTGGCGCGGACGATGTTTTGCGAATCAAAATGCTTCGCCTGCGAGAAGCTGTTGCAGAAGTCGTCCCATCGGGTGGGGGAGAGGTTGGCGGTAGGCAGCACTTCGTGCATGAGCAAGGTCATCATGACGCGGTGAGCCTCGACACCCATGCGGCGGGCTCCCACGTCGGGGCGCAGCAGCCAGGAGCCGTCGGCGGTTGTCTGCTGGCGTTCCTTAATCATGCGGTAGGCGCGGTTTTCGAGCATCAGGGCATGCGGGTCGCGCAGGAAGCAGGCGTTGGTGGAATAGCTGGTAATCTGGTCGTAGAGGAAGAGGCTCCAGTCGTTGCCGTTGGGCATGGCCAGTTCACCGTCGGCCAAAGCTAACCAGTAGAGCACGTCGTTCATCACGCGGTCGTTGTTGTGCATCAGGGCGTTGGTCTGCCACTTCTCAGTAGCATGAAGCCCTTTCTGGAACAGCTTCAGGGCCAGTGCGGCCTCGCCTAACTCCTGAATGACGACATTCTGGTAGGAGGTGTGGAAGTAGTTGTGGTTCTGTAGCGTATAGTCGTCGTACAGGTTCTGGCCACGGTACAGGTCGGCTACGGTCTTGGTGTCGTAGTCGGGGTCGATGACGGTCTGGTCAGTGGCATCGTCCTTCTGAGAATAGCTGTTGATGGCAAACTCGCGCAGTCGAGCGAACCATTGCGGTGCCAAGGGGTCGTCGGGGAACAGCCCCAAGGTGACGGCCAGTACGTCGGCCTCCCATCCGTTCTCCTCGGCCTTGGTGTCGCCAGCGTAGCCTGTGGGAATGTCGCGCTGCAATTCGTAGTTGCACTCAGCCTTCAGCAGCTGGTAGATGTAGTTACGTTGCTCGTCGCTGAGCTTGTCCCACTGGAAGAAGGCGGAGTAAGCCACGGACATGGCCCACAATGAGCTTTCCCATACGGCATCGTCCTTGGACGTTGAGCCCCAGTAGTTGTTGCCCTTGCAGACTTTCAGCCGGTTGGCCTTATGGGTGGAGTAAGAGAATACGAGGCTCTGCATGGCCATCCGTTCCAAGTCGTCCCAGGTGACGCCTGTGGGCAGTTGAACGTGGCCCTTGGCGTACTTCACGAGAAAGGCGCAAATCATTCCGAGGTCGGCATTAGGTCGCACGCCCCGTTCGTCGTTGGCCATAGTGTTCTCGCCCCTGAAACAACCGCAGGGTTCGTCAAGGCTATTGGGAGCCTGACAAGGCTGGAAGTCGTTTTTCATGTAGGTGGTGAAGTCGGCCAGCATCTGCAGCAGGTCGGCCTTCATCTGGGCTTCAGGTACAAAGTCGGAGACCGCCTTTGCCGGAATAGTGGCAAAGGTCAGCAGGGATATTATGACGGTCAGCAGCCTTCTCATGAACAGCCTTAGAGACCCAGTTCAGGATCGCTTCCGAAGCTCTCGCTGCCGACAGTCACGCGGCGTATGACCTTCTGGTCGTAGCCCTTGTGCATGATGCCCGTGCGGAGCAGCATGTCGCTGTAGTTGACGGTGGGAATGACGAAACCTAAGATGCCGATACCTGCAGTAACACCCTCTGGATGGATGTTGTTGTGGATGAGCATCGTAGCGTGGAAGGCGTGGCGGTAGTACTTCAGCTCGTTGAACTTCTCGAAGCTGGCCACCACATCTTCGTTAGGCACCGTGTCGGCAGTTGTGAAGATGTAGGACATGTTGTGGACGGCATCGTCGATGTCGTCAGTCCTGATGCTGTCGTTGTCAAGCAGGCATTGGTAGATGTTGTCGGTTGTCTCGGCCTTCATCTGCTCTTCACTGGGGATGTTGAAGTGGGCGACGATAAGCAGGACGGCGCCGATGACCACCAGCAGAATGATTTTGCCTAAGCAGCTGTGCCAAACCTGCTGTACAAGCGTCTCGTGGGTCTTGTAATTCCCGTTTTGTGTCTGTGACATAGAATAAAGTTTATAGTTCTTGATGTGAAATCAGGTTCATGAACTCCTGGCGGGTCTTGGCCTGGTTGAAGGCTCCGCTGAAGTCGCTGGTGGTGGTGATGCTGTTCTGCTTCTCCACGCCGCGCATTTGCATGCACATGTGCTTGGCTTCCACGACGACCATGACGCCGAGGGGGTGGAGTGTCTGTTCGATGCACTCCTTAATCTGCAGGGTCAACCGCTCCTGCACTTGCAGCCGGTGGCTGTAGATGTCGACCACGCGGGCAATCTTCGACAGCCCTGTGATGTATCCGTTGGGAATGTAGGCCACATGTACCTTGCCGTAGAAAGGCAGCATGTGGTGCTCACAGAGTGAGAAGAAGTCGATGTCCTTGACGATGAC
>JAEEGL013783466.1_pt1 | contig 10709 bp, 8 predicted proteins | sample 9134231 | NCBI WGS metagenome assembly JAEEGL01 (sample SAMN16246548, study PRJNA631951) | gut metagenome | biome: gut microbiome; feature: rumen; material: fiber-attached | host: Bos | place: Iran: Karaj | collected 2018-10 | reverse complement strand
GCAAGTTTAGTGATTTTGTCGATTCGTGGAATTGAACTTTTAGAAATGTACTGAGAGATGTTTGATGGGGCCAGTCCACAGGCGGACGCTAAATCAGCCTGAGAGATATTACGGATTGCAAGGGCATATGACAGCCGGAATGAAAACGTATTCGCTACATTGCCTTGCGGTGGATTGGAAATGCTTTTCTGCAAGATTCTTTTTGTGTTTGTCATTTTTTCTTTTCCTCCTTAAGATTTTAACAGCTGCGGAAGGTAATGTATTCTCCTTTTACACCCCTCCTTCCTGTACTCTTCCGTCATCGTCCCTGTGGGCCGCTGCTGTTTTGGATTTTTTCTTGCCACATTCAAACGACCGGATAAGCCCGGAACGCAAGGGGTCGCCCAAAATTTTTACGCACCACAAAAATTTCGGGGGATGCCACTTGCCCCTTGCGGGGAAGGCGCGGTCGTTATAATGGGACAAGGAAAAAACCGGAAACGCACTCCACTCAACCATATTATGGTTGACGAAGGATGTATTCTGGACTATAGCTGGGCTGACAGGGTTTTATAATTCACTTTATTATTTATCTTACAAGAGAGGACTTATGGACTTATAAAATTTTATAATAAATAAAGACAGTGAACTATATGGGTTAGATAGAATTAAATGTTATAATATAATAAATACATTATTCTCTACCTAAACAGAGTTTCATCGGAGGATGTCATGGAAAAGAAAATCGTTGTTCCTTACGCACCGATACTAGTCGAATCAACGCGTTCCATCGGATACTCGTTTGAGGCGGCTGTTGCCGATATAATAGACAACAGTATAAGCGCCAATGCAACCGAAGTCCGTGTTTGTTTTTCCTCACAAGACCCTCAATGGCTATGTATTGAAGATGACGGCTTTGGAATGTCCAAGGATGAGCTGGAGGCGGCTATGCGATATGGCAGCCAGAGTTCACAAGATGTCCGAAGAAAGAATGACCTTGGTCGATTCGGACTTGGTTTAAAGATGGCCTCCCTTTCCCAATGCCGGAAGGTCATGGTTCTTTCCAAAAAAGACGATATTATCAATGCTGCTTGCTGGGATCTGGATTACATTATTCATCAGAATGACTGGGCGTTGCAGTTTTATACGGAAAAAGAACTCGCTGAGTTGGATGTTCCGGGATTATATTACCTGAAAACAAAAGAATCCGGAACCGTGGTATTATGGCAGCAGTTTGATCGGATACAGAAAGGCGCTGCAAACATACAGACTGCTTTTGATGAAAAAATCGAGCTCGCAAGAAAGCATGTTTCCTTAGTATTTCATCGTTTTATCAGCGATGAGGTTATCAAAAACCGTTTATTCATTTATTTCAATTCTGAACCAGTCAAAGGGCTGGATCCCTTTTTGACCAAGCACCCAGCCACCCAGCCGATGTCTGAAGAAGTTATAAGAATAAACAAAGAAGAAATCAGGGTAAAACCATATATACTTCCATATATCAGCAAAATGTCCAAGAAAGATATGGAAGAAGTCGGCGGCAACGATGACCTTCGTCAGCAGCAAGGCTTTTATATTTACAGGAATAAGAGGCTTATTATTTGGGGAACCTGGTTTCGCTTGATCAGACAGAACGAATTGGGGAAACTGGCAAGGGTCAGGGTTGACATTCCCAACTCTTTGGATTCAATCTGGGAAATTGATATAAAGAAATCAACGGCGTCTCTCCCCCATTTTATAAAAAAGAACCTTGTCAATATTGTTGAGAACGCAGTTGGTAGAAGCGAAAGAGTGTACAAATACCGTGGAAGAAAAGTTAAGGACGATGAGTTGGTCCATGTGTGGAATGCTATTAACAACAGGGGAAAGATTCAGTATCTTGTCAACAGGGATATTGAGATTATCGGGCTTCTGGAATCTGAGATGAGCGAAAAAGGAATCAATCTTCTTGACTCATTCATAAAAATGATTGAAGATGCGTTTCCTTTTGCAGATGTTTACTATCGAATGGCCAAAAACGAAGTTGATACATCAGAGAATACGCTTCAAAATCCTGATGTTTATACCGTTGCAGAACAAATGATTCAACAGCTTGAAAGTATAGGCGGAGATAAAAACACATTTTTAAAGAATATGGATAAAATGGATTTCTTTATTAAGTACCCCGAAGTTGTGTCCCGAATAAGAGAGGTATACGGAAATGAATGATAACCAGAAAAAAATAGTCGGTACTGTTTTAATGAATTTTACTCCTTCCACCGTGGTCACTGAAGAGATGATTGAAAAGATGGTGGATATGTATGACAATACCAATAGCATCATGTTCGGAATACCGCGTTTGACTGACGAGGAACGGAAAGAAGTAATTGCAGAACTGCATTCCAAACTGTTTGTCCACATGGACCATGGGCACTACGTAAAGGAAAAAGACCACAAGCCATGGTATATTGCCGCGAAGGCAAATATGCCGTCAAATTTTTGGGACAGATACAGGCTATATCTCCTGAAAGAAGCAAACTGGAACAACGAAGTAGTAAATGAGTTAGATAAGACGACGGACGAAATAATGGACCTTCTGGGAAACCCCGGACAGGCAGACGGATTTCTCAGAAGAGGCCTGTGTATCGGCGATGTCCAGTCAGGAAAAACCTCAACGTACATCGGACTGATAAACAAAGCTGCCGATGTCAATTACCGCGTTATTATTTTATTGACCGGAACCATAGAAAAGCTACGCAGACAGACCCAGAAGCGTATTGATGAAGGTTTTATCGGGTTGGACAGTTATGCGTTTACGCTGGAAAAGGACAGTGTCCAAGTAGGTGTCGGCGCTATAGATCCCAGCAAAAGCGGATGGGCAGTTACTTCAACAGCAAGCGATTTTAATGCCGCTACTGCCAAAAAGATTGTTGGGAAACTGGACAATATCAGTGCCCCTGTCATTTTTGTGCTGAAAAAGAACAAAAGTGTTTTGGAAAAGCTGGAACACTGGCTCCGGTTTTACAACGCAAATAAGGTGACGAAGAAGATCAATCTTCCGATGTTGCTGATAGATGACGAGGCGGACAATGCATCGGTAAACACAAAGGTTGATGACGTGACAGCTATCAACAAGGGGATACGCAAGCTCTTAAACTTGTTTGAAAAAGCTAATTATGTTGGATTTACTGCCACTCCATATGCAAATATATTCATCGACCCGGATTCTGACCAAGAAATGTTGCAACATGATTTATTTCCGCGGGATTTCATATATGCGCTAGAAGCACCTTCCAACTACATAGGGGCACGCCTGATGTTTGGGGAAAATGCTCCCTACGGATATATGCTGGAGTCCAATGATGACTGCGAACAGGCCTTGCCATTAAAACATCTCAAGGAAGATAACCTGCGTTGTATTCCCGATACCCTGAAAGAAGCCATTGCCTCTTTCATCATTGCAAACGCTGTCCGCGACCTGAGGGGCGATACGAAGTCTCATCGTACCATGATGATCAACATTTCCCGCTTTATTGTTGTGCAAAACCATATTACTAAGGTCATAGATGGCTATTTCAGGAATATCAGGCGTGAAATCCACAATTATTATCTGCTCGGTGAAGAGGCGCTCCGGTACGATTCAATCAGTTTCATTAAAAAGGTTTATGACAAATACTTTGCTGGTTTTGCTAGTGATGATGCCTTTTCGGATCTGAAGCATTTTTCATGGGATGAGATTCAAAAGACCCTTTATCCTGCCATAGCTAGGGTTGAGGTCCGCACCATCAACGGGGGAAACGCTTCCAAGTATCTGGACTACGAAAAATACGAACAGGCTCCGGATGATATCGGATTACGGTTAATAGCAGTTGGCGGCCTAAGCTTGTCCCGGGGGCTGACCTTGGAGGGCTTGTGCACAAGTTATTATTACAGAAACTCTTCCATGTATGACACCCTGATGCAGATGGGTCGTTGGTTCGGTTACCGCAATAAATACAGGGACGTGTGCAAGGTCTGGATGCCAGCCCTATCAATGGCATGGTATTCCTATATTTCCAAGGCGACTGACGAACTGCGGTCAGAAGTCAGAAGAATGCAAAACGAAGACATGACGCCAAAAGATTTCGGACTGGCTGTAAGGTCTGATATCCAAGGCCTTTTGGTTACCGCCAGAAACAAAATGCGGTCCGCGGGGGATTACGAAGTGGCTGTCAATTTCAGCGGCGAGGTTGTTGAAACCAGATATATCCACAGTTCCAAAGATATCCTGGACCGCAATATTGAGGAGACCACAGACTTTATTCACTGTATCTGTGCAGAAGGTTATCAGATGCACAAGGGTGATCCTGCACTTGCCATAAAACACCCCCAGTTCCTTGATGTGCGGAAAGAGCTGGTTGTCAACTTCCTCAAGAATTTTTCCGCCCATACTATGAACCTGGATTTTATAATTCCTGAACTACTGTCGTTGTTTGCCGATGACAAGGAAGGAATCTTTGATAAATGGGATGTTCTGATCGCACAGGGTAAAAGCCAGGAAACTGTTACATTTGCTGGTATAGACAACATCAGCCCGGTCAGACGTAGTTTCGCTTACAAAAAAGATACCAGGTCAATTCAAATGTCCGGCAAAAACTCCCGCTTGAACAGCAAGGATCTTGCGAAAGGTGGTTTGCTACGCGAAACAGTAAAAAAGATGGAAGCGGAAGCTGATAACGGCGAAAAATCATTCAACGAAGACTTTTATTTTAATACCGGGTTTAAGAGGAACCCTTTGTTGGTGATATATCCGGTCAGACTATCCTATAAACCCAAGGATGGCGAACCAGTTGATCCCGTCAAGAAAGATCTCACCGAAAGAATTGATTACCCTGTAGTCGGTTTGAGCATAGGTATCCCGTTGATCAAGGGAAAGAAGAAGCAGATTATAAAATACAAAATCAATAAACAGAAGCGCCTTGAGATTTATGGTGCGGAAAACCCGGAAGAATTCCAAGAAATTGACGAAACAATTCAGGAGGAATAAGATGATAGACCTGAATGCAGTTTTTAACACGTTCAATTCAGGGGATACTTATCACAGGGTTGACAGCACTCATCCTCTGGATCTGTACATCGGCGTTGATGACGAATACCGGTGGACAATGATGATACTCTGTGATTTTGAACCCACGGCTGTTGAATCTTCCAAGATGATTCTTGTCAGAAAAGGAAAAAGGAACGACGACAGATGGACCATCGCCCTGACTCTGATCGAAAACTCCTACAAAGAAATATTCTTATTGTTCTGCGGCGACATCATTGAATCATCGCGGGAAATCTCAACCCAGAAGCAGGCCTTGAAGTTTATCATAAAGCGTTATAAAGAATGGCGCGAAATGCTGGCAAACTCAAGAGGAAATCTGCTTTCCGCCAACGAAATAAAAGGGCTGCTGGGCGAAATGTATTTTTTGCATAATCACCTCGCCCCTCTTTATGGGACAGATAAGGCAGCACTGTCCTGGACAGGACCCAGAAAAACTCCCCAGGATTTTATTGTTGACGACACATGGTATGAAATCAAAACAATCTCCAGCAGCCGTACCGATGTGAATATTTCCTCAATTAAGCAGCTTGATTGCAACAATACCGGTGAACTGGTTATAATTAAGGCAGACAAAACCAGCACAACCAATAAAAATGCAGTTAATTTAAACTACGTTTACCGACTGATTCTGGAAGGCATAAACGAAGACACAGTAAAATCAGAATTCAGTTCAATGCTACTTGAGTACGGGTATTACCCCCGCCCGGAGTATGAGAGCAGTGAATATACATTTGAAGTTAAGGAAGTGCACCGCTATCAGGTTACATCAGATTTCCCGTGCCTCCGCTACTCCAAGATTCCCACAAGCATAGTGGAGGCAGACTATGTGATATCGATTTCTTCAATTGAGCCATACAGGAAGGAGTAATCATGGCAGATTTGAATGAATTCAGAAAAGAAATCCTTGAAGAAGTACATTTTAATGCATCTGAGAACGGGACTTCCCCAAAAGAAGAATTTCTGGTTTTATATACGGCTGCATTGGCTGACGCAGAAGAATTCGAGGATTTCGAACAGTTGTCATATGAGGGAGTCGGCCCACAGAATAAAAAGATTGTCATCGACGGGTATTTCTACGATGAACTGGAAAACTGCTTGGCTATTATCACCTGCCCATTTGATGACAGCCTCAAGGTACAATCATTGACCGCTACTGACGCTGAAACACATTTCAGACGGGCACGGGCCTTTGTTGAGGAGGCAAGATCCGGATTCATTCAGAAATTTGCTGAGGAAAGTTCTCCCGGTTATGGCCTAGCTATTGATATTCAGAAACGATACAGTAATGTAGATAAATATAAATTCTATATAATCACCGATATGGTAATGAGCAGCCGTATACGGGAAATAAAAGGAAGCAGAATTGGAAATGCGACTGCAGAGTATCATATTTGGGATATTGAACGATTACAGGGGTTGTATAATTCAAAAACCGGGAAAGAAGAAATTACTATTGATCTGAAAAAATTCACTGGAAAAGGAATTCCTTGTTTATTGGCAGGTTCCAATGCTGAATATACAGCTTATTTATGTAACATACCCGGTATTGTCTTGGCAGAACTTTACAATACATATGGCGGCCGGCTCTTGGAAGGAAATGTACGTTCTTTTCTTACGGCAAGGGGCAAAATCAATAAGGGGATTCGGAATACCATTTTAAATGAACCTACAATGTTTTTTGCTTACAATAACGGCATAGCAGCAACTGCGTATGAAGTTAAAATAGAGTTTGGGAAAAATTCCCCTCTTATTACGGAAATCCGCTCGCTGCAGATTGTTAATGGAGGACAAACCACAGCATCCCTTGCTTCTGCTATAATTAATGACAAAGATCGTGCAAATAATCTTAAGGATATATATGTTCCAATGAAACTTTCCGTGGTAACACCGGAAAAAGCAATGGAGCTCATTCCCTTTATTGCCAGGTACGCCAATAAGCAAAATAAGGTAAGTGATGCGGACTTCTTTTCCAATCATGCATTCCATGTGCGAATGGAAGAACATTCACGTCGTATAATAGCTCCAGCAGTCATGGGCAATCAGTATGGCACATATTGGTATTATGAGCGTGCACGGGGCCAGTATGCCCAGGAGCAAGCCAAGTTAACAAAGAATGAAAAGGAAAGATTCCTGCGTAGAAATCCCAAAAACCAGATGTTTACGAAAACAGACCTAGCCAAGGTATATAACCTTTATCGGCAGCTTCCTCATCAGGTTTCAAGGGGGGCTCAAAAGAATTTCATTTCGTTTGCAGAATGGGCAAGCGAGGCCTGGGACAAAGATCCGTCGGTATTCAATGACCTGTTTTTTAAAAAGATAGTTTGTTTAAATATCCTATTCAAGAAGCTTGATCATATTGTATTCTGTGCGCCTTGGTATGAAAAAGGTTATAAGGCCCAGATAGTTTCCTATGCACTCGCCTATTTCTTTTACCAAATAGGACGTGAATGCCCTGACAAAGTGTTTGATTTCAAATATGTATGGAACCAGCAAAGCATATCCCATGAAACAGAAATTGCTTTGGGGGTAATAGCAGAAAAAATGTTTTATCATCTGACATCCCCAAAACGCGAGGTCGATAATGTCACAGAATGGGCCAAAAGGGAAAGCTGCTGGAAAACAGCAAAAGAAATCAGTATTCCTTTCAGCGAACAGTTTAAAGCAGAATTAAATTACAAATCGTTGGAAAAAGAAGCCAGCAACCAAGCCCGAAAGGAGCAAAAGGAACAGGATAGTGCTTCAGCAATGATAAGAGTCGCTGAATATGGAGCTGAGAACTGGAAAAAGGTTTTGGATTGGGGCGTAGCTAATAGGATTTACAGCGCAAAGGAAATTTCTCTTCTTAAAACAGCTACATCCATGAATTCAAAATTTCCAAGCGAAAAACAATGTGTTCAAATTCTAAAGATTTTGGATAAAGCACGGGAAGAAAGCTATCCTGAATAATTAAATTCCCTCTATTCTTCAATAATGTCAGCGTCATTATAGGACAGTGTGCTATTGCACTGGGAAAGAGAGTTCTATGTTAACGTATTTGGATCTTTTTGCGGGTGCCGGGGGCCTTTCCGAAGGCTTTATCCAAGCAGGATACTCTCCCGTGGCTCATGTTGAGATGGACACGGCTGCATGCTATACCCTCAGAACCAGAGCCGCTTACCATTATTTAAAGGGCAAAAACAGGCTCAGTTTATATGACCAGTATCTTAGGGGTGATATGACGCGGCAAGAGTTTTATCAGTCCATTCCTTGCAAAGTGCTGAATCCGGTACTGAACTACGAAATATCGGAAGCCAGCATGCCGGAAATATTTGAGAAAATAGATCATATTCTTGGCAGACGTAAACTGGATTTTATTATCGGTGGGCCTCCTTGTCAGGCTTATTCCCTAGCCGGAAGAGCGCGATCTGAATATGGGATGATTGGCGACCAGCGGAATTATCTGTATAAACTGTATGCCAAGTTCCTGGAAAGATATACGCCAAAATACTTTGTCTTTGAAAACGTAGTGGGACTTTTATCAGCAAAAGATGAAGACGGAAGCCTGCATTTTGACAACATGCGCAAACTGTTCCGCGACTGTGGCTATTCTACCGAATATAAAGTTTTAAACGCTGCAGATTATGGAGTCTTACAGAACCGTAAACGTGTTATCCTGATAGGAAAGTCAGGAAAAGCAGAGAGTTTTTACCCGGACATTGATCCTGTTGATTTTGGAGGGGTCAATGTTTCGGAAATCTTTTCTGATCTGCCCAAAATCGGTGCCGGAGAGGGACAGTACGGACCCGTAAAAACTTTGAATTACAGCGGTTCATACCTTTATCAGACAGAAATCAAATCATACGACCATGAACCTGTCACGTTTCATATTGCGCGGCCTCACACAGCACAGGATTTACTCATTTACAAACTCGCTGTGAATACTTGGAACAACGACCAAAAACGAATCAGTTATTTGGATATTCCTGAAGCGTTACGAACGCACCATAACATCACATCTTTTTTGGATCGATTTAAGGTGGTCGCTGGAAACCTGCCCTGTTCACAGACAGTTGTTGCCCATATATCAAGAGACGGGCATTATTACATTCACCCGGATATAAGACAGAACAGATCCTTAACGCCAAGAGAAGCCGCAAGACTTCAGACTTTCCCGGACAACTTCTATTTTGAATCAACAAAAGGAACGCCTGGAAGAACTTCTGCATTTAAACAGATTGGCAATGCAGTTCCCGTCAGGCTTGCGTTCAGTGTGGCAAACGCATTAAAAAGGAAGCTGCGGAAACCCTGATAAAACAAAATTTCTCAAGGACGCATATAGGATTGAAGGTAATAATGAGGTTGATTGGCCTCAGGTACAAAACAGCATGATGTTTTTTTGAGCATATAATTGAGATATTCTATTCTACGTTTGGTTGAAAGAGTAATTATGGATGTTTTATCCAAAGAACAGCGCCGCAAAAACATGCAGCATATACGGTCACAAAATACGAAGGCCGAAATAATACTGCGGAAAGCGTTATGGCGTCACGGAATTCGTTACAGAAAAAATTATAAAGGATTGCCTGGTGCGCCGGATATTGCGATAACCAAGTACAGGATAGCTGTTTTTGTGGACGGTGATTTCTGGCATGCCCGTGGGCACGAAGTAAATCCGGGAGAACAGATTCAAACCAATGTTTCCTTCTGGTCTAAAAAGTTGAAACGTAATATAGAACGTGACAAGGAAGTGAATCAAGCTTTGCTGGAAATGGGCTGGCTTGTTTTACGTTATTGGGACAGCGACGTCAAAAAAGATTGTAGAGCCTGCGTAGAAGATATTATGCAATATTTACCAACAGCTCATTTTTAAAATATCATTTTCGCAAGTGCAAACATTATGTTTTATATATTTATTATGTTCATAATTTCTTTTTTAGGGGTTATGCTATATAATAATTATTAAAGAACCAAAAAGAAGGGAACTAGCATGCCAAGACAACCTAACCCGCACAGACCCTATTGGGCTGCAGCAATATCAGAAGCCCGGCTAAAAGCAGGCCTGACGCAGGAGGAATTAGCCGAACGGATTCATAAGCCCCTTGCGACCATCAAAACGTATGAAAGAGGTTCGAGGGTTCCTCCCTTTGATGTTCTATACGCAATTGCTGACGTAACCGGAGAAGACGTCTGTGACTTGATATCTTTAGACCTGCGACATGGGGGAAGCACAGGCTTTTCACAATTTATCGATGTGCCGTTTGCGAAAGCCTTAGGATATATTAATGATGACCACATACGAATTGATGATTTATTCGATTCAGGGTATACGAACGACGATGTCGAAATCGTAAATACTAAGAATGGCAAATCTAAGGTATATAGCAAGATGGCACTTTTATTAGAAATTGCAAACATAAAAAACGAGTTAAAAAAGCAATATGAGGCTGAATTGAGAAAAAGTGTAACAAAACACGTGAATGATCTTTTAAAATAATTTTTTCGTAAAAAAGAGATGGTTAATCGGTAAGCTCCGAATTAATCATCTCTTCTTTTTATTTTGCAATTTACTATGAACTGCTATGGAGTGCTATGGAAACGTAAAAAAACGGGTTTGCGAAAATTCGCAAACCCGCATGGATTCTGGTGGAGACGAGGGGGATCGAACCCCTGACCTCTTGAATGCCAT
>JAEEGL013630627.1_pt1 | contig 10709 bp, 15 predicted proteins | sample 9134231 | NCBI WGS metagenome assembly JAEEGL01 (sample SAMN16246548, study PRJNA631951) | gut metagenome | biome: gut microbiome; feature: rumen; material: fiber-attached | host: Bos | place: Iran: Karaj | collected 2018-10 | reverse complement strand
CAACGCCGCCATCCTGTAAAGCTTTGACATCCTTTTTCGCTCTTTCGATGATGGCTTCCAGACCCTTTTCTTCATCGTAGTATGGATCTCCTGGAAGTGGGAGAAGATGGCACATGGCAATGATCGGTTTTTCGACATGGAACAGTTCTTGTAACCAGTTGCTGGTATCGGCAAAGAAATCTAATGGCATTGATGATCCTCCTTTGTTTTCTTGTTGATTTAATGATAATATAGCCTATTTTTTTCTGGCAATAGAGGAAGATCAACTCGATCACTGCCAACAAGTGTTTCATCGGCTGCAGCGGTTTGACGACCGAAGGCATCTCCACGGTCAACGTCAAGGAGACGATGGTCAACAAGACGATGTTGCAGCGAACAAAAGGCAAGCGCTTTGTCTTATGTGATCACACCAAGGTGGGACTCAACTTCGCTTTCCGCTATGCGTCTTTTGACGGGATCGATTATCTGATCTCCGATGTGGATGCCGATAACGACGTCTTGTCCTACATCAAGAAACACAACGATATCACGATCATTCGTGAAGAACCATTGCAGAAATAAAAAGATTCCCGGACCTGTCCGGGAATTGTTTTTTAGATAAAAGGTTCGGTAATGAAATTGAGATTGAGGTCAGCCAGTTCAGCTAAACCCTCATCGACAAATTCGGTCATCAGAAGATCTTCCGGCGAATGGGCATCAATGCCAACGACGGCTTTAACTGGATATTGAGCCAGGATGCGCCAGAAATCTTTGTGCGGATACCAGTATTGGTCGCCATTTGGGAAGTGCTTTTTGCCTTTCATGACGCCGCGGACGTTCATCTCGACCGGGGTGTTGGTTTCCACGCAGGCCTGGGCGATCTTGTGGGCGCTTCTTGCGCATTCTTCACTGAAGTCCGGCTGGTGGTTCATGAAGACATCGGGATGAGCCAGGTAGTTGAATAAGCCGGTATGTAAGCCTTCAACGACCGAGTCGGCATAGACGCGAATCTCTTGATCGGTGTTGGCTTTGAAGTAGTTGACACCAAGTCCCAAAGCTTGGTCGTAGTGCTGACCGAGGATCATGTAGTCCAATCTCTTACGCATCTGCCTTCTTTCTTCCAGACAGAAGGGGTAGTACTCACTTTCAATACCCAGCTTGATATCGATGATCCCCTTGTATTTTTCTTTTAAGGAATTGATGGAATCGATATAGTCATCCAACTGGCTCCAGTCCATATGAGAACCCGGATGCGGGTAAAGGGAATAGGGTCCGTGGTCGGAAAAACCTAAAACTTTATAGCCGGCTTTGATGGCCGCTTCTACGTATTCTTCATCTGTTCCGGAAGCGTGTCCGCATCGTTTGGTGTGGCAATGGTAGTTGTATGTAAACATATTCCTCTTCCTTTCCTTATTCTGTTTGAAAAGGTATTATACCTTCTGCGCTTTGATCTTTTCAAGGGTCTTTCGGATGATGTCCAGGACCTGATCAAAGTCATCTTCATCGACGTCTCTCAAGGCAGCTTCAAATGGCCCTTCTTTCTGTTTTAAGGGGTTTAAGATCTGCGGGACCAGTGTCTTATAGGAGACGGCGATCTTCTTTCTTTGGCCGATGTCCATGGCGCTTTGGGAGACCACATCGGAGTAAATCTCTTTCATGCCGCAATGGGCGGCAATCAATATGGCGGCCTTGCCTAAAATGCGGTCGGCCTGATAGACAGGTCTGATTCTTCCTTCTTCATAGAGTTTCAACATGTCCAGCATCGGTATTATGCCTTTTTTATTGCTGGTGAAGATGATCTTTTCTTCATCGGCAACGACACATTTGCAGTCTTCTTTTTCCATGAAATCTTTGCAGTCCTGAACGTTCATAAGAGGTCCCTTTTTCTTTCTATCAAGATTTTACCATGTTTGTTTTCTTATTTCGGTTTTTGTGAAGATTGGAGGCCGAAAAAGATGGGAATCGGGTACAATAAAAGCAGAAGAAATAAAGGAGACAATATGCCATTTCGTAAAGACTTTTTATGGGGCGGTGCGACCGCTGCCAATCAGATCGAGGGTGCCTGGAATGTAGACGGCAGAGGTCCTGCTTTGACCGATGTCACGACCGGCGGTACTGCCACTGATCCGCGTAAGATCACCTATATTGATAAGGACGGCAAACCGGGATATATTACCAGACTGCAGAAGCTGCCGGAGGGTGCGCATTATGCCGTACTGGATGATTGCCTCTATCCGAATCACGACGGCATCGATTTCTATCATCGTTACAAGGAAGATATCGCTCTGTTTGCCGAAATGGGCTTCAAGGTCTTCCGTATGTCCATTTCCTGGTCAAGACTCTATCCGACCGGCATGGAAGAAGAACCAAACCAAAAGGGCATTGAATTCTACCGCAATGTCTTCAATGAACTGAAGAAATACAATATCGAACCACTGGTCACTATCTGGCATTTTGATACGCCATTGTATCTGGAAGAGACTTTAGGTGACTGGAAGAACCGTGAACTGATTCCTCTGTTCGTCAAGTTTGCCAGGACCTGCTTCACTGAATTCAAGGGTTTAGTCAAGTACTGGTTAACGTTCAATGAGATCAACAACACGATCAACTTCCTGCCAGAGGATATGCCGGATTCCTATTTCCAGGATGCCTACCAGCACCTGCACAACCAGTTCGTCGCTTCTGCCAAGGCGGTCAAGATCGGTCATGAGATCGATCCGAACAACATGATCGGCTGCATGATCTGCGGCATCACCTACTATCCGCACACCGAAGATCCAAAGGATATCCTCTTCAACCGCTACAAATGGGAAAAGGGTATCTTCTACTGCGGCGACGTCCAGTGTTTCGGCCGTTATCCGACTTATGCCCAGAAGCTTTGGAAGGAACACAACGTCAAGCTCGACATCACGGAAGATGATATCAACTCCCTGATGGAAGGCACGGTCGATATGTATACCTTCTCTTACTACATGTCGATGTCCGTCACGACCCATAAGGGTGGTGAGGGCGCATCCGGCAATATGGTCAGAGGCACCAGGAATGAATATCTGGAGTATTCCGACTGGGGCTGGGCGTATGACCCGGATGGCTTACAGTATTATCTGGAGATGATCTACGATCGTTATGAGAGACCTCTGATGGTCGTTGAAAACGGCGTCGGAGCGTATGATACCGTCGAAGCTGACGGCAGCATCCATGACCCGTATCGTATCGACTACTTCCGCAAGCACATTGCTTCGATGAAGAAGGCAGTCGAAAACGGTGTCGATTTAAGAGCCTATACGACCTGGGGTCCGATTGATCTGGTTGCAGCTTCGACCGGCGAGATGAGAAAACGTTACGGTTTCATCTATGTCGATAAGCACGATGACGGCACGGGCACGCAAGCCAGATCCAAGAAGGATTCCTTCTACTGGTACAAGAAGGTCATCGCTTCCAACGGCGAAGACCTCGCTTAATCAAAATTTCGAAGAGGGTATGGAGTCATCCATATCCTTTTTTTCTGTCCGTTTTTTTGACCAGTCTCTTTTCACAAAGAGAGTAAGATGAGCTTGAAGGAGGAAATATGAAAAGGGCAGAAAGATTAAGTGAACTTCGTATCGGACAGCAGATTTTTGATGAGAAGGATGGGACAAAGTCCTATGTGGTCAAGTCACTGGAGGACAAACTGGTGCCTTACGTTATTGCGACCGACAATTCCTGTCACAGTCTGCGTAAGGGGATCTGGTTTATGGAAAAATCATGAGTATTTCCCGTATTTGGAAAATAGTACCATATTATAATTAAGGTACAGGAGAGTAAATATAATATGAGCAAATACGATGTTTTCTCTAAGCCTTACAAGATCTGTAATGTAGAGATCCCGAATCGTTTCACGGTCATTCCGATGACGATGGGTGCTTTATCTTACGACGAGGAAGGCGGTTTTTCCGACAATCTGATCAGGTATTTTGAACTCAGGGCAAAGGGCGGTTTCGGTCTGATCATTCCGGGAGCAGCAGCGACCGATTACCATGTGGATCCGTATTCTGCTTTGGGACCGAACGTCAATACCAACAAACACTGGCAGGAAAGGGCAAAGGTACTTACGGATACCATCCACAAGGCCGGCGCAAAGATTTTCTGTCAGATCACCATGGGTCTGGGCAGAAACTATCCGGGCCTGCCGGGACCTTCCGAGAATCCGGTCTGGCGCAATCCCGATGTGAAATCACCGGCATTGACTACTGAACAGATCCGGCAGAAGATCGCCGATATGATTGAAGGTGCTGTGGTTGCCAAGGAATGCGGCTATGACGGTGTCGAGATCCATGCGATGCACTGGGGCTATCTGCTCGATCAGTTCGGCATGGCTTTCTTCAACAGAAGGACCGATGAATACGGCGGAAGTCTGGAAAACAGACTGCGCGCAGCCAGAGAGATTGTCGAAGGCATCCACGCAAAATGCGGCGATGACTTCCCGGTCGGCATGCGCTTAGGCTTGAAGACGTATATCAAAGACTACGATAAGGCAACACTGAGCGGCAAAGAGGAAGTCGGCAGGACGATAGAAGAAGGCGTTGAGATCGCTAAATTATTAGAGAGCTACGGTTACAACTTCCTGGATGTCGATACCGGTACTTATGATGCCTTCTATTATGCCTGCCCGCCGATGTACAATCCGCAGGGCTTCATGATCCCGTTGGCTGCCAAGGCCAAAGCCGTGACCAATATCCCGATCATTGCCGGCGGCAGGATGCAGGACTACGATCTGGCAAAAGAAGCCATCGAAAAAGGCGAGATTGATGCGGTAGGTCTGGGAAGACCTTCCCTGGCTGATCCGGAATATCCAAACAAAGTCATGTCCGGTCAGACAGAAAAGATCCGTCCTTGTATCGGCTGCAACATGGGCTGCTTCAGAAGATGCGTCGAGACTTCTGAACCGGCTTCCTGTGCGGTCAATCCGCAGGCAGCCAGAGAACTGGTCGTCGGCTTGAAACCGGGCAATGGCGATAAGAAAGTCGTCGTTGTCGGCGGCGGTGTCGCCGGTATGGAGGCGGCAAGAACCTCTGCCTTAAGAGGCTATCGTGTGACGTTATTTGAAAAATCCGATCACTTAGGCGGCCACATTGTGGAAGCGGGTGCCCACAGTTTCAAGTCCGAGATCGCCAAGCTCAATGCGTGGTATCAAAGAGAATTGAAAGACTTGGGTGTCGATATCAAGCTTGAACACGAACCTTGTATCAACTGTATCAAGAAGCAGGAACCGGATGCCATTATTCTGGCGACCGGCACCAACGAAGTTCATCCGAATATTCCGGGCCTGGATAAGGCGGTTTCTTCTTTGGAAGCCATCAATCATCCGGAAAAGCTCGGTCAGAAAGTCGTCATCGTCGGCGGCGGTCTGGTCGGCTGTGAGATTGCCTTGGATGAGGCAAATCATGGCAAGGAAGTCATCATCGTTGAAGCTCTTGATGACATCATGGCAGCCGGCGGCAACAGTGCTCCGTATCCGAACAAGCAAATGATCTGTGACCTCTTTGAGGCAAAAGGTGTTAAGGTCTGCACCTCCACAAAACTGGTGGAAGTGACCGACAAAGGTGCCATCGTTGAAACAAAGGACGGCAATAAAGTCGAAATCGAAGCCGATACCGTTGTTTCCGCTTTAGGTTTCAGACCGACTCCAAACCTCAAGGACGAATGGGCGGAGCTCAATGTACCGATGTATGAGGTTGGCGATGCGACAGGTGCTGCCACGATCATGAAGGCCATCTGGGAAGCCTACGACGCGGCTAACAGTATTTAATCATAGAAACAGTTTATTCAAGAGAAGATGCCTGAAAACGGCATCTTTTTTACAGCATGCAAGAAGACCTTAAAGCAGAGAAGAAATTGCATCTATAGATGTATTTCTTTCAGGCCTGTTGTGCCAATCACGCCAGGATCCACGTGGCGCCCTGGACCAAGTCCCAGGACATCGGTATGGGCAAGCTGGCGGTCGAATATGCCGGTGATGCCAATACGGTCATCATGAAGCATCACGGCGTCATCAGCTTCGGCAAGGATATGGAAGAGGCCTTATATGCCACGGTCTATCTGAAAGAGGCGGCCAAGACCTACGTCATGACCCGAATCATGGGCGCAGTACAGGAATAAAGCGATGAACAGATCGCCGATGAGGCGGCCGGCTGAGAGGTTTACGACCAGAACTGCTGAATTCTGCATAAAATCCATAAAACGCTCATATAGGTTTATTGTTAAGCGCTACAAGAATTATATAATTAGGATATCGTTAATAAAAAGAAGTTAGGAAATGGAGAAAAACTAATATGTTATTGAAAGACATCGTTGAAGCCAATCATTATTCTTTTGTTGATTCATTTGATTCCTGGCAGGATTCCATCTATGGTGCAGCACAGCCAATGGTGGCCGATGGCACTTTAGATAATCAGTATCTTGACAAGATCATCGAGAACGTCAATACGTACGGTCCGTACTTCATTATTATGCCGGACGTTGCAATGCCGCATTCCACCTTGGGCGGAACCGGTGTCTACAAGACAGCGATCGGTTTCTGTAAGGTCAAAGAACCTGTCGTCTTTGATCCAAACGACGAGACCAAGAATGCCAGACTCTTCTTCACGCTGGCTGCTGTCGACAATGAGCAGCATCTGCAGAACATGGTTCAGTTATCCGAGATGCTGGTAAAAGAAGGTATCGTAGAAGATCTCTTAGCCGCTGAAACAAAGGAAGATCTTCTTGATATAGACAAAAAATATTCAGATTAATCACTTCCTCTGCGTTTTTGACTATGAAGCATACAAGAAACACGTTGAAGAATTAAACGCGAAAAAATAGTAAAATAAGCTTATAGAAAAGAGGCAAAAAAGTAATGATTAAAGTATTAGTATGTTGTGCGAGCGGCTCAGGCACAAGCATGATGATGAAACTGACTGCAGAAAAGGCTTGTAAGGCTCTTGGCGTTGACGCAAAGGTCGAACACGCTCTGATCTCAGAAGCGAAATCCAGTGCAAGGAACTTTGATATTGTTATTACTTCTCCGGCTTTTGTCTCAACATTTGATTTCATCAAGAATCAGGTTAAGATCGCTGCAGTAAAGAATCCGCTCTCACAGTCGGAATATGTTAATGCATTAAAAGAAAGCGGTCTTGTTGAGTAATTGAAAACTGAATAGGGGATGTTTGTCAGCCCCTTTTCTTAACGCTTTTTAGGGAGAGAAATATGGGATTTGAAAAGACCCATCTTGATGACATCGTAAGATGCTACTGAACGAGCCACATCGAAATCGATGATCAGCTCTACGCATTCTTCGCTTCGGAAAATCTGAACAGCGAATGATATTCCTACACAGGCGAACACTTTGAAAACAAGGAAGTCGTCTGGAAGGATGACCGCGGCGGCTGCATGTCCATCATTCCGTTCAAGGAAAGAAAGATGATCCTTCAGAGCTGATGGCCTTCGGCGATAACGGCAACGACTTATCGATGCTTGAAATGGCGGGGATCTCTGTTGCGATGGACAACAGTTCGGATGACATCAAAGAGAAATGTGACTTTGTCTGCAAGGACAACAATCATAACGGCGTCTCGTCGTTTCTGATCGACTATTTTAAACTATAATGATTTTGGAGGACTACTATCATGGACGTAAATAATTTAAAGAATCATGCGCTGAACATCCGCCGCAATATCGTGGAGATGGTCTATTCAGCCCAATCCGGTCACCCGGGAGGATCTTTGGGTGCTGCCGATATCCTCACTTACCTCTATTTTGAAGAGATGAATGTCAACAAGGAGAATGTCGCTTCTGTCAATCGTGACCGCTTCATTCTTTCCAAGGGACACTGTTCACCAGGTCTCTACGCTGTCTTGCATGAAGCAGGCTTATTGGATGAAGACCTGCACGGCTTCAGACAGCTGGGTTCCAAATTGCAGGGTCACCCGAATATGAACTATATCGATGGTGTCGATATGTCGACCGGTTCCTTAGGCCAGGGTGTTTCCTGTGCTGTCGGTATGGCACTTGCGGGCAAGCTCGACCATTCCGAAAACCGCGTTTACGCACTTTGCGGCGACGGCGAATCCGAAGAAGGTATCGTCTGGGAAGCTCTGATGGCTGCCTGCCACTACAAGCTCGACAATCTGTGCATCATCTTTGACCAGAACGGTTTACAGATCGACGGCAACGTTCAGGATGTCATCGGACCTTTACCGTTATTGGAAAAGGCACAGGCTTTCGGCGCTGCCACCATCGAATGCGACGGCAACGATTTTGAATCTTTGAAGAATGCCTTCGGTTTCGCGAGACAGACCAAGGGTGTCCCAACCGTCATCATCGCCCACACTGTCAAGGGCAAGGGTGTTTCCTACATGGAAAACAACTACGCATGGCACGGTGCAGCTCCGAAGGAAGAAGACTACAAGATTGCAATGGAAGACTTAAAGGAGGTCAGATAATATGGCACAGGAGACCAGAGTTGCCTATGGCGAGGAATTAGCCAAATTAATTAAAGAAAACGAAAACATCGTCGTCCTGGATGCGGATCTGACCAAGTCCACCAAGACGATCGAAGCCAAGAAGGCATGTCCGGAAAGACACTTCAATGCCGGTATTGCCGAAGCCAATATGATGGGTATGGCAGCCGGTTTAGCCGCTTCCGGCAAGACTGTCTTTGCCTCATCCTTTGCGATGTTTGCCTCAGGCAGAGCCTGGGAAATCATCCGCAACTCGATCTGCTACCCGAAACTCAATGTCAAGGTCTGCGCAACCCACTCTGGCTTATCCGTCGGTGAAGATGGTGCTTCCCACCAGGCTTGCGAAGATGTGGCAATCATGAGAGCTCTTCCGAATATGCAGGTCTTTGTCCCATGTGATCAGTATGAAACCAAAGCGATGATCGATTACGTCGCCAAGATCGACGGACCATGTTATGTCAGAATGGGCAGAGGCAAGGTCGACGATGTCTATAACGAGAACACCGTATTTGATTTCTCCAAGTATGATGTCCTGCGTAAAGGCAATGGCGATGTCGTCTTATTCGCCATGGGTCTGATGGTCCAGGAAGCCTTGAAGGCAGCCGAAGAACTTGATGCGACAGTCGTCAATGTTTCCGTCATCAAACCGGCAGACGAAGATACGATCAAAGAACTGCTGGCTTGCCACAAGAGAGCCTACACGTTAGAAGAACATACGATCATCGGCGGTCTTTTCTCCTTGGTTTCCGAGATCAAGGCAAGAACTTCGATCACCACTCCGGTTACACCGATCGGTGTCAACGATACATTCGGTGAATCCGGCAAGATGGTTGATGTCCTGAAGAAGTACGGTTTAACAGCCGAACATATCAAGGAAGTCGTCAACGGTTAATATCAAAAAGCAGGTTGAGAAAGCGTCTTGAAAAAGACGTTTTCTTTCTGCCTTGGCCAAGCTTGACCAAGCTGGCCAAGATAATATAAAATGTGAATAGAGGTGAGATTATGACTCAAGTAAATATGTTGGAAGCAAAGACAAATCTGACAAAACTCGTAAAACTATTGGAAACAAAACAAGAAGATGAGGTGCTCATCTGCCGCAACGGACTGCCGGTCGCAAAGATCATAAGATTTGAAAAGCAGGCCAGCAAGAGGATAGGAATTGCGAAGGGGTTTTTCAATCATTTGGATCTGGATGAATTCAACTCGATGAATGACGAGATCGAAAAAGAATTTTATGGAGATTACTAATGGATTATATTTTGGATACTCATATCGCAATGTGGGCAATCGAAGGAAATGAGAGACTGAGCAAAGAAGCGGTGGATATTATTTCTGATGAAGAGAACAACATCTATTTTTCTGCATTGTCAGTAATGGAGATAGGCATTAAACATCAGAAGAACCCTAGAAAGATGATCCGCTCAGGAAAAGAATTCTATGAAAAATGTCTGGATGCCGGTTATTACACCCTGCCGATGAAACCGAAACACGCAATCTATATGGATGGATTGAAATTGAAAGAAGGATGCATCGTCAACGGCGATCCTTTTGACCGGGGTCTCATTGCCCAAGCCAAAGAAGAGGGAATGATTCTGTTAAGTCATGATCGGCTTATGGAATACTATGACGAAGACTGTATCCGAATGGTATAGTTCTTTGAAAAACATTTTGATGCAAGAAGAGGATCGAACGATCCTTTTTTCTATATAATTATTCTCATGAGAATCATTGGATGGATCATTAAAGTCATCACGATGATCGTGATGTTTGCGGTATTGGAATTAAATAAGAACTCTCTTTTTGGCTGGTTTCTGGCGTTTTTGGCGACAGCAGTCTGCTTTTATGTATCAAGCCGATACAACGGCATGAAAAATGTGCTCTTGTATCTGTTGTGGGTCCTTGTCTTTGCCGGGATCGTCTTTCTCAGCTGGCCAAAAGAAAAGTATGTACCGGCCGTAGAAGGAAAAAACCCTGACAAGACAGAAATTGTCGATACGAATTACGGTAAGGTGCAAGGCGTCTACAACAAAGATCATTCCGTGGAAGTCTTTGCCGGCATCCCCTATGCAAAGCCGCCGCTTGGCAAACTTCGCTGGAAGGAACCGCAAAAGGCAGAAGCCTGGAAGGATGTGCTGTTGGCCGATCACTTTAAGGCCATGGCCATGCAGGAAAAGGATTTGCCGATCTATTCTTCGATTGCCCGCATTGTCGGCTACCACGATTATGAAGTCAAGCTTGGCGATGAACATGACT
>JAEEGL010824693.1_pt1 | contig 10709 bp, 11 predicted proteins | sample 9134231 | NCBI WGS metagenome assembly JAEEGL01 (sample SAMN16246548, study PRJNA631951) | gut metagenome | biome: gut microbiome; feature: rumen; material: fiber-attached | host: Bos | place: Iran: Karaj | collected 2018-10 | reverse complement strand
CGACGTCGATTACGACGAGATGATGGAAGAGAACTACATCATCGGCATAGGGGTAACCACCAAAGGCGGAGAGGCCTACGTGGAGGAGGAGATCTGGTATTCAGACGCCGACGCCTACATCGTCCATACCGCTGACGGATGCGACATGGCCTTCATCTACTGCGACAGCATGTGGGGAGGCGAGACCCAGATCTTCGACATCACCAATGACGCGGCCTACGCCGGAACGGTATCAGGCTGGCTTGAGAAGGAGATCATGACAGATCCCTCCTATGTGCCCGTCACCAAATCATGCAATGTTGCTGGGACCTTCTCCGGCGGCAAGGTATACAAGTTCGGGGAGCTGGGAAGCTTCTACAGCGACGATCCCTACTATACCCTCTATACCGATCTCGTGATCGAGACCATAGACGTGCTGGAGCTCCCGCTCTGCGAGGATCCGGCGGAAGGAAAGCTTGGCGAGACCAGGACCCTGCCTGCCGGTTCGAAGCTCCTCCCCGTAAGGACCAACGATAACGATTGGATAGACTTCAAGGATCTCAAATCCGGCGAAGAACTTCGCATGACCGTGGTAAACGGCGATTACGAGAGCTATCAGGCCCTTCCCGACGGCCGCACCCTCAACCAGGTATTCGACATAGTCTACTGGGCCGGCTAGATCCGGCGTCTGCGGAAGCGCTGCCGGGAAAAGCAGGCCATAAACATAGAAAGGAACCCAAGCATCATGTCCAGACTTATTGAAACCGTACCCAATTTCAGCGTCAGCCGCGAGAAGGATCCTGAGGTCTTCCAGGGACTGGTGGACGTCGCCAATTCCGTCCCCGGCTGCACCCTCTTCGACGTGCAGAGCGACGGAAACCACAACCGCTGCGTCTTCACCATGGTCGGAAGCCCCGAAGCCATCGAGGAAGCCGCCTTCAGGCTCACCAAAAAAGCTGCCGAGACCATAGACATGACCAAGCATACCGGCCAGCACCCCCGCATGGGAGCGACCGACGTCATTCCCTTCATCCCCACCACCGAAGTCAGCCTGAAGGAGTGCGTGGAGCTCTCCCACAGGGTCGCCCGCCGCATCTGGGAAGAGCTGGAGATACCCAGCTTCATGTACGAGGATTCGGCGACAAGCGAGGCAAGACGCAACCTTGCCGATGTGCGCAAGGGCCAGTTCGAGGGCATGCCCGAAAAGCTGCTGCAGGAGGAATGGGCCCCCGACTACGGTGAGAGAAAGATACACCCAACCGCCGGCATCATAGCCATAGGCGCCCGCATGCCCCTCATAGCCTTCAACATCAACCTCGACACCGCAGACCTATCCATCGCGAAGAAGATCGCAAAGACCATAAGGGGGAAGAACGGCGGCTTCAAGTACTGCAAGGCCCTGGGCGTCATGCTGGAGGACAGGGGCATAGCCCAGGTCTCCATGAACATGGTCAACTACGAGGGCACTCCCCTTTATCTGGTCTATGAGACGGTGAAGGCCCTGGCCGACCGCTACGGCGTAAAGGTCGTGGGCTGCGAGCTGGTGGGCCTAACCCCCGCGAAGGCCTTGCTGGACTGCGCCGAATTCTACCTCAAGCTCGAGGACTTCGACTGCAATAAGCAGGTCATGGAATACCACCTGATATAGATCGCGAATTAATGGGCAGGGCTTCAGGCCCCGGCCCGGGGCACCGCAGCAAATATGCTTAAAAAACTCACAGCAAACAACTACACAGTGAGCCGCTGGTCCGGCGGGACCACCACCCAGCTGGCCATATATCCTCCCGGGGCAAAGTACGGAGACAGGACCTTCCTGTGGAGGGTCAGCACCGCCACCGTAGAACTGGAGCATTCCGATTTCACCCTTCTTCCCGGCTACGACAGGATAATTGCCCCCGTAAAGGGCAGCATGAAGCTGAACCACGGCGCGGAAGACGTGGATCTGGAGACCTTCTCAGTCCACCGCTTCGACGGAGGGGCCCCCACCGAGAGCGAGGGCCGCTGCAGCGATTTCAACCTTATGCTCAAAAAGGGAGAAGCCGCCGGCGGACTTTACGCCGCCGTGAGCGGCAAAAAGGACAAACTCTTCGGCATCGATCTGGCGGGGGGCGAGACCGCCCTGGTCTACGCGGTATCGGGCAGGCTCTCGGTAAGCGAGGGCAGCGATACCATCAGCATCAAGGCCGGGGAGAGCTGCCTTGTAAAGGCTTCCTGGGACTGCAGCATAAGGCTCAGGCTCTCTTCGTCGTCCGCCGCAATGACGGCGGTCATAAGCGCGGCAGCGCAGTAAAAGCGGCATAGTCCGCCGAAGATAAGTATGCTAAAGAAATACATAGGGGACAGGGCCTTCTACAGAAGCGCCGCGGTAATAATGCTCCCCATGCTGATCCAGAACGTAATAACAAGCTTCGTAAGCCTCGTGGACAACCTGATGGTGGGCCAGATAGGAACCGAGCCCATGTCCGGCGTCGCCATAGTCAACGAGCTCTTTTTCGTGTTCAACATCTGCGTCTTCGGCTGCATAGAAGGGGCCGACATATTCACCGCCCAGTTTTACGGCAAGGGAGACCTGGAGGGCGTTCGCAGCAGCTTCCGCTTTAAGCTCATTTTCCTGGTCTGCAATCTGACCGTCTTCACGACTCTGCTGCTCACCATGGGCGACCGCCTCATCATGCTCTTTATCCACGAAGGAGGAGATGTGGACCCGGCCCTGACCTTCGCCTACGCCCGCAGGTACCTGGATATCGCCATATTCCAGATACTGCCCTTTTCGTTTGTGCAGCTCTACGCCGGCACTCTCAAGTGCTCGGGCCAGACCGTCGTGCCCATGATCGCGGGAGGCACCGCCGTCACCATGAACGCGGTCCTCAACTACATACTGATATTCGGAAAGCTGGGCCTTCCCGCCATGGGAGTGGAGGGCGCCGCCATAGCGACCATAGCGGCCAAGTTCACCGAGATGGCCATAGTCGTCATATGGTCTCACACCCACAAGGACAAAGCGCCCTTCGTCAAAGGCCTTTACAGATCCCTTAAGATACCGGGAGCCCTTGCCGCCCTCATGTTCAGCAAGAGCCTGCCCCTCTTCCTCAACGAGGTGCTCTGGTCCACCGGCATGATGGCCCAGACCCAGCGCCTCTCCACCAGGGGCTTAAGCGTGGTTCCTGCCCTTAACATCACCAATACGGTCTGGGATCTCTTCGCCTGCGCCATCTGGGCTATGGCCAACACTCTGGCTATTATGGTGGGCCACAGGCTGGGAGCGGGAGAGCTTGAAGAAGCCGTCGACGAGGACAGAAAGCTCATAACCCTGTCTGTCACCGCCTGCGTCGTGCTGGGCCTCATCATGACAGGCCTCGCTCCCTACATACCCCTCGCCTACAACACCAACGACGGGGTCAGGAGCCTGGCGACCAGCATGCTGACCATAGCAGCTCTGCTGCTTCCGGTCAACGCCTTCGTCAACTCCTGCTACTTTACACTCCGCTCGGGAGGCAAGACCTTCTTCACCTTCGTATTCGACAGCGGCTTCATCTGGGCGGTAATAGTGCCCACCGCCTTCGTGCTGACCAAATACACCGCTCTTGATATAGTTCCCCTCTATGCCGTGATCCAGAGCCTGATCCTGATCAGGGGCGTGGTAGGCTATATCTTCGTCAAGAAGAGAGTATGGGTCAACAATCTGGTAGGATAATCGTCTGACATAAGCCGGCAGGCGCCGGATGATGGAGCGCAGTGGGCTGCCTGCCCGGCTGAGGGAGAAAGCGAAAATGACAAAGAAACAGATACTTTTTATAATACTCGTTGCCGCGCTGGTCCTGCTGCTGGCTCCCATAGTGATCAACGGAGCCAGGTCGCTGTTCATGTAGGCGGGCAAGGTATCACGCCTGAATAAAAGGAGTTATCATGGGCTATCAGATCAAAGAATTGACGCATCCCCGGATCAAGGGCATGCTGAACGGGAACACGGTCGTGGTGCTTCCCATAGGGGGAGGCTCCAAGGAGCATGGGGGCCATCTGCCTCTGGGCACCGATTATTATGTGACTGACTGGATCGCAGCCAGGGTCACCGAAAGATGCGATGTGCTGACCCTTCCGACCCTGCCCTACGCTTATTTTCCTGCTTTCATAAAGTGGGAGGGCTCGGTCAGTGTGGATCCCGACCACTTCACAGCCTACGTTGCCGACATAATCAAGAGCTACATGAACTACGGTGTTCGCAAGTTCCTCATAATCGACGGGGGCGTCTCCACCCATCCGCCCCTCGTTACCATGTCGAGGGAGCTGATGAACAAGCACGGGGCCTACGTCGCGGTCTCCAACATCTCGACCCTTGCCGCCGACGTCGAAAAGGAGGTCTGCGGGCAGAAGAGGGGAGGCCACGGCGATGAGAGCGAGACCTCGACCATGCTGGTCATAAGGCCCGACCTGGTGCATATGGAGAACGCCTGCGAAGAGTACAGCGAAGCCTTCCCGGGCACCGTGACCGGCGGAATAAAAAGGATAGACATGATGACTTCCATGTCGACTCCCAACGGAACCAACGGCAACAGCACCCTTGCCACAAAGGAAAAGGGCGAGGTCATACTCGCCGCCATGGTGGACAATCTCTGCGTCTTTCTCGAAGAATTCATCAGATATGAGGTGAAGTAGATGAAGCGCGGTTTCGATCTTGATCTTCTGAGCGGCTACGCCGGGGCTCCGAAGAACTATACAAAGGGTGCCGGCGCCCGCCACTATACGTCCGACGGCAGGGAATTCATCGATCTCAACGAGATGCGCATAGTTCTGGGCCAGGGCAACGGGGCTTTTAACAAGGCTTTGATCAAGGCCATGGAGGGAGATACCTCCGATCACAGGTCTGCCTACGAGGCCGGTCTGTATGACCGGCTGGCGGAAAAGACCGGCGGTATATTCGAGGCCTGCTTCCTGACCAGCTCCGGCTCGGAGTCGGTTGAATCGGCGGTCAGGATAGCGAAAAAGCTCACCGGCAGGACCGAGCTCATCACCTTCTGGAACAGCATCCACGGCAGGACCTGGCTCAGTTCATGCATGTCGGGCGTAAAAAAGAGAAAGGTGGGCTACGGACAGCTGGCCCCCGGCATCATACATGTGCCCTATCCCAAAGACATGAGCGGCGAGACCTCGCAGAAGTGCCTTGACGAGATAAAGGCCATATACGACAACGGGTCCGCCCGCGACGCCGCGGCCGTCTTCGTTGAGCCCTGCCAGGGCTTCGACAACCGCTTTGCTTCGGAGTTCTTCCTGAAAGGTCTGACCGACTGGGCCCACAGCGAAGGCATGCTGGTCGTATTCGACGAGATACAGTGCGGCATGGGGAGGACAGGCTCATACTTCCTCTATCAGCAGCTGGGTATAGAGCCCGACATACTGCTTTTGGGCAAGGCTCTGGGCAACGGCCTGCATATTTCGGCGGTGCTGATGAAGAAGGCTCCCGAGTTCAAGGACAGAGCCATTTTTACGGGAGGGTCGGGCAACGACGTCCTGGCCTGCGCTGCGGCCTGCGAGGTGTTCAGGCAGCTGGACGACGGCCTTCTGGATCACGTCAGGGAGGTCGGAGACTATCTGCTCTTAAGGCTTAATGAGTTTGCGGATAACCCCAAGGTCCTTCAGGTCAGGGGCAGAGGCCTTGCGGCGGCCATAGAGTTTACCGATCCCGCAGTCTGCGACAGGGTGTACCTGCACCTGGGTTCAAAGAACCTGCTGGTGGGAAGGAGCGGCCCCAGCATATACTTCAAGCCGCCCTACGTCATCGAAAAGAGAGACATAGACGCTCTCTCCAAAGCGCTGAAGGAGGCCCTCGCGAAGTAGGGCCCGGGACCGAAAATGAACGAACTTTTGAGACATCCTGATATTCTAAAGGCTGAGCCCGTCGAGGTCCCCGAGGGCTGGGACCCTGCCATCAGACTCTTTTCCATAAGATACAAGTCGGGAGACTGCGAGGTCGAGGGCTTTGCGGCCTTTCCTCCGACAGGGGACGGTCCCTGGCCCGCCGTGATCTTTAACCGCGGTGGAAACCGGGAGTTCGGAACCTTAAGGCCCGGCGCTGTCTGCCGCTACGCAGCAAGCGGTTTTGCGGGCTTCGGCAGCCAGTACAGGGGCAACGCGGGGGGCACGGGGCTCGAGGAGTTCGGAGGAGCCGACGTGGACGACGTCATAAAGCTGGCGGACATCGCCCTTGAGCTTCCCTGCATAAAAAAAGAAGGCTGCTATATGGCCGGCCACTCAAGGGGCGGCATGATGACCTATCTCGCCTGCGCGAGGGACAGCCGCATCAGGGCCGCTGCGATCTGCGCCGGCGTCAGCGACTGCCGCATCATGTATTACAGCAGGGAAGATTCCATGAAGCAGGTCTGCACAGAGCTCATAGGAGGCACCCCCGAGGAGCTTCCCGCCGAGTACGATAAGAGATCCGCGACCATGTTCGCCGATAAGATCATCCCGCCCTTGCTCATCTGCCAGGGCACCGACGACTGGAGGGTCATACCCGCCCAGGCCTATTACATGGACAGCGCCCTGACACAGGCGGGAAAAGACCATAAACTCATCATCTATCCCGGCGCTGACCACTCCTTAAGGGGTACGGCGGCCTACGACGAGGTGATAAAATGGTTCAGGGAGCATCCGCTTTAAGAGCGGCAGGCTTCCGATGGCATATTATTGCTGACGATTAAGGAGTTTTCGAATAAAGAGCGTTAAGCGCATACTTGCATTGTTGTTGATAGCCGTTATATCCGCGGCGGGCGTTCTTGCCTGCGGCGCTCTCCCTCGCACGGGCAAGGTCCCGGCGGACGTCCCCGAAGACCTTCAACCGGTTGAGGACACCGGCTTTTCCTTCTCCGCTTCGCCCGATCTTCCCCTGCCGAACGAAAGCGAGGAGGTCCCGCAGGGACAGCCCTTTACCTTCGGCGGGATCGTTTACAGTGATACGGCTCTGGGATCTCGTTTCGACCTTTGACGGCACCCTGAACGTACGCTTTGTGGCTGACCGCAGGTTCGTGAGCCATCACGCCTTCGGCACGGCGGTAGATCTGAATGAATCCATGGACGCGAACTTGACAACGCTTTCGAACCGCCTGCTCATACTCACCGAGGTGCGTGACCACCTGAGCTACAATGGCATAAAGACGGCGGATGACGGCACGAGATACTATGATTTCACCTACGACGGGAGCAGCAATACCGACAGGAACAACATCCCGACGACAATAGTCAACTACCTGCTCTACGAGCTCGCCTTCTACCGCGCGGGCTTCAGCTGGGGCTTCTATTACGACCACACCTGCGACGCCATGCACTTCGGCCTTTCGGAGATGCCCGCGAGCGTCCACGATACATCTGAGCGTCATGCCGGGGCTCTGCCTGTGCCTGTTCGGGAGCGTCGTACTTGCTCAGGTCGACAAAGTCCCTGTGGCCGGGCTGCGCGCCGCGGACCTTGTTGAAGCGGTCTGCGAGTATCTGCGCTCTGGCTTTTGCTACGCTGTCGACGTTCTTTGCGGCTATTGCCAGGGCGTTGAGGGCCAGATCCACCGAAGCTTCGCGCTGCGGATCGTTCTTTACCGATTTCTTGCCCTTGAGGTAGTTCTCCACCGCATCGAAGACCTGCTCGGTAGACATCATCTTGCCGGTGAGGGCGCTCTTAAGGTTTTTCCACTCCTTGCTGCGGCCCTCGGTCTGCATGCTTTCGCCGAGAGCCCTGAGGCTTTCTTTGGTCCCGGCGCTTGCCGCGTACCTTAAGGGGCCTCCCGCCACCAGCTTCGCGATCTCGGCCGGATCGCCCTTGCTCAGGACCTGCCTGATCTTTTCGGGGCCCGCGGCCCTGACGACGGCTTTGAAATCTGCTTTCTTCATCAGATTCTTTGCGTCGTTTCCGGGAGTGCTGACGCTGAACTTCCTGTCGGGCCTGTCCATGTGATAGAGGCAGGAAGCCGACTTGGCCAAGTATTCGGCCAGCCTTTTTTCGGGCAGCGGGGCGACCGCATCTCCAGTATGCAGCTTGAAATAGCGGTCGAAATTGGGCTTTCTGTCGCGGTTCTCCGCTCCCATCCGATCGATCTCGTTCCAGTCCGGCTTATGGCCGAACAGGGCTTCGTCTCTTGAGAGGCCCTGTTCCATCAGCCTGCGTTCCCTTTCCAGCTGATGGACCGCGTCGAAAGCGTTGTCCTCGGGGTTATCAAAGGCTGCTCTTCTGAGGTAGTCCAAATGGTCACCGTTGCCGGTCTTCCTGTAGAAGTCCAGCACCCGGTCTTTCCCCAGATCCGCGAATCTCTGAGCCGCGTTCTGCAGCTTTTCGGTCTTTCTCAGCATCTCGGCCTTTTGAACTGCCGGGTCAGCCTCGTTTCCCTCGTCGGGGGCGCAGTACTCGGCGTGGGCGTTCAGGTAATCCATGATGGCCTCGGCCACTTCGTAGGCGCCCGGATCGTTCTGCCTGAGCTGCTCCAGCCCGGCGCCGGTGGGAAGCCTGGTGAACTGGCCGGCCAGCATGCTGCAGACTCCGGTCGCGACTTCGGACATATAGCCGGTGGAGTCATCGCGCTCAAGCTCGGCATTTCTGAACTGGGAGGCGGCATAGCTGAGATAGGCCCTGAGCATGGGCTCGTTCTGCATCAGCTCCTTGTCGCCAAGCATGCGCTTCACGGCCTGTGAGGTCATATCGAGGCCGTTGGGCAGTTCCTCAAGTTTTAATTTGGATAGGCTTTCCTTATCCAGGGGAGTATGGAACAGGCCCATGCCTGAGCCCGTGGTGGTCATGGGAGAGTATCTGGTGAGATGCTGGCTCATGTCAAAGCCGTCGTTATCGTAGTTATTCACCAGGTAATCGTGGATAAGGGTCATTACCCCGTGACCGTCCATGCCGATGTATGCGGCAGCCGGCGCGAAATCCTTAAGGGCAACGGCCATGTTTTCCAGCAGATTCAGATGTATACCGTAATATTTGGGCATTTGCTGTACCTCCGGGGAAGCGCAATACGATATTTATCACTATACTGCTGCCAGTTTAAGACTGCCCGTCCAACAAATGTCCAACATTTTGGAGTATTTTGGGGGTTGTTTTTAAAAAAAGACCGCGGCGGGCTGTTTACACAAGGAAAAACCGCAGCCGTACGGTGACCGGGCTGCGGTGCCTTTCGTGAGCCGGGACCGGGCAGAGCCCGCATTCCGCTATTTTATTCTCTTTGAGTAGCTCTTTACGTAGCCTTCGTGCTGGGAAAGGGCGTCTTCGGGGCTTAGGGGAGGGGCGCCGCCTGCGTAGAGGAAGGCCGCGGCGTTCTTTCCGCATACCGTCTTCAGGGCTTCGTCGTCGTCGTTTTCATAGTCGAGGGGGACCATCTGAGCGTAGTCGTCAAGATAGGGGGGAAGGGTCAGCGGGTCTTCACCCGTCAGAGCGGTCAGCCCTTCTTTTGAAAGCCCGCGGGCTTCTTGGACCTTCTCTTCGAACAGGAGCCGGCAGAGATCTTCCAGCCGCAAGGCCTTTTCGAAGGCGTCCTCCATGGATGCTCCCACGATGAGGGCCCCGTGCCTTGCCATGAGGAAGCAGTCTTCTTCGGGATGCAGGGCCAGGGCCTTTTCGACCTTGTCCCACAGGTCCTTCGTTCCCGGTTCCCCGTATTCGGCGCAGGGGATGACGAGTCTCTTTCCCGAGGGCGCAAGGCTTGCCGGGATCACGGCGTCTTTTAATGCCGCTCCCACCGCCGAAGCGTAGAACTGGTGGGTGTGGATCACGAAACCGGCCTTGGGCCTCAGCCTGTAGGCGGCGGCGTGGATGCCGTGCTCCGAGCTGGGCTTAAGGCCGCTCCTGTCATAGCTGAGGTCGGCTATGCCCATCGCGACAAGGTCTTCGGGCAGGGTGGAACGGTAGCTGCGGCCGCTGGGGGTGATGATGAACTCAGTTTCCGAAAGGCGCGCGCTGATATTGCCCCAGGTGCGGGAGACGAGGCCGCTGTCCAGGAGCCTCAGGCCCGCTTCAATTATTTGGCGTCTTATCTCGTTTTCATTTCCGTCATAAGTCATGGGAACTCTCCGGTGCAAAAAAGATCCCGCTCCGGGGCAGCTTTGGCAAAGCTTTGCGGGGCGGGAAACGTACTTAGAGCTTGAGGTCGCCTTCTTTGATCCAGCCGGCCTTTCTGAGGACCCCGCAGATCAGCGGGCAGAGGACGGCGGGGATGATGAAGCAGATGAGCACGAGGCCCAGCCAGTCGAAGCCGGTCGGGACGATCGCGGCCGCTCCCTTGCTCACAGCCTCTGCCGAGGGAGAGATCCATCCGGTCCAGACGCCTATCTGGCCGCAGAGGCCGCAGGTGCCCATGCCCGAGTTGATGGGGGCTCCGTTCATCTGCATCCTGAACACGCAGGTGGCGAGGGGCCCGGTGATGGCTGAAGTCAGTATGGAGGGTATCCAGATGCGGGGATTCCTGACGATGTTGGGCATCTGAAGCATGGAGGTGCCCAGGCCCTGTGAGATCAGTCCGCCGAAGCGGTTCTCCTTAAAGCTCATGAAGGCGAAGCCTATCATCTGGGCGCAGCAGCCGGCAACGGCGGCTCCTCCCGCAAGGCCCGTGAGCTGCAGGGCCGCGCATATGGCGGCGGAGCTTATGGGGAGGGTGAGAGCTACTCCCACCAGCACCGAGACCAGTATGCCCATGGCGAAGGGCTGAAGCTTTGTGGCGTTGTCTATCATGATGCCGAAGGCTCTGGCGGCCTGCCCTATG